>Ga0180434_10000980_pt1 | contig 42013 bp, 52 predicted proteins | sample SS_ome_7_FD_132453 | JGI IMG/M metagenome (GOLD analysis project Ga0180434, IMG submission 132453) | Hypersaline lake sediment archaeal communities from the Salton Sea, California, USA - SS_1_D_2 metaG | ecosystem: Environmental > Aquatic > Non-marine Saline and Alkaline > Hypersaline >... | reverse complement strand
GAGCGAAGAGCAGCAGATTCGCTTCATCGAATTCATCTTGAGAGGCGGCACGTCTGCGCGACTGATTTACTTCAATTGCCCCCACTGGCATAATGGGGGCAGGGAAGACTTTGTTCTTGTTGATGGCAAGCAGCGTCTGGAAGCTTGTAGGCGGTTCATGGAGAATAAGATTCCCGCTTTTGGTTATCTCTACAAGGACTACAGCGATAAGCCTGATATGCTGGATGCTCGTCTTCGGTTCAATGTCAACGACCTGAAGACCAGAGCACAGGTTCTTCAGTGGTATATTGACCTGAACGCGGGTGGCGTGGTTCACACAACTGAGGAAATCGAGAAGGTGCGAAGGCTCTTGGAGGAAGAAAAGCATGAGCATTCTTGACTGGTTCGACATTCACGACATCGAGCACTTGAAGGCATGGCAGCACTTGAAGGACAAAGGGATGTGGCCTGAAGGTTATGGAGTTTCCTTCTGTCTGGCAGGTTTCAATTGTGGCAAAGATGGCGTCGGAATGGGTTAATGAACAGCTTGAAAGGGCAAAAGATGGGCCTCTTTTGGACTGATTACCAAATTCACGGCAGAATCTTTTCGCATGGTGTTGACATAGGGGAGTTCAGACTGGCAGAGCTTTCCAAGGGACATCTTGTCTCTTGGAGACAGATTGCTGACCGTATGCTCTACGATGTAATGGAAAAGCATCCTGACAAGAACATCACGGAAATTCGCATTACTCGCGTCCAACGCTTGGGTCTTTTCCCCAAGAATATGTTTGTGGACATTTATTCCACTACTCCTTTGAGACATTCGGATATTGTGATTAGAGCATGAAAGTTTTCAAAATTACAATCGCTGTAGATGAGCATAGCATCGGAGAGCATGTTGAGGGCTTCGAGATTGTCCAAGAGAACAAGAAGACCTTGCGTATTGCTTCTGATTTGCCTGAAGACGAATTCGGGTTTCTGCTTCAAAAGGATAAGCTTGGTGTCATAGCGACCGAAGATGTTAATCGTCTCGAATATCGTGTGAGTTTTTACGTATGGACAACAGAGGAGTATTACGAAGTCAACAGAAAAAAGCTTCGTAAACACTTTTCTGATATGATGGATGTCTATGACCGGCGTGTCGTCAAGATTCGCAAGGCTTTTTCGAACATGATTTTTGGAGATACCCATGCCGAAGATTTATAAGAAACTCAGGATTTGGAATGGCCGAGGTTGGGACAGAGGCCAGTCTCTTTATGTCTGTGCCCACTCGATAGCTCATGCGATTCGACTCTGTAGCGAAGCGGCTACCAAGCAGAGAGGGTTTGAATGGGAACCTGTGACTCCATACGAAATCAAGGAGTATTGGTCTGAAGGTTGTTGGGGGAGAGCAATGGATGGCATCGAGCCTGAAATCGGCGTATGGGAAACAAGGGAAGAGAAGGGATGCAAGCACGGTGAACCCAAGAGGTTGGTATAGCTTAATTTATGACCTGCTGTTTGCGAAAGAAAAGATGAAAAATTCAAAGAAAAAGTGCTCATTATTTTCGAGGCTTCCGTATAGAAGGGCAGAAAGGAAAAGCAAATGAGCACAGCGACAATGAGAAAAGACGTGGCGGGAAAACTCAGGCTTCTCTCGAATCTTTCATCTCTGGCTGGAGAGAACAAGTTCAAGGCCAGGGCCTACCAAAGGGCTGCAAGCACAGTCGAGGAGCTTCCCTCTATCAATCTTGAGACAATCTCTTCTGGTGAAGTCGATGGCATTGGGGAGAAGATTGCCTGCAAGATTCGGGAGATTGCGGAGACTGGAACATGCCCGAAACTGGAGGAGCTTCGCAGAGATTATTCGCAGTATCTGGAACTCCTTTCCATTCCGGGCATCGGCCCTGCCAAAGCGAAGCAGCTTTACGACGAGCGCAAGGTTCAAACCGTGGCTGAGGTTCAGGCTCTTATCGAATCCGGTGTCAGCTTTCCCAAACAGGTGAAGGAAGGCGTGGCCGCAATGGTGGGCAAAGGTGACGGCAGGACTCCCTTGGCAAAAGCTGAGAAGATTGTTGAGCCATTTCTGGCAAAGCTTCGTCGGATTGCCGCAGTTATGGATGTCAAAGCCTGTGGTTCTTATCGGCGCAAGAAAGAAACCATTGGCGATTTGGACATTGCCATTGCTGTCACGGATGAAAACGCCGAGACTGTGATGGCGGTCTGCGAGAAGCTGATGGACAGGGTGGAAACTTCCGGCAGCACGAAGTCTTCCGGTCGAGTGAAGGGAATCAAAGCTGATTTCCGGCTGGTGGAACCCGAATCTTTCGGAGCCTGTACTCTTTACTTTACCGGCTCGAAGCAGTTCAACATTTCTATGAGGTCGAAAGCCAAGAGGATGGGCATGAAGCTCAACGAGTACGGGCTTTTCAAGATGATGGGCGGCGAAGAGGTCAAGGTCGCTGGCGAAACCGAAGAACTCATTTTCAAACTTCTGCACATGGATTATGTCGAACCTACGAACAGGAACTAAGACGTGTTTTGTTGTCCAGAAACACGAAGCCAAGAGAGCCGGACTTCATTATGATTTCAGGTTTGCTGAGGATGGAGCCGCTCCTTCTTGGGCATTGCCGAAAGGCTTTCCAGAGGATGAAAAGCAAATTCGGCTGGCGATTGAAACAGAACTTCATTCGATTGACTACATGTCTTGGGAAGGCGAAATCGAAGAAGGCTATGGAAGAGGCACAGTCGAGATTTGGGCTTCCGGTGATATGATTATCTACCAGAGGGAATTGGATAAGGTCAAGTTCGAAATTCTCGAAGGCAAGCTGAGAGGACATTGGAGGCTTTGGCGGCGTGATGGCAATCAGTGGCTTCTGAGAAAGGTAAAGGCAAAATGAAAGCTTACATGGGCTGCGCTGGCGAGATTTCCGAAGTCGAACTCGAACGCTATGAAGATACCGGCGAATGGATTGCTGAGCCGAAGCGTGATGGAATTTGGGGAGTGTGCGTCTCCAATGGGAGCCAGCGATTCTTTTCCCGTCCGGGCAAGGAAAAGGAGATTGCTCTTCCCTCTCTGCCTTCGGGCACAATTTCCGTAGGAGAGCTTGGATACGGGTCTCAGGAAGCCTGTCTTCGGCGCGATAAGCTCGGTCACGATTTCATGGATGTCTACGACCTGCTGGAAGTGGATGGCAGGAACATTGAAAGCATGGATGATAATGACCGCAGAAAACTGCTGGAGGATACTTGGTCTGCTTGGACTCCTGTTCTTCAGAAACATTTTCTTTTGAATCCTCGTTGGGATTCGGAATTTCGGAAGCACTACGAAGAAGTGCCTGAAGGGTTGATTCTGAAGCGTGTCAAGGGCCGACCTGAGCATCCTTATCGTAGAGGAACGAGAAACCCCTATTGGGTCAAAGTCAAGAAGCAGTTCACGGTCGATATGGTTATCATGGACTATGAACTTTCGGACGCGGACTCTTACAAGGGAAAGAACATTGCCAAGAATATCGGTTGCGGCGTCTTCAAGGATGGCAAGTTGGTCAAACTGGTCAACGTCGGCAACTTTGATGTCCGTCTGAAACTTGATATTGTTGCGAAATGGTCTCAATACAAGGGTGCTGTTGTCGAGCTTAAGACCTATAAGGTTTTCAAGTCCGGCAGTCTTCGGCATCCTTCAGTCGTCAGGGTTAGAGATGACAAGCTTCCCGAAGAGTGTGTGTGGGAAGACCTTATGAAGTTTGTTTGAAAAATATCAGGAAACTTGGTGAAAAGTTTTTCATTTGCCGTATAGAAGGTCGGCAACGAACAAGACGAACTTAAGGCTAAGAAAGAAAGCGAGGTTAAGGCAATGGAGAAAAGGAAAGTCAAGGCGAAGGACATTCGGGCGGTCGATGCTTCGGGCAAGATGGCTACGCTTGTGGACGAGGGTCACAAGCTGGACAAGCAATTGACGAAGATGAAGGAAGACGAGAAGAAGCACCGCAAACAGGTGGCTGAAGAGGGTGGAAAGCTGAAAAAGCGCAACGAGCTTTCGGTTCGGGTGCGTGGCAAACAAAGTGAGGCGGTCATTTCAGACACGGAAAGCTTCGAACTGAATACCACGAAGGCGGCATTCGAGACCGTCAAGGACGCGGTTCGCAGAGGCCAACTTGAAGGTGTGGTCAATGCCAGAATCGCGGCGGTTATCGCTCCCGAATCCATCGAGCGCGTTCGCAAGGTTCTTGGCAAATCGTTCGATGAAGTCGTGACCATCGTGACAAACTTCAGCGTCAACCCTGAGGGCTTTCGTGAATTTCGGAAGGAAGCGCGGAAGGACGAGAGCAAGAAGGAAATGGTCGCAGCCATTGACAGTTGCGTCGAGAAGAAAGTGACCACAAAGGTGCGTTACAACGCAATCAAGAAAAAGGTCTGACAGGGAGTCGGGATGAACAGTTACAGGCCCCGCTGTCATCCCGACTGTATCCCTGTCATTTGGCAAAACGAAGAGAACTCTTGGAGGAAAAGACATGGCTACAAGCAAGGCAAAGGTGAAGGCGGCACGGAAGAAGGCGGCTGTAACTCGCAAGAGAAACAGGGCTGCAAAGAAAGGAGCCGAAACCCGTCGCAGGCGCAAAGCGGCTAAGCTCGGAGTCTTTACGAAGACTCATCGTGATGAGATGTCGGAAAAGCGGTTCATGGAAGTCAAGGCCTACGAGGAAAGGTTTGGCAGGCTTCCTCCGGTGAAGGACACAAAGCTCGGTAAATGGCTTTGCAATATGAGAGCGGCCAAAAAGGGACGGCGCGGTGGCTGTTCCTACCCTGAGATTCTGGACAAGCTCTGCAAACAGTTTAAGAAACGGTACTTCGACTCTGGTACTCCCACTCACCCTGTTGACCACAAGTCCAGAGCGAAAATCGCCAAGAGGAATGCCGCTCAAAGAAAGCAACGCGGCAAAGCAAAGATGACGAACGCGGAGAGTTTGGCAAAGGCCCGCGCTGCGAAGGCTGAAAAGGTCTCTCAGAGAATCAAAATCGAGCGAGTCAAGATGACAGAGCCTCGCATTATTACGCCGGAACCGAATCTCATCGACTTCGACTATCTCAAGAAGAACGCTCCAAGGGAAACCGTTTCCAGAGAAAAACTGGAGCGTCTTCTGGAAAATCTCACAAAAGCCGAGGATGATTTGGAAATGCTCGTAGCGGCCATCGGTGAAACAAAGAATAGCGTGGCAAACGTGCTGCGTTTTTTGGAAAATCTCTAAGACAAAGGGCGTGAATCGAGTATAATAGAATACGCCGCGAAAACAAGGAGCCAGAAAGATGTCAAAGAAGAAAAGCAGTGATGAAAAGAAGCTCAATGAGTGGAGCAAAAGCTACGACGGTTGTTATGGGAGTATTTCGACGCACTCGCAGATTGTCGATTTCCTCAAAGACCTTTTCGATGTCAATGACGAATCCGAAAAGGAAGGCAAGCCGAGATTTGCAGGCTGCATTTGGGGTCACAGTGGAATCGGCAAAACCGAAACCATCAAGTCCTTTCGCAATACGCCTGTTACGTGGCGCGGCAAGAAATATTCCGGCTACGATGTTCGCGACGTGCCGATTGCGCAGTTTGAGGAAATGGGCGACCTTCACGGAATGCCTGTTCGCTGTTCTTACATGGTTCCCCCAAAGGATTCGGAGGAAGAAGCTCGGTGGGTTCCCGAAGAGCATATTCACGCTTATGAAATGCGGAAGTGGACAATCGACATCGAGAAGGGCGTTCAGACGCGCATGGCTCCTCCTGATTGGGTGCCGCAGCATGAAGGGCCGAGCATCCTCTTGCTTGATGACTGGAACCGTGCCAGCATCCGAATCATCAAGGGAATCATGCAGTTGCTCCAGAACTACGGTATGGTTTCGTGGAAGCTTCCGGCTGGCTGCAATATCGTGCTGACGGGCAACCCTGATGGCTCCGACCAGGACTATCTCGTGACCACGATTGACAATGCGATTTTGACCCGAATCAAACATATTACGCTCAAGGAAGACGCATCGGAATGGGCGATTTGGGCAGAAGCAAACAAGCTGGACAAGCGCGGAATCGGCTTCCTGCTTTACAAGCCTGAGGACATGATTGGCAGGGAGCGGACGAATCCGCGAACCTGGAGCGAGTTCTTCAAGTGGTTGAAGCGCGTAAAGGACATTCAGATTGAGAAGGAGCGTGTTGTGCTCCATGCGAACTCTCTGTTGGACGAAGAGTCCGTTTCTACCTTCATCGTCTACGCCACTCGAACCCGTGAGATGGACATGATTTCCGAACCGGAGGATATTCTTTCTGGTGACGAGAGTGTCTACAAGCAGATTGAGAAACTGATGAAACGGGATGAGCCAAGGCTGGACGTTCTCTCGGTTATTGTCGAGCGTCTGTTTGCGAGGATGGTGCAGCCGGATTGTGAGATTACGGATAAGCGGATTCAGAATTTCCAGCGGTTCATTACCTGTGATGATATTCCCAATGACTTGCGGCACTCGTTCTGCCGTCGTCTGGCAAAGCGCAGGGATGGCGAGTGCATCAAGTGGCTGCTTGGTCACAAGAAGCTGAAGGCTCTCATCATGGATGCCCTGAACAAGTATTGATAATTCTTTTATCAAAGCCTTTATTATAGAAACTGGCAAGAATTATCTTGTTTATCCATGAGGACTGAGCTATGGCAATGGAAGGCTATTGGCTGAATGCAAAGAATGGCAAGTACAAGAAGGTCTTTGAACATGCCGATTTTCTGAAAGACCCGAAGAATGCCAAGAAGGTTGGGCTTTCTCCTCGTTTTGTCAAACAGATTAAGGACATGGATTGGCAGAAAGATAGGCCTGAAATTCTTATTCTGGCTATGAACGAGGGCTTGGTGCGCATCAGAGGGCATGGGAGTCTGATTGCTTTTGAGTTCACCTATGACACGCGAAAAACTCTTCATGCGGTTGAGGACTTTTTGGACAAGGTGTTTTTGGCAGGCCCGATGTCTACTTTGCGGTTCAACAATCTCAGGACGCATGAATCCATTGACATCAGCTACAACGATTTCATCGACTACATGATGGAGGATTGGCGAAAAGTGCTCCGAGTGGCGAAGAAAAGCAAGATGAATTATGACGAGAAAAGGATAGCCAAAATCGTAAAACGCATTCTGAAGTGATGTTGGCGACTTTTTTTCTTTCTTGGCTTGACCCGACTCTTTTTGAGTCGGGTCTTTTTTTGACATTTTCTTTATATTTTGGTTATAATAGCAGGAGGGAACGCGATGGATAATCGGCAAATAGCGAGACGACTTCTTTACATGGCTCGTGAAATCTTGGCATGGCAATTATTGAGGCCAATCCGCGTCAGCTTATCAAGATTCGCAGGTTGATTGAGCAGAAGCTGGACATCAGTTCAAACGCCGAGATAATGGATGAATGGTATGGAATCGTTGTCAGCGAAAAGAATCTGAAGGTAAATGAGGGCCTCAATCTTGAAGGCCCGGACAATAATAAGTATTTTTATGTCGTTCTCTATGATGATACCCTGCTTAGTGGAGACTTTGTGGCTTGTGCTTGTTGGGGTAGGATAGGTTCAAAGTATGTTGGTGGAGGCAAACATCGAGTTGCGGAACTCTATCGTGGTGATGACCTGAAAGCGGCCAAACGAGCGGCCTTAGGAAAGATAAATCAGAAGAAGCGTAAATACAAGAAAGCTCCAAAAATGCCTTGGGGCTTCTGACTATTTTGGAGGCATTGCTCATGGCGAAGAAAATACCGAGTAGATGTAAACGTGGAGCGCATGTTTACAAGAAAATCAATCAGTATATGAAAGAGTGCGTTGGTTGTGGCAAGAGGGTTCGAATTGGCTTTGCTTGCCGGAAGAAAAGCGTCAGGAATTTTTAGAGACATAGATGGGTGCTTGATGAACAGGCTTAAGGTTGCACGGGAACTGTTAATGGTAGCTCGAATGCTATCTGGTTTCGAGACGTACAGTGGTATTGGTATCTACAATATCTGCGGGAGTAAAGCTCATCGTCTCCGCTTTCCTGCTGAGAAGGTCTATCCTATTATCGGTAGAGCTTTGAAACGAAAAGCGCGTGGGGTGGATTGGAAGTATCTTGAGATTTACAACATACATTATTCCGAGCGAGACGATGTGTGGAGTGTTTGGGGAATTGCTTTGGACAACAAGACAAAGGAGAAGTACAATATCAGTTTCTACCGAGTCAATCCTAAAGCGTTGCTTGGATTGAATTGGCCTGTTGTAAAGATTGAAAAGTGGAGGAGAGGGAGATAATATGACAGCGGCTGCAAGGAAAGTAGTTGCAAAGAACAGCCGCGACATCTTCTACTCTTTTTGGAGGTATTCCAAATGAGGCGTCTCCTCGTGTTGTGCCTTTTGGTTATATTGTTTTTCTTAGGATGTGATAAGGTAACAGAAAAGGAACTGGCAGAAGCGGAGAAAACACTTGAAACATTTGTTGGAAGGATGGAGGACGGGAAAACAACAAGAGAAGAAGAACAGAAGCTCATCAGGAAAATGGACTTCATGTTGAGTCGCTATCTTGAGTATCTGAAGAAAAGGAAGGACGGGAATGAGAAAAAGATTGACGGCAAGAATCAAACAGGGAATTGATGCGCTTCAGGATACTGTGCTGGAGAATCAGGAACAGATTCTGAAAGAACTGGACGAGATAGAAACCTATCTTGGCATCCACGACCTTGGGCCGAGAGCCGCTGCGGAGGAGAAGGAAGAAGATTGGGAAGAGTCCGTGCAAGTGGAACCAGACGATGAAGCGGATGTCGAGATAGCAAACGAACTCATCAATCTCGCTAAAGCTCTTATGAGCTAAGTGAGGAAGGAGGCAAATGGAGCCAACCGAATATTAAGCTACAGGCTGAGTTGGTTTGCGTTTGCTCCGAAATCCTCCAGTCAAAAGCTGGAGGATTTTTTTGTAACTTCGCTTCTTACAGTGACTTAAATTAGCACATATTCTGTCAAAAAATATTGCTTTTTTAACTCAGATTTTTTGTTAAAAAAATTACCTGTTGCCGATAAAAAAGGTAGGCAGGCGGCATAATAATCATGGGAGAAGTTCCCGCCTGAAACGATGAAATGAAGTATGACAGGGAGTTGGTTTCGTGCATCCACGCAAACAAGCGAGATTGGAGCGGCAGGAGAAGATTCCCGAACTGCTCAGGCAAGGTCTCTCGCTGACGCAGATAGCCGAGAAGTTCGGCGTTCCCTTCGGCATCATCAATTACGATGTAACCAAACTTGATAAGAAGACACGTCGTTCTCTGAAGAAATATATCTTCACAGGACGCCGCAGGGTCAAGTTTGCCGCCAGCGAAGCGGATAAGTATTTCGACGAATACCTGCTTTTGGCACAGCAGGGAAATTCGGTGAAAAGCATGGCTGGATGGCTGAAAATGTCGCTCTCAAAAACGAGAGCCATTTATCTTGCCATGTCCAAGTCGAAGCGGGAGCGCATTCGGCAGGCAATCAAAGACAGCAGGAATGACTGCGGCGAGAAGAGGCAGAGAATCATAGAGCTTCTCAAGAAAGGCTACACGCAAACGGAGATTGGCAAAAAGCTTGGCATCAAACAGAACACAGTGGCAGGGTATCTGACAAGCTTGCCGAAAGACCAGCGGCAAGCCCTGAAGGAAATCTCAAGGCTAAGCAAACAGGTGCGCAAGGAGAAAGAAAATGGATAGGCTTATTTCGACGGCAAGTTGGTACAATCCTCTTTCTGTTCTGGTTAATCATGGCTGGCGAGAGATAGAGGATATTGTGTTTTACAGAAAAACCGGCGAAGAATATCATGTCGGCAGAGGATGGTTTGGCGGCAATAGCAACCTGAAAGAAGGCGAATTTATTGATGTTCCTTCTGTTTCACTGCGTAGAAAAATTCGCTTTGACGGTGAGGCTTTTGCCGTCAGTGTCAAGAAAAGCTGTTTAGGCGAGAAGAAGAAAAGGATGGTTCTCTACTTGCCTTTTGAGTTTTTCGAGTTTGAGTCGGAGCGTGTGGAATCGAAGCATGGCGAAAAGATTGAGCACTTCGAAAAATTCGTCTCCAAGAGAGACCCACGAGTCTTCTTTCAACACAAGGCCGGAACTTCGATTGACGAGGAAAGACGTGGAGAACTGAGAAAACTCCGGCTGCGAAAGGAGAGATTGGAAAGAAGTCTGAAGAAGGTCGAAAAGGAAATCAGCGTTCTCGAATTCGGCCCATAATTTTTTCAAAAAGTCTGCTGAAAATGTAAGCAGATTCCGTATAGAAGGGTAGAAGACAAACAGGAGAAACGTATGAAAGTGGTGCATCACAATGACTTAGATGGCGAGTGCTCGGCAGCTATCATTCTTCATGCTTTTCCTGAGCAGAAGATTGAACTGATGCCGATGGACTACAAGGATGATTTCCCATTCCAGCGAATCGGCAAAAACGAGGAAGTCTGGATTGTCGATTTCTCGCTTCAAGGAAAAGGCCAATGGGAGCGTCTCCTTGCGATTACAGAGCAAGTAGTCTGGATTGACCATCATAAGACTGCGCTGGCCTCTGAAGGCCCTCAGCAGGCTCAGGATGGCCTCAGAAAGGACGGTGAGGCCGCTTGCCTGCTGACTTGGAAGTTTGTTCATCCCCATCAGGATATTCCCTATCCAGTCCGTTTGGTTTCGGATTATGATATTTGGGCCAAGCTCCTGCCTGAGACGGACGATTTCCATTTCGGCATGGAAGGCATGGATACCGCGCCGGATGCTCCTATCTGGAAGAGCCTTTTTGAAGATTACAGAACGCTTGTTGAAGAGATTGTCGAAAAGGGCAAGCTCATTCACAAACGCAATGCGAAAGAGAATCAATCCTATCTGGAGAGTTACGGTTTCGAGACCATTTTTGAAGGCTTCAACTGCATTGCCTGCAATAAAGGAATGGCTGGTTCCGGTCTTTTTGATTCGGCCAAAGACAAGGATTACGATATTATGATTCCCTTTGTCTTCGATGGCAGGCAGTACACGGTCAGCCTTTTCAGCACGAAAGACCACATCGACGTGAGCACCATTGCCAAGAAATATGGTGGGGGCGGTCACAAGGGCGCGGCTGGATTCCAGTGTGAAGTGCTGCCGTTCTGGATGAAGAAGCCCGTTGCTGGAGAAAAAGTCAATATCGAGCTTGCCGGACTCAAGAAGCAGTTCCCTCTTTGCAACGATGAAGATTGCATGTATGAAAGAGAATGTTCTCATCACAGGACAGCAGGAGAGTTCAGAACAGAGGATGGGATGACGCCTTTGCTCTCAAGGAATGACAAGGGTGAATGGTTCTGCGAGAAGAGGAAAAACAATTGTTTTGGTTGTCTGATTTGGACAGAGCATGGTCTCCGTTTGGAGCGGGATTTTCAGCTATGAAAGACGCATTGGCTAAAGTTATTCCGGCACCAGCAGGCAAGATGCTCAAGCCAGAGATTGGTGATGTTCTCTGTGGTGGCGAGTATCTTGTGCCTTTCGAGTTCAGTGACATCGGCAAGATGGATTCGATTGCGCTCTGCAATTTTCCTCGGCTGAATAATCCTTGGAGGGCACTGACCAAGATGCGAGTCGATTGTCAGTGTCTTCTGGATTCAACGAAGTATGACTGCCCTTACACGAACAAGCAGTATTGGTGGATTGTTCCGGTGGTTCTCATCACAAATCATTTCGAGCAATTTCTTGCGGGCACTTGGTATCAGACCATGTTCCAGAATATGTTGGATGATTGGGTGGATAATGCCCGCGAGATGCAGAACGACCATCTTTACGACGTGAAGCGGATGATTGTTTCCGAGAATGGCGACGAGGTTTTCAAGCATCATCGTTTTCTCCCTATGTTTATCGGAAGCGGCTATACGGATTGCACACTTGCATCCGATGGACATGGAGAAATAAAAGAAGCAAGAGTGTTTTTGGACAATGGGGATTTTCTCGTTGTGAAATATTGGGAATGGTATAATAAGTGAGGAAATCATGGGCGGCACAGTAGCAGTGACAGTGGTTGAGCCAAACGGCACGGAACATCGAATGGCTCGGTGGACGAATTCGATGCCGTGGTTCGTGGACAACTTGGATTTCATTGAGAAGAATCCGTCACACGTGAAAGAGTATCTTGACATGTGGCAGGGGATGCGAGAGGATTGGCTCTCCCATGTCGCTGAATGCAAGAAGAAAAATCACATCGAATGCAATTTCAAACACAACATGACTCCTTGCTACGGCAATTATACATGTCTGGCTCCCAATGGTTATGGCCTTGTGTTGATGGACATGCACAGGAACGTGGTCTTGAGCCATCAAGGATATACTCGGCTTGGCGGTATCGACATTGCCGCTGTAGGCCTCGATGCTATGCGGATGCGTGATGACAGGTTGGAGGAAAAAGACAGCAGGTCTTGGCAGGCTCAGCGTCTCTACGATGCGGGAAAGATAAGCTGTGTCTCTTCGTATGACCCGAAGAAAGACAAAATGGTCGAGATGCCTGCTCCCAAGTCATGGAAGGACATTCTCCAGCTAACAGAAAGCTTTCGTGGCATTGGCTATCTTGTGCTGGACATGAGTCCTTTCGAAGTCAGGGATTATGAGCAGCAAGCGAAGGAAGGCATGTTGCAAATGAAAAAGGACATTGAAGCTCTTGGGTTCAAGTTGTCCGAGGAAGAAGAAAGATGTTGGCAGGAGTATCTTGACGAAGTGTATTCAGAAGAATGAAACTATTAGAAAGGAGCAAGAAAATGAGCAAAGGATGTATGGTAGCAGCCGGTGTTGTGGTTGTGCTGGTAATTACGGTTCTCATTTGTGGCATCTATGGTGTCAGTGTCCACAACAGGGAAGTGGGGCTTCGCAATACCATCAGCGCGAAGCACACGGACAACGAGAGTGAGTTCGACAACATGGTCAAGAAAATTGGGCAATCGGCTCAGGTGACGGACAAACAGGTCGAATCGCTCAAGGAAATCTTCAATGAACACGCAAAGGCCCGTGGCGGTAGCCAGTCTGGAGGCTCTTTGGCTCTTTGGATTAAGGAGTCCGTGCCGAACGTGGACACGAGCACGTTCAACAATCTCCAGAACATCATTACCGGCTCTCGCGACCGTTGGACAATGCGTCAGAAGGAACTTGTCGATTTGAAACGAGAGCACGACAATCTGCTGGACAAGTTTCCTTCGAGCATGGTTTGCGGCATCCTCGGAAGGCAGAAGATTTCGATTACCATTGTTACTTCGACCCGTGCTAAGGCAGCTATGCAGACGGGCGTAGACGATGACACAGAGGTATTTCAGAAAAAGGACGAAAAGAAATGAGTCTGACTCTGGTGATGGGAAGCAAGCCTGACGGCATGGAATTCAAGAGTTGGGGAGGGATTGTAGGAATGCCCGATATTACTCTGAACATTCCAGACAGTCAGGTGGAAGTTTCTTTCACGATGGATGATTTTTGTGCGGTCATTTACTACATAATGACAAATACGGATTTGAAGTCAAATGACCCTCGCTTTCATCTGTTGAGGGTGCTGAGAAGTCTTTTCATCGTGAAGGGTCATAATCCAAACGAATGTCGTTTGAGCGATAGTGGCGACCCTGTTGATGCTGAAGGCAAGAAAACAGGGTTCGAGAAAGGACAGTAGGATGCTTTTCTTTTACCTGTTCGCTTGTATTCCTCTTGCGGTCGGAGCGTTCTGCTGGATACGCAGCAAGGAAGTTGTCTGGTGGGAATGGGTGGCTGGCAGTGTTGTCGGTTTTGCGGTGTCGGGCATCTGCCATCTGATTGCCTTTCATGGTTTGACGACCGACGTGGAAACATGGTCGGGCCAGATTGTGAAAACGACTCATCATCCGAAATGGATTGAGGAATATCAGGAGATGCACATGCGCACGGTCGGTAGTGGAAAAAATCAGCGGACGGAGATTTACTACACGACGGAGCACAGGACTCATCGGAAACACTGGACGTGTGACATTAGCTATGGCACAAAAGAAGCCGTCAAGGAAATAACTGAGAGTTTCTTTGACGAAATAGTTAAGAATTTTGGGGATAAGATTGAAACAGTACAAGGATACCGCCCTGGTTTTGATGGCGGCGATAGAAACGATTATGTTGCCCACAACAATACGGGCTATGTCTATCCTACTATCGAAACCTACACGTGGCACAATCGAGTCAAGGCGGCTCCGTCTGTCTTTACCTTTGCCAAGGTTCCCAAGGATGTCAAGGTTTACGGGTATCCTGCGAACAAGGACTGGAGGGCCTCGAATCGACTCTTAGGAACAGCCAGCCGTGTGAATCTTCTCGAATGGGATAGGATGAATTCACGGCTCGGCCCGACCAAAAAAGTCAATGTCATACTGGTTGGGTTTGGCAATCAGGATAAGCAGATGGGCTTCTGGCAGGAAGCAGCGTGGTTTGGTGGCAAGAAGAACGACCTTGTGCTTTGCTTTGGCTCGGATGGCGACAAAACCACATGGAGTTACGTCTTTGGTTGGACAGAACAGGAAATCGTCAAGCGGAATCTCGAAACAATTCTACTTCAAAACAACGTCAATACGGAGCTTATTCCGAAAATCGAAAAGGAAGTTTACGAGAATTACATCATCAAGGAATGGGATAAGTTCAATTACATTTCCATTGAACCGCCTCTCTGGTCTTATATCGTGCTTATTGTCGTCATGGTGGCAAGCCAGACGGGATTCTGGTGGTGGGCACATCATAATGAGCCAAGCAAGGAAAAGAGAAAAAAATATGGCAGAATTGGGCTTTACTATTAAAGGAGCGTATCATGGCAGTCAAGATTGAGGATTTTGGCAAAGACCACTGGAGCTTACTGGCCTACATCGAGTGCATTTGTGTGGATGGTAAGAAGGGAGTGGGCGAGATTGATTTCGCCAAGATGAGAATCAACAGGCAGTCTGAGAGTCATTGTCCTCTTCCGGTCGGTGCTCGTAGTCACGTAGGGGCTTGGGAAGAGGATTATGGTACAAGACTGGACGGTTACTGGAAAGAAAACGATACAACCGACAAGACACGAAGACTTCCTCAACATGATGATTGGGATTGTCTCGAAGACCTCGAAGAAGCGGGTCTTGTGGAGATTCTGAGCACCATCAATGGGTTTGTGAAGATGACGGACGGAGGAATGATGATTGCGGCCTTTTTACGCAAGCACAAGGCAGATGGAGGCAATTTTGCTGGTTTCGCGGCGGTATTTCGAGGGCTGAAAATCGCTGTTGAATAACTGTGGAAAAAGTGTGGAAAATGTTGAGAAAGGACTTGACAATTGTGAAGGGAGTGGTATAATAACAGCAAGAGGGCTTGGAAGGGAAAGACACCATGAGTAGTTTCAAGACTAAGGATGATGCTTCTCTGATTCGTTTCTCGGATGATGTAAAGGGAGAAATCTTCAAACGTTTTGGTTTGTCAGATGAGCATATTGGGAGCAGCGCGGTACTTGACCTGACTATGTTTCGCTGGCTTCAGAACTCAGGCAACGGAACAGTAGTATGGGCCGAAGACAAAGAACTTCTGTTCTCTGAAGAAATGGATGAGTTGGAGGGCAAGAAGGGTACTTTTGTCTACGAGACATGGTATGAATCGAAGTGCGGCAGGCAGGTCATGTACGAAGCCGAAGCCAGCTTTGGCATTCACATATATTTCGTGTTTGACGTGTCTAACCAGATTGAGCTATGAAAGGGGGAAACGAAGAGGGGCCTTAATGAGAAGGGGGAAAATATGAAAAGAAATAAGGTGAAAAGGTCTCCAGTGCCTGTAGACAAGTATGCGAGATTCAAAGGCATTATTCTGGAGCAGGCTCAGTTGAACAAGGTTCGGAGAAATAGGAGCGTGAGCCGCGCTATTGAGGCTCTCGTGAATGTTCTCGACCAGCAGGTAAACTGAGCACCAGCGGTTTTGACTGTCTGTTTTTCATAGGGCTGGATGGCAGCATAGTATCTTTGGAGCCTGCGGAATGAAGAGTCGTGAGGAGCAGAGAAAGTATCATCAAGCTGTCATAGAAGACCTTATGGAAACTTGTAGCCACTCGCAGACGGCAAGGAATTTTGGCGTCACAAGAGAATGGGTGCGTCAAATAACAACGCAGTATGGCTATGATGGGAAGAAGCTGATGGCAATGAGGCTTCTTCAAAAGCGTGAACTCATCGAGGGCTATATTGCAAAAGGATTGACAGCTAAGGAAGTTGCCGAAGCGATGGGCCATAGTGTTTCGACTATTTACAATCTGGCATATCGGTTAAAAATCGACATTCCGCACGTCAAGTGTAAGGAAGAACTTTCTGAACGTGTTGGGTCGCATGGCTATCGGTATGTCAAGGTCGGGAGAAAATGGGTAATGAAATCCCGCTGGATAATGGAGCAGAAGCTCGGTCGTAAACTCATAGAAGAAGAGAGAGTGTTCCACAAAAACGGCGACAATACGGATGATTCGTCTGACAATTTGGAGGTCAGAAAGGTGTTTGCCAGAGGAACAATCAAGACAGAGACAGGGCATGTCCTCGTTTTTGACAAACGAAAGAAAGGCTATCGGTCACGGTCGAGAAAAGTCATGGAACAGATGATAAAGCGGAAGCTCAAGACACAGGAACGCATTTTTCATAAAGATGGAAACGTAGCTAATGATTCTCCTGACAATCTCTGGTTATGTGGCAGCGTGGCCGAGTATAAGTCGCTCAAGAAACATTTCAAGAAAATCTGGAAAAGAAGAGCCAAAGAAAGGTATAATAAGGAAGATGGCAAAGAAACAACCGAGATACGAGTTGCAGGTGAGCCTGAGAGGGCGACTGCCTTGGCAACCTCTTAGTGTGTTGCCACATTATGGTTATCAATGCGAGTTTAGAAGCCCAAAAAAGACGGCTTTGGCCGTTCTGGAGATATGTAAGACCCATCCTAAGGGCGTCCATGAGCATCCGCTCAGGGTTTTTGACAGAGAACTGAAGACATGGGTGTTTCAAACGCAGACTCCAGAGAATTTCAGGCCGTATGAGGATGCAATAAACATCCAGTGGAATCGGGAGGAGATTTCTGAGACGCATGACATGATGGCGTATTATTCCTTGGATTGATTTCGCTCTTTGACATTTACTATTTTTGTGAATGGCTCGGATAATAGGAAGGGAGCCTATTGGACAGTTCTATTGGAAAGGAAAAACAGATGAGCGAGAAAGAGAAACTGAGAGAATTGGTGAGTGGAGTGTACCGCGCAGGTAAAGAGCAATATGGTAAATTTCGGGCGCGACGTGCTTCGGAGCTTGATGGCATGGCAATGGTGTTTGAATCAATGGAGGAAAAAGAGCTTCAAACTATGTGCAGGAATTTCAGCGAGGAATTGAAGGCAGGATTCAAGAAAAGATTCCAGAGAGACGATAGAGGGGAGCAAAGAAGGTCATTTCCACCGAGTCGTTTTGAGGTCGGCACGAAGATTCTCAGAGAAGTAGATACTTCCGGCTATCCTTCCAAGTTGGTCGATTCCGTATTCGATGAAACAGATTCCGGCGACCTTGTTTTCAAGGCTGTATTCGAGAACGGCAGTTCTTTTCCTGTCGCCACACCTATCGAAGAAGGAACCAAGGGCATGACCTGCTTTTGCAGAGAGGAGCTTCCTGAGGATTGGATTTACTTCGAAGTGGTGCGTCTGAATCGGCAGGGCAAATCCGTTATGGTCAAGCCTGTCAGCGGCAGCGAAGACGACCTCTATGCAATTTATGATTCCGAGAAAAGGAAAGAGCCTTCCACATGGGATGTCGATTAGCTCTGGACAAGGAAATATGCCGTTGCTGTGCTCGGAATTTCTTCAATGATGATTCCGAGATTGCAGAAAAATTCGGCATTTCCAACGAAGACCATGAACAGATTTTCGAGATGCTTTATGAACAGCATGGGGCGGTTTATTGCCCTTACTGTCCCGACAAAGGTGACGAGATTCCTGTCAGCATGGAGACACCATTGGATTGCCCCTTTTACTTGGAGCAGGAGCTTAAAAGGCAATGCTGACGAAGGAATTTTGTGTTCGTTGTTTCGCTCAATCGAATCGAGCGCAGTGGGACAGCTACAAAGAAAGATGGTGGAGCGGCAAGCATGGTCGAATCAATTTTGGTTTTGTGCTGTGTCCTCCGTGGGATGGAACGTTGAGCATCAGAGAGAAGATGCGGAAGGTGCGGAATGAGCCGCCTGACTACTGTCCTTTTTACTTGGAGCACAAGTTGAATGAACAATGAATACGAAAACTGCGAAGCTTGCAGAACTTATGAGACCATAGCGGGTATTCTCAATGGCCCGTATTGCAGGCATGTGGTGACGGCTGCTATTGAAAAGCATGTGGAGGGAGTTCTTTCCCAATTCTGCAAAAGGAACAAAGTGGCGGCTCATGCGACCTGTCATGTTTCGGGATTTGCCCTTGACGAATGTACTTACTTTTGGACAACGGTTCTTCTGGCATTTCAAGGGAAGATGAACCCGAAGCTCTGTCATAGGCTGAAGGCTAAAATTGAAGCGTTCGATTTCGAAAAAATCAAAAAAAGATGTTGAAATTTGTCGAGAAATCCGTATAGAGGGGTAAGAAAAGGACAGCCCATGATTGCAAGCGTGGGTTGGGAGAGTGTAGGGTAGGTGGGAGACGCTTCGAGCAGTTAGCGAAGGGCTTTTGCTTATCCGTGAAATAAGCTCCATTGCTCTAAAAAAATTATTGGTAAGCGAGATATTTAGTCTCGCTGACAGCCGGAAAGACGGCATTGATTTAGTAAAAAAAGCAATGGAGCAAAAGAGGTTGAAAATCCTCCAACGGATGCGTCGATGATGAAACACCACTATCTTCCTTACTTTTCTTTTCCTTTTTAAGGCGCGTGAGAGTAAACGTTAGTCGCCCGTGTGAGGGCGTGGATTGAAACGACAATTGGGGGCGCGTAGTATCGACAGGATGCGTATCGAGAATGGCTGCACGTCGAGGTTGGTCGGTTGGCCTCGTAAAAAGCCGACTATGCCATTTACTTGGCAACTCCTACAGAATCGCTGCTTAGGCAGCCCCAAAACCGTTGAGATTCGTCCTTAGTAAGCGGGAATAGGGTACGACACAAGGGCTGGCAGCTTGGAAAGACAGGTTGGCAGGCTGGAAAGACGGCCTGACGTGGCGGGTAAACAGCCGCCTGAGGCTTGCCAGATGAGCCGAGATATAGAATCAACTGGATAAGCGTGTAGACGCCCTATCGAGAGCACCACTGGACGCGAGGTGCGACTCCTCGCCGCCTCCACCATTTTCTTTGGAGAAATTGATGAGTAGTGTTCCTCTTGAATGCAGCTATTGTTCTAAGCCTTTTCTTCTTTCCAAGGCAGAATATAACCGGCAAGTAAGAAAAGGTAGGGAAAGATTTTTCTGTTCTCGTTCTTGCTCTGCTAAGTACGGTAATGATAATCGCGAGAACAGGACAAGAGAGATAGAGAAGACATGTCCTTACTGCGACAAATCTTTTAAGACAAGAACGGGCAAAACAGAGGCTACGTTTTGTTCGAGAGGGTGTGCTTCTGCGGGTAGTGTGACCAAATATCGCAGGGAGAAAGCTCGTGAGATGGGTTCTCAGAATGTTGGAGCAATTAACGATATAGCTGTCATTGCGAAGGGTTTAAGAACAAGGGAGTCTTGGAAGTATGAAGAGTTGAAGAAATTTTTTCTATCAAGAGGAGAAAGATTCGAGCCAGAGTATCCTCTTGGTCGATATGTCTTTGATTTAGCTTTGCCAGATAGGAAATTGTTTTTGGAGTTTGACGGCAAAGACCATGAGTGGACTGTTATGGCACAGAAAGATGCAGAGAAGGATGAATTTGCAGAATCAAAAGGCTGGAAGGTTGTAAGAATCAGGGTGAACAAGAATACAAGGTTCTCAGTGGCTAAATTGTTGGCTGCGATTTAGAGTTTTCCTTACAAGGACAATATGATGGCTACAACAAGAGAAGATATTCAAGGCTGGTTTGAAAGAGGCAAGGAAGAGAAACAGGCATACCTGATTGTGGTCTGTGATGGTTTTGACCACGAAGACTATCCTACTTACGTGGCTACCGATGCGGAATGCCTTCAGAAAGTAAAAGAATATAATGGCAAGAATATGCAGCGGGTCATGGAGGTTTATGACCTTCGCAAACCGATGAAGGCACAATTGGATGAGTATCGAGTTTGGAATACTCCAGAGGCACCAAAAGGCAAAATTGGCTTTGTGAAGTAAAGGCAGAAGCAAATGAAAATTGAGGCGACAACTCTTTCCATTGTGACAGGTTCACGCGCTTGTAACGCCAGATGCCCTTATTGCGTCTCGAAGATGACGCCAAGCTTTGGCATGGAGAAAGAGCTTCCAGTTGTCGATTGGAGAGCATTCGAAGCGGCTTGTAGGTATTCAAGAGCACATGGTATCACAACCGCCCTTTTCACCGGCAAAGGTGAGCCTACTCTTTTTCCACAGCAGATTACGACATTTCTTTCTGTCTTGCGCCAGCATGAGTTTCCTCTTATCGAGTTGCAGACCAATGGCATTGTTTTCGAGGATGATGATTTCCAGAATCGTTATCTGGAGACTTGGAAATATTTTGGTCTGACTTCTGTGTGTCTCTCGATAGGAGACATCGAGCCTGAGAACAATGCTCGTTTGATGACGGACAACAAACCGAAATTCAACTGGAACGAATCATGCAGAATTCTCAAGCAGCATAGTTTCATGGTTCGCGTTTCCTGTGTCATTTGCAAGGGCCATGTGGACAATGTTGACCGCCTGAAGAAGCTTGTTGAGGTTTGTAGGGATTTGAAGGTTGACCAGTTGACAGTGCGCGAACTTGGGGAGCCGGAAGAAACATGGAAAGGTCAGCATGTCAAACAATGGGTGGACAAGCATAAGGTTTGTTCTGCGGAAGCCGGACTGGAGGAGTTTCTGTGCAAGAAAGGGACGGAGTTGCTTCGATTGCCGCATGGAGCCGTCGTCTATGACTTGAACGACCAGAATGTCTGCCTGAACAATTGCCTGACCTATCCGAGCAAGGATGGAGAGATTCGGCAGTTGATTTTCTGCCCTGATAATCACTTGCGCTATGACTGGCAGAAGAGTGGTGCTCTAATTTTTTAAGCACTACTTTTCTAAAAGCATACCTTGGGAAGCTTTGAATGGCTTCCCTTTTTCTTTTCACATTTCCTTTATCGTCTGTGTATAATAGTAGAGGGAGAGGCCCTTCCTTTCACTGTTAGGGGCTTTTCATGGATGCAAAGAAAGTTCTTGTTGTGGATGATGAGCCTTCGATTACGGAGGTATTATCTTACCAGTTTGGAACTCTTGGCATGGAGGCAGTCGAGGTCAATTCTGTGAGCGAAGCGGAAAAGAAGCTTGAGGATTCGAGTTTTGACTTGATTTCTCTGGACATCAATATGCCGGGTAAGGACGGGATTACTTTTGCTGAAGACCTGAGGCGGCAGGGCAATCAGACTCCCATCGTTTTTGTTACTGCATTTGTCAACGAAAGGAACAAGAGCAGGATAAAGGTGATTAAGAATGTTCTATCCGTTGTACCCAAGCCTTGCGATTGGAATCGAATGGAAAAAGTATTGACAAATCTTTTATAAAGCTTATATTAGTATAGGAGAATCAAACAATGGCAGCGAGGCCGACATACGTATCTCCTCCGGGCGAAACCATTCAGGAGGAGATGAAAGCCAAGAGGATTTCAGGAAGAATGCTGGCAAAAAGACTTGGCATGAAACCAAGCAAGCTTCGCGCCATTATGACGGGCAGGGAGAGAATAACAAAGCACATAGCCGAGAAGCTCAGCAAGGTATTTGCTTACATTGCTGAGGATTTCTGGCTTATTCGCGATGAGAAGTACCACCTTGAACTCGAAGGAAAATACAATCCTATGAAAGAGATTAGGAAATTAGCAAATGAACGTAAAACTGAAGAGGGAAGTGAACGGTACTATTCCTGAAACGGGTGGCGAACTTCCCGACAACATGTTGAAGATGTTGGTTCACAGGCTGGTCAAGAATCAGGCTCAACTTTATGTCAACACTAATTTTGACCTGCTTCTTGAGATGGACAGCATTCAAGTCACGGTCAACGGAATTCGGAATGCTGGCTATGACGAGAGAGATAATAGCGTAAACTTCAAAGCAGAAGTTACGATAGAGGTCGCTTGGAATCTGAAAGAGGCCATCAAGGAAACATTGGAAGTGGCCTTGAACGATACGCCATTTCTGATATTGAAAAATGGTCAGGAGACATGAGATGAATGTAACTGAGGAACTCGTAGACATTGCCAAGGACTTGATTCTGGCCGACCCTGACAGACTTTTGACGGCTGACGAGGTTGAGCTTTTCTGCCCTGACTGCGCTGAGAAAATTCGGCAGAAGAAATGGAAGGGATTGAGAGCTTCCATCATCATTCAAGCTCAGGAGGATGCGTTGATTGATGAGATAGTGAGGACTGCGAAGAAGCCTTGGAGCAAATTGCCGAAGGGCTGGACGAGGAAAAGTCTGGTGAAATTCTGGAAAACACTGACAGGAAATGCGGAACATAAGGTTACGGAGTGTATGAAGAAACTTAAACCTCATTTTGACGATGTTGGAGCCGTGTGCGGGTCGCTGGCCGACAGAATTTACATGACGACAATGTGGAGGTCAAAGAAGTGGCTTGAGACTCATACTCCTAAAATTAAGGAGTAGTTTCAGGATAAAAATATGTCAGGTCTTGTCAAAGTCAACTGTCATTATTGCGGTAAAGAATTTGAGGCCCTGCGTTACAAAGTTGCGAAGGGTCTTGGCAAGTATTGTTCTTTCAAATGCACTGGCTTGGCGAAGATTAAGAGAGCGACATTCACTTGCAAATATTGTGGCAAGATGGTTCAGGTTCGTCCTTGTGAGGTAAGAAAAGGAAGGACATATTGTTCCTCGGAGTGTATGAATAAGGGTCTTGCGGAAATTCGATGCCAGTATATGACGGAGTATCATGCTGGACTCTCCGCGAAGGAGAAAAAGCAGCGAGGTAAGAAAATCTCGTTGTGGCACAAGAAGTGCCCGAAAGAGAGCAAGGATTGGGCTGAGAGAATATCCAAGGCAAAACGTGAAAGAATCAAGAACGACTCTGAATATGCTGGACGGTTGAAACAGCAGGCTCTTTCTTTGCCGAAAACTACAAAGGAGTCTGCTCGAAAAGCAAGAAAAACAATTAACAGGAGATATACTAAGGAGCAGCGAAAGCGTTGGTCTTCTCAAGGTGGCAAAGTTAATGCTGAAAAGCATGGTGGCCCTTGGAATAAAGGTTTAACGAAGGAGACAAGCAAGAAGGTAGCAGCGCAAGCGAAAAAGATAGTTGGTCACAAGCCAGCTAAGGGTTCTGGAGTTGGAAAGTCAGGCTATCGTTTAGACATTGGTCATTTCGTTCGCTCCACTTGGGAGGCCGATGTTTGTCGCCTTCTGAAATATTTTGGCATCAAGTATCTCTACGAACCGAGAAAGTTCTATTTGCGGCAAGCGGGGGAAACAGTAGATTCATACTTGCCCGACCTTTACTTGCCTGACTTTGAACTATACGTCGAGATTACCGGCTGGAGACATCCAAAGAAGACGGCCAAGTTGAAACTTTTCCATGAGCAGTATCCTGATGAGAGCTTCTTCGAGATAAACAAGAAGGTTTTTCTTGGTTTGAAGAAGATGTTTCCAGATGCTATTCAATGGGAGAGTGGCAGGGTTAGTGGCAAGGCAGATTGTTCTTCCTTGCTTAAAGTTGTCAGTTTTGTATCTTGAAAAGGAATCATAACATGTTTTAGCAAAGCGTTTTACCCTCTTCTCCCTTCTCAATTGCTCGGTTCCCACCCCTAAAGCCGAGCATGACCCCGACACACAGTCGGGGTTTTTTTTGAAAAAAGCTTGAAAAAGTCTGTCGAAAATGGTATAATATGACGTACAAGAGATAGAGGGATAAACGCTCTTTGAAAACAAAGAACGCTTCGATACGCTCCAGAGTAGAGATACTTCACATTGATTATGTGAAAAGGAGTGGAACTCCTGACATGCTCGGAAAGACGGGCTTTGCTCATGGGCTAAAACCCATGATGGCTGCGAGGAAAGTTTCGCTGACTGCGGGTCAAAGTATCCTACGACAGACCGTGAAAGAACGGTGACATTGCTGGAGAGACGGCACTACGCTGTGTAGCGTAATCCTCTATTCGACCTTAGGTATCGAAAGTTCTTTTATAGCACAGGAAACCGATACGCTCCAGCGAAGAGTTACTTCCATCATACGGACGTGGTGCAGGTGCAACTCCTGCCTCCCCAACTTTGATGGGGAGTAGTGTAAAAGATAGCACACGTAAAATTTCTCTTTGCGACTATTGGTATCGGCTTTCTTTTCACTTTCCTTGCGAAAGTGTGGGTTGAAAGAAAGAAAAGTGAAAGTGTGGTGAAGCGAAAAGAAAGGAGTCAGTACGCTCCAGAAGAGAGTTACTTCAATTCAATCTATATTGAGACGTGGTTTACCACGTATGTTCTCTCTTCGACCATCGGTACTGAATCTTCTTTTACTTTCTCTCACTGGTTGATACTCCTCTCTTTCGTCCTCCTCACACGCCTGAGATGGTTATCTTCGGCCAGTGAGAGATTTGATTGGAATGGTGCGGGATGGAGCAGTCTGGTAGCTCGTGAGGCCCATAACCTCAAGGTCGTCGGTTCGAATCCGACTCCCGCTACCATTTGAAAGGAGAGAAAAATGTCGTAGGTACAGAAACACTTTTTCGTCTTTGTCCGAAAAGACCTGCCGGTCGCCGTTCAGCTTTGCCAAGCGGTACATGCAGCGCACGAATCGGGCAAGAAGTTCTGCAAGGAGACAGACCCAATCTCTTCGGTCGTTATCTGCGAGGCAAAGGCCGAAGAACATCTCAAGAGAATTGAATACTACCTACGCCATCAAGACATCAGGACGGTGATGTTTTGTGAGCCTGACTTGGATTGTCAGGCGACTGCGCTTGCCACCGAACCTATCGACTCGGACAGGCGTAATGTTCTTTCAAAATTCAAAGTATGGAAGGAGGGCTGAGCTATGTTGTAGCTATGCACACGTTCGCCTCCATGATTTGTTTCTTGCGGTAATGGTCAGAACAAAATCAATTTCCATAAGGAGACAAGTCATGGATAGAGAAACGATTCGGAAGGTCAAGGAAGAAATCAAGCAGGCAGCCCTCTTTCAGAAAGAGAACAAGATACGCTTCCATAACATGGTGGTTGTGGTAAAGCCGAAGAAGTCAGAGCATAAGATTGAAGGCTATCGGTTTCAACAGCCTTGGGAGATGGCGGCTGAGATTACGGCTCTCATCAATTTCTACCATGAGATTCGAGGAAGCGCACACAGGCAGGGATTGGAAAGGTATGCAGGCTACGGTGCCCCTGCCTATAAGTATCGCACGAAAATGGAAGGACTGAGAGAGAAGTATCTTGGTGAGGAAGGGACTCCCAAAGTGAAAGTGCAAAAGTTAGTCTGCAAGGTTGTGGAAGAATGACAATGATGCGGAGGAGTGGAACGGAACGAGGAAATTTCCTCTAACCATGTCGGTCTCATAAGCCGAAGATAGCAGGTTCGACTCCTGTCTCCGCTACCAGTTTCGTGGTAAGACCCGATGTTCAATGTCGGGAGAGGACGTGAGCGAATGGTTGGGGCTGCTCGTCCAAACTAAATCAGGCTTCGGCCTGATTTTTTTTGTTCTAACACGCCTATAGGCATCCAATTAGGCAACGGGGATTTTTGCTATTCCCCGTCTGCCATTTTCACAATTCTTTTATATTCCACCTTATATTGTAAGGAGATAGTGTGTAGGGAAACTGTGTCTCCGTACCGGCAGACTCTTGGAAGGAAAAGAGCGGCCAAACTATGAGAAAATGGCGAGTGATTCAGGACTTTTATCTCGGTGAGTCGATACGGATAAAAGCGATTAACCCGAATGAAGATAATTTCATGCTCTACGAGGGAGCAATCATCTACGAAGCCGAGAATACGGATAGAGTCATCATTAACGGCAAAGTCTATCATTTCAGAATCGGCACAGTCTTCACTCGCTTTTGTGTGTTGGAAGAGACGATTCCTGAGTCGGTCAGCGGTGATACGATGCCGGGTGGATTTACTGGAGCCAATCTTGTTTGGGTTGGGCCGAGCGAACTGACGACTATCATTGCCGGAAAACGATTCCAGACTCCCGATAAGTTCTACGTGGATTCGTTGACGGTGGCTTTGCGCGGATTGACACTTTCTCAAGACAACGACGACGGGTTTATCATTCTCGACGACCAGACATTTGAACTCAAGCAAGCTTACACAAGCCCTGGTGATTGGGTCATGTGCGGCTATATGAAGAAATAAGCTATGGGTGATACGAGCATTCTCAGACAGGCAATTCAGGTTGCGGCTTCGGCAACTTACGATGACACGATTGCAGCCGTTCATACTGTGGCTGTCGCGGAAGGCCAAGTCAATATTGAAGGCGACTTGAATGTCTTGCGCACACTCCTGAAAAATCTCATTGGAGAACCCGATTGGTATGACCCTGCCGAACTTTCCATGAAGGAACTGGCTGACAAGTTCCTGATGGAGGCGTTGCATCAAGCCGCTTTTGAGAACGTCACGATAGGAGCGGGAACCAGCACGACCGTGTTTGATGGTGCGATTAAAGGCATCACGAATCATAACAATGGTCAAGGTTCCTCGACGGTTGAAGGCGTCATCGTTGACTCGACCAGAGCTTATCGTATTTTCATTCGAGACCATGATTCCGGCGACCCGATAACCGACGGCAGCGGTAATGCGGTTTACGGTCGTTTGAGTTTCGCTGCTGGCACTTACACGATAGGCTGGTACACGTGGAATGGCGGTGTTGAATCCGCTTACAATTTCACTTCGACTGCCGACATCGACCTTGCTTTTGTTGCTGTATCGAGGATGTTCAAAAACCTCGATTGGAATCATTTTCTGGATGTTATCTGGTACGATTATGGGGCGGGCACTCTCGGAGCGCAGGGAAATCAGGGTTGGCAGGGGCCGGTTGGCGTCGATGGCGTTCAAGGCCCGCAAGGAAACACTGGAGCGGATGGTGTTCAGGGAAATCAGGGACGGCAAGGCAATCAGGGAGCCATTGGCGACACGGGTGTTCAGGGATGGCAGGGGAGCCAAGGAAACGTCGGGCAGACAGGTGCTCAAGGAAATCAAGGTTGGCAGGGCAATCAAGGAATCATCGGTGTTGACGGTGTTCAAGGCCCGCAAGGAGATATAGGCGTTGATGGAGTTCAAGGTGCTCAAGGTTGGCAGGGTCTTGGAGATGTCGGCCCGCAAGGTAATGATGGGGTACAGGGAAATCAAGGAGATGTTGGCGACCTTGGCCCACAGGGAAATCAGGGTAATGTTGGCATAGGACAGCAAGGTTCTCAAGGGCCTGCCGGTATTGATGGAACGCAGGGTGCTCAGGGCGATGTTGGTTCACAAGGTTATCAGGGCAATCAGGGTTACTTAGGGCCACAAGGATACTCTCCTCAAGGTTGGCAAGGCCCGCAGGGGAATATCGGAGCCGACGGAGTTCAAGGCAATCAGGGTCGTCAGGGATTTCAGGGTAACGCGGGTGACACAGGAGCGCAAGGAAGGCAAGGCCCACAAGGAGACATCGGAGCCGATGGTGTTCAAGGCCCACAAGGAAACATCGGAGCCGATGGTGTTCAGGGCGTACAGGGAGACATCGGTTCTGATGGTGTTCAAGGCCCACAAGGAGACATTGGTGTCGATGGTGTTCAGGGAAATCAGGGTAATCAGGGAGATATTGGTGCAGATGGTGCCGATGGTTTTCAAGGTCGTCAGGGTAATCAGGGAGCCATTGGCGATACTGGAGCGCAAGGAGTTCAAGGTTGGCAGGGAGATATTGGCGTCGATGGTGTTCAAGGAAATCAGGGTGTCGCGGGTGATATTGGTTTCCAAGGAGCACAGGGCTATCAGGGAACAGGTGTTCAGGGCGCACAGGGCTGGCAGGGCGACCAAGGCATTGATGGTGTTCAGGGCAACCAAGGCAATCAGGGAGATATAGGTTTTGACGGCGTACAAGGGGCACAAGGATTCCAAGGTGACATTGGCTTTGATGGCGTACAAGGGGCGCAAGGTAATCAAGGTGCTGTAGGTGTTACTGGAAACCAAGGTGCGCAAGGCCGTCAAGGTTTTCAAGGTAGCATTGGCGATACTGGTGTTCAGGGTGTGCAAGGAGAGACTGGTTTCCAAGGAAATCAAGGTGACATAGGCTCTGATGGCGTACAGGGTGTTCAAGGTTGGCAGGGCGACCAAGGATTTCAAGGAAACACGGGTTCTGACGGTGTTCAAGGGCCACAGGGTGACGTGGGAGCCGATGGCGTACAGGGGCCACAAGGTGACATAGGCTCTGATGGCGTACAGGGTGTTCAAGGTTGGCAGGGCGACCAAGGTATTGATGGAACGCAAGGGAATCAGGGACGCCAAGGAAATCAGGGCGATGTAGGCTCTGCTGGTCTTCAAGGTGCTCAAGGTTGGCAGGGAGACGTAGGACAGGATGGTGTTCAGGGTAATCAGGGTTGGCAAGGTTGGCAAGGCGCAATTGGAATTGGCGTTCAGGGCGCACAGGGAAATCAAGGTGACATCGGTATTGACGGTGTTCAGGGGCCACAGGGAGACATCGGTGCCGATGGAGTTCAAGGGCCTCAAGGTGACATCGGTATTGACGGGGTTCAAGGGCCACAGGGAGACATCGGTATTGACGGTGTTCAAGGGCCACAGGGTGATGTTGGTGCTGATGGAGTTCAAGGGCCACAAGGAAATATTGGTGCTGACGGCGTACAAGGTGTTCAAGGTTGGCAGGGTGATGTAGGACAAGATGGAGTTCAAGGAAATCAAGGACGCCAAGGAAGTCAAGGTGCGGTAGGGGACACAGGGATTCAGGGTGTCCAAGGTAATCAGGGGGATGTTGGTGATACTGGTTTCCAAGGCCCACAAGGTTTACAGGGTGATACTGGTGATACGGGTGTCCAAGGCAATCAGGGCTGGCAGGGTGACATAGGCCCACAAGGTATTGAAGGGACGGGAAATCAGGGTTCTCAAGGGCCTGCCGGTATTGATGGAACGCAAGGTTTTCAGGGTGATGTTGGCTCTCAAGGTTATCAGGGCAATCAGGGTTACTTGGGGCCACAGGGTTACTCACCGCAAGGATGGCAAGGCCCACAAGGATGGCAAGGCGAACAAGGATTCCAAGGTGACATCGGTGCTGACGGTGTTCAGGGGCCGCAGGGTAATGACGGTGTTCAGGGCAATCAGGGTGACATAGGAGATATAGGCCCACAAGGAAATCAAGGTCGTCAAGGATTTCAAGGTGCGATTGGTCTTGACGGTGTTCAAGGCGTACAGGGAAATCAGGGCGATGTGGGCGATACTGGTTTCCAAGGTGTTCAAGGTTGGCAGGGTGATGTAGGACAAGATGGTGTCCAAGGCAATCAGGGCGATATTGGTTTCCAAGGCCCACAAGGTTTACAGGGTGATACTGGTGATACGGGTGTTCAAGGAAATCAGGGTTGGCAAGGTGATATAGGTTATCAAGGCGACCAAGGATTCCAAGGAGACGTTGGTGCTGACGGCGTACAAGGCAATCAGGGCTGGCAGGGAGACATCGGTGTTGACGGTGTTCAAGGCCCACAAGGTGACATCGGCTCTGACGGCGTACAAGGAAATCAAGGCAGTCAAGGTTGGCAAGGCAATATTGGTTCTGATGGTGTTCAGGGAGTACAAGGCCCACAAGGTGAAGTAGGAAATACTGGTGATACGGGTGTTCAAGGCCCACAAGGAAATGTAGGAAACACTGGCGATACAGGTGTTCAGGGTGCGCAAGGCAATCAGGGTAATGTTGGCGATACTGGTTTGCAAGGCGCACAGGGTTGGCAAGGGCTTCAGGGTGACACTGGTGACACGGGCACACAAGGGCCACAAGGTGATATAGGTGATACTGGCGTCCAAGGGCCACAGGGTGACATTGGTGTTGACGGCGTTCAAGGGCCGCAAGGTGACATAGGCGAAACTGGTGTCCAAGGAAATCAGGGAGATGTTGGTTTTCAGGGTAATCAGGGTTGGCAGGGCGACCAAGGTATTGATGGAACGCAAGGGAATCAGGGACGCCAAGGAAATCAGGGCGATGTAGGTGAAACAGGCGTACAAGGTGTTCAGGGTTGGCAAGGTGACATCGGTGTTGATGGTGTTCAGGGGCCACAAGGTTGGCAAGGACTTCAGGGTGACACTGGTAATACGGGGGTTCAAGGCAATCAGGGTTGGCAGGGTGACATAGGTTATCAAGGCGACCAAGGATTCCAAGGAGATGTAGGCGAAATCGGTGTCCAAGGCAATCAAGGTAATCAAGGAGATATTGGTTATCAAGGCGCACAAGGCGACATTGGGGTTGACGGTGTTCAAGGGCCACAGGGTGACATAGGTTCTGATGGTGTTCAGGGTAATCAAGGAAATCAAGGCTGGCAAGGTTTACAAGGAGAAATAGGAGTACAAGGGCCGCAAGGTGACATTGGTGATACTGGCGTTCAAGGAAATCAGGGTGACATTGGTTATCAGGGAAATCAGGGTGACATCGGTGACACTGGTGTCCAAGGAAATCAGGGTTGGCAGGGTGACGTGGGAGCCGATGGCGTACAGGGGCCACAAGGTGACATAGGCTCTGATGGCGTACAGGGTAATCAGGGCTGGCAAGGGCCGCAAGGTAATATAGGCGATACGGGTTCTCAAGGAAATCAAGGTTGGCAAGGTTTCCAAGGCGAAGTAGGTGAGACTGGAAATCAGGGAGCGCAAGGTTGGCAGGGTGATATTGGTTATCAGGGGAATCAAGGTTGGCAAGGAATTGTTGGCCCTCAAGGAAATCAGGGTTGGCAAGGTTTTAGAGGATTCCAAGGTTGGCAAGGTTTTAGAGGATTTCAAGGTAATCAGGGTTGGCAGGGCAACCAAGGCAATCAGGGTTATCAAGGCACTGATTTGTCTTACTCACGTGCTTTGTTTTGCACGTCGTTCTATACTTCATCAACAGCTTATGTTGAGTATAATTCTACAACATGGCAAGCAGCGGCAGAATTTTGGTATAATGGGACAAACGAAGTTACAGCAACTACGATGAACATTATTGCTTCAAGAAATGGAACAAGTGGAACAGTAACGCTTCGAGTTTATGACGTGACAAATAACAATGAGATTGCCAGTATTTCTTGGACATCAGATGTAATGGCAATTTATGAAGACACAACGTTGACGAACCTGCCAGCAGATGCAGCAATTTTTGAAATTCAGGTGATGAAGGATGCTGGTGGTTCTTCAAAAGCAAGACTCCATTCATTTAGGTTCTTCTAATCATGGCTTGCAAAAAGAAATATCGAATCTATTGCGAGACTGAAGTTGGTCAACGAGAAGGCTACACGATTCTCGATACTCCACCAACCGAGTGTCCTGTGAATCCAGCACATGAAGTTGATGCGAATAGCAAAGTTGTGCTCGAAGAATTATGCCTCGACAATCTTGAAGCAACGACTGACCCGACTGTAAATGATGACATCAATGACGGTTATGGCGTTGGTTCAAGATGGTTGAATACAAGTAATGACAAGGAGTTCATTTGCACAGATAATGCGTCGGGTGCTGCAAGGTGGGTATTACAGGTTCAACAAGCACTTCACATTCCATGCGGGTCATTGGATAAGGAATATTCGAAGGTCGCTGATGCCACTACATACACTGTGATTCGCTCAATAGTTTTTTGTGGAACAAACAGAGTAGGAACGCCCATTGGAGTGAAGTTTCATTGTGGGCCGAGTCAGGGCGATGGCAATTCGTATTCGTGACGTGACAAACAACAATACGATAGCCTCGAAGACAAACATTACTTCTCAGGGTATTTACACAGATGGAACGACAAGCAATTGGCCTGCCTCGGAAGCGATTCTTGAGGTTCAAATGGCGGTTGCGCAGGAAGGTCAGACCGCTTATGTCACCGATATTCTTATAGGATTTGCATAAGGAAATAGAGAGATGACACGAGTCAACGAATACCGGCTTTACTGCTACACCGAAGAGACGAATGTCACGGGTTGGGGAACAATTGCTCCAACGGCGTGTTATCATAATACAGAGCACGAAATCGACCTTGATTCAGTCACTATCATTGATTATGTTGATGAGGAGATTGTCAAGGCAAACGTGATTGAAGAAAACAATCCAACAGGGGAACGGTATCAGGCTAAGCAGTTTCTCATTACTCCAACGACGGGCGCGGATTGGCAAATATTCAACTTTAGTATGCCAAAGGATGTAACTGTCAAAAAAGGAACTGTGTATTTACAGGACGCTTGTGTGGGTGACGAAATGTCCTGCCACATGTCGCCGGACACGATTATTGGAATCATTACTTCCGACGTTACAGCGGAGGAGACGGAGATAAGCGTTTCGGAAACTGTCATCAATAACATCTTCACTGGTGCTGAAGTTAAACTCTATGACGGCGTGAATCAGGATAATTGCGGCATGGTATTGGATGTAGATGCTGACACAAACAAAATCACAGTTCAAACAGCCACAACACATTCGTTTTCGGCAAGCAGTCCAACGTATGTCCAAATGACGGTATGCTTTGTGCATCTCATCAAAATCGTGAACAATAGTATCATTGAGTTGGGGGAAAATGCCATCAAAGGATTCTATTGGCCCGCAAATACGATTTTGCAGGTGAAGTACAAGAACAACAATAGCGGCGAGGGGAAAGAGATAGGTGTAATTATGGAGTATTACTACTGATGGCTGAAGGAAAAAGAAAGCTCACTGCATACATCTTTCTGGCATTTCTGTTTGGTCTTATCGCTTGGGATATTGTAGTGGCTGTTAATGATGCTTCTGGAGACACAATAAGTGAAATAGTGCTTTCATGGGCAGGGCGTTTCTGTGTTGTTCCATTTGCTGCTGGTGGTTTGATGGGTCATATCTTTTGGACATTGGAAAAGAAATCTTCGCGATGGCTGACAATTCCAATCCTCCTTGCTGTTACTGCGTGTTGGCTCGTGTGGGATATTGTAACGGTCTTGAAGACAGGCGAAAATATCTTCAGGGCTTGGCTGGAAACGCATCCCGTTGTCCCTTTGTTAGTGGGAGTGGTTTGCGGACATTTTCTTTGGGGTCAACTGAAAGAAACAAAGGTGGACAATGACTGAGTTCGTGCCGACTGAACAAGCCGACATCGACATGATTAGCAATTTTGAGGGCAATGTAATTGCAGTTTCAATCAAGCTTCCTTCAGGAGCAGTTGTGCCTACGCCTCCTGCTGGCTTTATGTGGAAAGTTGAAGGAGGAAAGCTGAAAGCCGTTAAGGGCACCGTTGATGGAATGATGCGTTGAGAGATTTCTTCCAAAAAATCATGCCAAGCAGGGTATAATAAGGCACCTGAGAGGAAAGGTGCCTTTGTTATGCCTACAGCGGGAATCAAAGTTTATTTCATTGGTAAAGCTTGGAATGTGCCTTACGAGGTCAGGGTCTGTAATCGTATCGCAAGTCTCATGTCAGATGTTGCGCAATTTGTGCCGGATGTCATTGTCTCCTCGGACTTTATACCCGGTGCGCTCAACGTCGCTGATTTCGAGTTGCGCAAAAGATGGATTCATGTCAAGAGTGGCGCGACCGATGAAGAAGTAATCAATGCCGTAGAATCTTGCTATGCTTCCTTGATTTGGGCTGAGCATCCAAACCAGAAGACCAATCCGCTTGTCACAGTCTACACGGGAAGCTACAATACGGGTGATTTCCTGCGGGATACTTATGTTTCTTTGAAAGAACAATCCTATACGAATTGGGAGTGGAGTGTTGTCGATGACGAGAGCACGGATGGCACTTGGGAAAAATTGATGGAGATTGCCAGTGAAGACCATCGGGTGCATCCTGTCAGAATCAAACACAGCGGCAAAATAGGAGCCGTCAAGGATATTGCTACGCGCCTTGCGAATGGCGTCTATCTTGTTGAGCTTGACCATGACGACATGCTGACGGATAATTGTCTTGCTGAAGTCAGGAAGGCATTTGATGAGAATCCTGAAGTCGGTTTCGTCTATTCGAACTGCGCCTCATTTTTTCAAGATGGCAAGCCTCATCAATTCACGGATGATTTTTGGAAGACACGGTATCGGGAGACAGTTTATCGGGGAAAGACGTATCTGGAGTGTATGAATCCAGACATCTATGACCGTTTTGGCCCGAACCACTTCCAGCAATTCGGCTGGTTCCTGACTGTGGGGCCGAATCATTTGCGGGCTTACCGAGCCAGCGAGTTGAAGCGGCTTGGAGGCTACAACCGCAACTTGCCGATTGCCGATGATTGGGACGTGTATGCGAGATTCTTTCTCTACTCGAAGTGTCTGCATCTGGACAGGATGCTCTATCTCTATCGCTTTCTTGATAGTTGGTCGAACACAACGTTCACTCGCAATAAGTCAATTCAAGACCATCTGGCATTGGGCAGAAGAAATTACGAGAAGGAGTTTATCGACTTCAACACGAAGCGCATGAATCAGTCGCAGAAGAAGTCTGTGACGGAATCCTTCAAGAAGGGCATTTCTGCTGTGATTCTGGACTGGAATACAGAGGAGCACACACAGAAGTGCATTGATTCTCTCAAGAAATGTTATCCCGATGTCGAGGTTGTACTTGTCCAGAATGGCAAGCATTTTGACTGCTTGAAAGCTGATAAGGTGATTCAGCTTGAGATGAACATTGGTTTTTCTGCTGGTGTAAATCGTGGCGTAATGGAGACGAGTAATGAATTGTTGTTGCTTCTGAATAGCGACACAGTGGTGGAAGAAGGGTTGCTGGAGAAGCTTGAAAAAGAGCTTGTCGAGAACCCCTATGTAGGTGTGGTCGGGCCTTATTCGAATGAGGCCAAATATCCGCAAGGTAATATTGAAAAGCATGTTATCAGACCAACGCACGATTTGGAGACGCTTTCTGGCTTTTGTATGCTGATGCGCAAGCAATCTTTCGAGGAAATTGGCGGCTTCGATACGCGGCTGACAACGTTTGAGGATGACGATTTCTGTTTCAAGATGCGGCATTATCTTGGCTTGAAATGTCGTGTAATAGGAGGAGCTTGGCTATATCACGAAGGACATAGCTCGTTCAAGGAGAATCAACTGGATGTTTTCGAAGTTATGAAAGAGAACAAGAGGAAGTACCGTGAAAAGCGTTCTCATGTTCGAGTGATTGCTTTGACATACAACGAGAAGAAAGCGTTGCCGGAGTTCATCGAGCAGTTCAAGAGTATTACAAATGATTTCTGTTTTCTTGACAATGGTTCGGATGACGGAACTGTTGAGTGGCTGAGGCAGCAGAACGGCAATGGGTTAAGTGTATCTGTAATTGTTGAAGAGGGAAAGATTGAATCGTATAGCCAACGAAGAAACATGGCACTTGATATTTTTCGTGATGATTCTGTTGGCTGGATTGTTATGATAGACCCTGATGAGCGTCTTGACACGAACACGCTCAGGCATTTTTGGGAAATGTTTCAGGCCCCGTATGACATTTATTATGCTCCGTTGTGGTCAAGGAATTATGACGGCTCGGAAACGGAGTGGGTAGCAAAACCATTTTTGTTCCGCAGCAAGCCTGAAATACGATGGGTATTTCCAGTCCATGAGAAGTTGATAGGTTCTCATGCTCAGGCCCTTATTATGAATGCTCGGAATACGCATATCTTGGAACTGCACTCTAAAGAAAGACGGCACCAGAAGGCAAGAGAGTATGGAGATAAAGATGCTCCTTTGAATCATCCTGACGCTAAGGGATTTCCTGTCCTGAACTATGAGCATCGAGACGACGAAAGAATCAAGAAGGTCTATTTGGGGCCGCTCATTTCCGTTGTGGTGCCGACATACAATAGGAAGGAACTGCTCGAAAAGGCTCTGGCATCCATCGAAAAACAGGATTATCTGGCGATTGATACTGTTGTGGTGGGCGATAACTGTCCAACATTGGAGTCTGCGGAGCGACGATTCAATCTGCCAAAGAATCATGGAGCAGGTGGCGCAGTTCCGAGGAACTATGCTATCATGCTGGCTGCTGGACAATGGATAGCTTATCTGGATGACGACAATGAATGGCAGCCGAATCATTTGTCAAGCCTTATGCAAATAGCTCAGGCAAACGATGTGGAATTTGTTGTTTCTTCCATGTCAGTAGATGGGAAGCCATTGATTTTTGAGCAGCCAGCTTTTGGCAAAGTGGATACGTCTTGTCTTCTGCACAGGAAAAGCCTGATTCAAAGGTTCGGTTGGTGGAAAGACAGAAATGAGGGAGGTTATTGTCACGATTGGGAATTCGTGAAACGTTGGCTGGATGCTGGTGTCAGATGGGCTGTGACTCATTTGCCAACTGTGATTTACAATGCGGAAACTTCAGGGCAGAAGGAATTTCTTGAGAGGATGATAAATGAGCAACACGTTTGATGAATTCAATTCATGGAAGACGTTGCTCTATGCTGATAAATGCAGAGCAATTTTGGAAGGTCGTTTCAAGTCGCCTGTAGTTCTTCATATCTATCCTACGAACAGGTGCAATTCGAACTGCAATTTCTGTATTATGAAAGAGGAGCAGAAGAAGGAATTTTCTCTCAGCGATAGTGTATTTCAGGGATTGATAGCTTCTGCAAATTCAATGGGCATCAAGTCGATTCATGTCAGCGGGGGAGGAGAACCGACTCTATATCCTTATCTATCTCACGTAAAGTATTTTGATGGATTCAAGGTGCTATCGACGAATGGGATTGCATTGACGCCGGAAATTGCTTCAATGTTCAATCGAGTGCGTGTGAGTTTGAATGCCGGAACCGCCGAAACACACGAGTTGATTACAGGGACTCATAGTTTCCACAAGATTGTCGAAAACATTCGCAATGTGAGAATGTGGTGCAAGGGACTTGCATTTGGACTCGGCTTTGTTTTGAGTTATGATAATTGGCAGGATGTTTTTTCGTTCTGCAAGCTGGCTGATGAGCTTGGAGCGGATTTCGTTCACATTCGCCCTGCTTACTTTCGAGATAAGGGACAGGACGAGAAAGTACGGGCTATTATCGAGCCAGCTTATCATCTTTGTGAGGCGGCAAAAAAGCTGACGAAGGTAAAGCTCTTCTCAATTTCAGAGAAGTTTGATGGTTACTGGAGTGAAAGGCAATACAGGGAATGCTTAGCTTCTCCTTTGCATGGTGTAGTGACAGCAACAGGTGAACTGATTGTCTGTCAAGATGTGTTCCTTCGTTTCGGAGACCTGTATCATCTTGCATTGGAGGACATTTGGGGAAGCGAAGAGCACAAAAGAGCAATTGCGGAGATAGACATAGAAGATTGCCCCCGCTGTGTGATGAACAAGCCGAACGAGATAATGGAACATGTGTTTGTGGAAGACAAGATTCTTTCGGAGTTGCTATGAAAATTGGCGTGATGTATTCGGGTGTCACGGAGAACAATGGTGCCGATTACGTTGCCGAATTTCTTGGCAATGCGGTGCTGGTAGAAGGGCACGAATTGACTTATATTGGTTCTATGGGCGGTGTTCAAGCGCAAGAAATGCCTTTGGGTCTGGACGTAGTTATCAGTTCAGCGGGTTTTGGCTTGACACCTTCTCTTGTCGAACGGTTCAGAAAGCGATGCAAATTCTTTGTCTGGACGCATAATGACGAGATTCCTCACTGGCAAGAGAGAATAGGTAGGATTACGAAACTGGTGGACAGGCATTTCTCTTATACAAAAACGCATGGCTACGGAGACCATGTTGAGTATCTTCCGCTTGCTGCCGACCCGATGACTTACTTTCAGATTTCGAGATGCAAAAAACGATATGACATTGCAATGATTGGAGCCGCACATCCTTGGAGGGTTCGGTTTGCTCAGGAAATCAGTCGCTTTTTTCCGAATTGCAGATTCAGTTTTTCAATGAGCATGAGCGACCGCGAGATAAATCTTCTCTACAACCAGACGCGAGTAATGATTGCGCCAATGCAGGATGGAGACCAATATAACCCTTCGTTGGTTTTTGGTTGTCCGTGCCGCACGTTCGATGTTCCTGCAACGGGAGCTTTTCAAATACAGGCGTATCGTGAGGGGCTGAAGGACATTCATGGTGCGAATTTCATTGCCGAGACGACTCTTCCGAGTAGTTCAAACATCGAGCAGGTGATTTTGGAATGGGCAGAAAAAATTCGTTTCTATCTTGAGAACGAAGCGCAGCGTGAAAAATTAGCAGAAAAGAGCTACGAAGATGTGATTCATAAGCATCTATACACACACAGGTTAGAACACATGCTGAAGTTTATTTGATAAAAAGAGATTTTTTTCTGTTGAAAAGTTCGAACTCTGCTGTATAATATTACGTTAATATAGAGTCGCACTTATAAAAGTGTGTGGATTGAAAAGAGTACGCTCCAGCAGTGGCATACTTCTATCATAGAGAAAGAAACCGCTACTGCGCTTATTGGTACTCAGATTTCTTTTCATTGCCGCCATTAGATTCTGTCTGCTGGCGGGACGCAGTGGGAAGCATTCTCTGAGTGTTTCCCATTTTTTTTTGGAAGGCACTATAGCCAGAGATGAGATGAAAGGAGGACAGTCATGGGAACAATGAAGAAGAAACTAAAGTCGAGAGTTGGTAAGAACAAAGCTTCGAAGGCTGCGAATGCCACAGTCAACAGGGCAGGCGGTGTGGCTTTTGAGATTCAGTGCCCTGCTACGAAGCTGATTACCATGACGGGAGGCTCCTTTTTTTCCGAACCTCGATACTACAATGGTGATTCCGTTGTGGCGAAGAGGGGGGCGGCTGGAAAATACTCCAAGTTGGCTGAGAGGCTGCGCATTGTCAGGGAAAAGGCCAAGTTTGTCGATGCTGGTGATTTGGACGACGTGGCTCAGGAAGTTATCGCTACGGCGGTAGACATCATGGGTACGGAGAATCCCCGTGACGCGCTGGCAATCGCGAACTGGCTGCGCAATGAGATGAACATTCGTCTCACTCCTCAAGTTCTTCTCGTGCTGGCTTCGGCCCATGAGAATTGTCAGGAGTATGTGCGCCAGTATGCTACGAAAATTATCCGGCGTCCTGATGAGGTCAAGACGGTCGTGGCCCTGCACAAGTATTTCTTTGGCAGCAAGAGCCTCAAGAACTGCTTGAGCCGTGGAATTGGAGACGCTCTTCACAAGTTCAATGAGCGCGGCCTGATGAAGTATGATAGCCCTGGCTATCCTACTTTCAAGGATGTACTCCGGCTTGTGAGGAAGAGAAAGAAGGATTATCCTCTTCCTGATGCGGTTTGCAAGTATTTCATCAAAGGCGAAGTGGACGAAGAGGGAACTCCTGTCGCTTTCGCTCGTAGGGAAATGACGAAGCAGGAGAAATTCGACAAAAAGGCCAAGGAGCTTGTTGCGAAGTCATTGGCGAATTGGGAAGTTGTGCTTTCTCAGTTTGGCCGCGATGACAAAACCAAGCGCGAAGTATGGGAATACCTGATTGAGAAGAATCTGGTCGGGTATATGGCCCTTTTGCGGAATCTGCGGAACTTGATGAAAACAGATGTAAGTTCCAAAGTCATCGACGCTGTGGCGAAGAAGTTGTCGGACAAGGAAGAAGTGCTGCGGAGCAAGCAATTGCCTTTCCGTTTCACGATGGCTTACGAGATGCTTCAGGGTTTTGGCTCTCAGCATGGCTACGGTTACGGCTATGAGGATGAGCGGGAAACGATTGATGACTCCAAGCTGAAGACTGTGCTGGAAGCCATCGAGGATGCGGCTGAGGCGGCTTGCGAGAACGTGCCTTTTCTGACTGGCGAGACCGCAGTCTTCGCGGATAACAGTGGCTCGATGGAGTCTGCTGTGTCAGACAGAAGCAAGATGTCCTGCAAGAACGCTGCGAACACACTGGCGGCAATTTGTGCGAAGCGTTCGGAGAAGTCCATTGTGGCCGCATTCGCCACGGCTGTTGCGCCTGTTTCCTACACGAAGCGCACGAGCGTGATGGAGATGGTAAAGAAGCTGGCGAATGCCAATACGAATGGATGCAGCACGAATGGACATCTTTGCTTTGAGTATTTGATTAGGAAGAATGCGCATCCTGACCGAATTATTCTGCTCAGCGATATGCAGTGCTGGACGGACGGTTATGGTTATGGGTATGGTGGCAGCAGCAGCAATGTGGCAGACGCATGGCAGCGTTACAAAAGAAGCAAGCAGTCTGCCAATACGTGGCTGCACTCTGTCAATCTGCATGGTTATGGTGACAGTATTGTAGATGAAAAGAAGGAGAAGGTCAATCTCGTTGGAGGTTTCAGCGAGAAAATCATCCAAATGCTGTTGCAGACCGAAGGCGTGATGGCTGAGGAAGAGATTCCCACCATCGAGCAGATTCGCCAGAAGTTCTAAAAATACGCTGTTGCCGGTGATTCCCGCTCAGAAATGGGCGGGAATTTTTTTGGAATTTTGTCAACAAAGTTCTTGACATTTGTCGTTTGCAGGGTATAATGAGTTTGAACTTTAATAGAAAGGAGGCTGCTTATCGAGAAACCGTTGGACAAGATTTGTATGCAGGCGTAGCCACAGCCTTGACGTGGCAAAACTGTTTGGCTGAACCTTCCTGACCATTGTGGGTCGGAGAATGGGGAGGCCAAAACAAACAGTGCGTGAAAGGAGTATGTATCATGTCTACGAATCTCACTTCTGAAGCTCTCGTTTCCAAAGTCATTGAAGCCGCAAAACTTCTTGAAGCCGTGCCGCAAGTGCAAGAATGTGCTGCTGGATTGTCAGGTGAAAAGGTAATGACCGTTGAGGCATATTCCGTGACACTCATTTGGGACAGGCTTTCACAACTCGGCATTTATCAGGATGATGTGAGCCATGAGCTTCTGGTTTCTGACTCGACGAAGGAAGGAACAGCCAGAAAGTATTTTTGCGAAGATGGCGACCCGAAGATTCCCGAAGCCCGTTTTGCGGCGATTTGGGCGATTCTCAAAGGCAAGGAAGGCAGGGAAGAAACTCCAAAGACAGCGATGGACAAGGTGGCTGAGGCGATTCAGGCACAGCGTCCTATCGGTCAATGGAGTGACAAGGAACTGCTTGAAGCTTACAATCCTGTATGTGATACCAGCATTGTAGATGCTCTGGACAAACGGGCTAAAGGTGCTGCGTTCATCATTTTCCAGAACGAGCAAGAAGGCATCGTTGATGTGGGTGCCAGTTTGAGCATGTTGAAGTATGCTCGTCGTGGGAAACCTCCTGTTCATTACAAGGTGGGTGACTGCCTGAAAAGACTCTACAAGGCTGGTCACTTTCCTTCTTTGGTTCTGTTCCGCTGTCCTTTTCATCCAGATGTCATTCTGATTGACGGCTATTGCGATGAGTGCGGTCATGTTTGGGATATATCCAACTATGAAGTGCTCCAGTTCGCTCGTTTGGTTGAGCAGGCTGGAGAAGTTCCCAATGGTGCCTATCTGCGCCAATTCATCAACGACGCAAGGCAGTATGGGATTCAGGGACTCAAAGAGGATTATCCAAAGGTGGCTTTGCGCTTCGAGGAATTGAAATCGGAAGATAATCTTCCGAGCCTCAAGCTTCGCACGTCTGTGGATGAATCGGGTTCTTCCGACCCGATGCGTCCTGGCAGCAGACGGTACTAAGAGATGAGATTGGGGGAGGAGCCTCAAAACTTCTCCCTCCTTTTTGAAAAAAGGTCAGGAAAGATGGCACCTATCATTACCAAGATATGCAAGAAATGTGGAATTGCAAAGTCCGCAGATTTATTTACAAAAGACCCTCGAAATAGGGATGGTCTTGGAGCAAAATGTAGAAGTTGTTATAATGTGAGACAAAGAGAATTATATCCTTCCAGACCCATTAAAAGACCGAAAGGTAGTAAAGAATACGAAAATCATCGAAAGTGGAATAAGAAATGGACAAAGACATTCAAGGGATGGTTAAGCG
>Ga0180434_10000978_pt1 | contig 42067 bp, 28 predicted proteins | sample SS_ome_7_FD_132453 | JGI IMG/M metagenome (GOLD analysis project Ga0180434, IMG submission 132453) | Hypersaline lake sediment archaeal communities from the Salton Sea, California, USA - SS_1_D_2 metaG | ecosystem: Environmental > Aquatic > Non-marine Saline and Alkaline > Hypersaline >... | reverse complement strand
GTGATGGGACACAGCAGCCTCGACGAGGCCGGCAAACAGCGGGTGGGCGGCGGTGGGCTTACTTTTGAACTCGGGATGGAACTGCACCGCCACGAACCAGGGGTGATCAGCGGGACGAAGTTCGACAATCTCGACCAGGCTGTCGTCGGGGCTGGTCCCGGCGATTACCAGGCCCGCCGCCTCGAGCCGCTGGCGGTAGCCACCGTTGAATTCATAGCGGTGCCGGTGCCGCTCAGCGACGTTGCCGCCACCGTAGGCGGCCGCTGACCGGCTGCCGGGGGAGATGACCGCCGGCTGGCTGCCCAGCCGCATCGTCCCCCCCTTGTCGGTGACGCCCTCCTGCTCCTCCATCAGGCAGATGACCGGGTGCGGCGTGTCGCGGAAGAACTCCGTGGAGTGGGCGTCGGTCAAGCCGGCAACGTGGCGGGCAAAGTCGATCACCGCGCACTGCATGCCCAGACAGATGCCCAGGAAAGGCAGCTTCCGCTCGCGGGCGTGACGAATCGCCTGCACCTTGCCTTCGACCCCCCGCTCCCCAAATCCGCCCGGCACGATCAGGCCGTCGAAGCCGGCCAGCATCCGCTCGGCTCCCTCCTGCTCAATCGTCTCGCTCTTGATCGCCTGCACCCGCACCTGGGTCCGGTTGGCGATGCCTCCGTGGTCGAGGGCCTCGTAGATGCTTTTGTAGGCGTCACGGTGCTCGGCATATTTGCCGACCAGGGCGATCGACACCTCGTGCTCAGGATTCCGGAGCCGGTGCAGAATATCGTGCCAACTGTCGAGGTCGGCGGCCGCGGCTGAAAGCCCGAACCGCTTCAGAATCAGGTCGTCAATCCGGTTGGCCTGCAGCGACAGCGGCACCTCATAGATCGAGAAGTCTTTGTCGCGTTCCTCAATGACTGAATCGAGCGGCACGTTGCAGAACAGGGCGATCTTTTCCCGGTCGCCGGTATCGAGGGCCCGCTCGGTTCGACAGACGAGGATATCGGGCTGGATGCCGATCTGGCGGAGGATGCCGACAGAATGCTGGGTCGGCTTGGTCTTCAGTTCTCCTGCCGCCTTCAGAAAGGGAACGAGTGTCAGGTGAATGAAGATGCAATTCTCGCGGCCGACCTCGAGGGGAATCTGGCGGATCGCCTCGAGAAACGGCAGGCTCTCGATGTCTCCGACGGTACCCCCGATTTCGGTCATCACGATGTCGGTCTCGGCATCCGCCAGCTGGGTGACGACACCCTTGATTTCATTGGTGATGTGGGGGATCACCTGAACAGTGTTGCCGAGAAACTCACCTCGCCGCTCCTTATTGATGACCGACAGATAGATCTGGCCGGTCGTGTAGTTGCTCTGGCGGGTCAGATGGGTGGTGGTGAAACGTTCGTAGTGGCCCAGATCGAGATCGGTCTCGCTGCCATCGTCAAGCACGTAGACCTCACCGTGTTGGTAGGGGCTCATCGTGCCGGGATCGACGTTGATGTAGGGGTCGAGTTTCTGCAGTTTCACCCGCAGGCCCCGAGCCTCGAGCAGCATGGCGATCGAAGCGCTGGTGAGCCCCTTGCCGAGTGAGCTGACGACCCCTCCGGTCACGAAAATGTGCTTGGTCACGTGGGGCGATGCCTCCGGCAGTCTGGCTCGAGTCGGCTGGGGCCGTCAGCCGGCCACTTCCGTTGGCGATTGAACCAAGTCGGTCCCCGCTCGGTCAAATGTCCCTCGGGCTTTGGCGGGCCGAACCGGAGGTGTAGAGTACCACTATGAAAACAAGCACAACTGCCCCGCCCGCCACCGCGAACCTCAGGATCCGGAGCCTTGAGCCCCTCGTCCCTCCGGCCCGGCTGATTGCAACGCTGCCACTCTCGCCCGCCGCCACCGACACCGTGCTGGCCGGGCGGCAGGCAGTTGAGCAGGTGCTCACCGGAGACGACGACCGGCTGCTGGCCGTGATCGGCCCCTGCTCGATTCACGATATCGACGCCGCCCGCGAGTATGCCGCCCTCCTGGCCGGCCTGGCCAGGGAACTCTCCGACCGGCTGCTGGTGGTGATGCGGGTCTATTTTGAGAAGCCTCGCACCACCGTCGGCTGGAAAGGGTTGATCAACGACCCGCATCTGGATGACTCGTTCGACGTGGCCACCGGCCTCCGACTGGCCCGCAGCCTGCTGATCGAAATTGCCGCGATGGGCCTGCCGGCAGCGACCGAATTTCTCGAGCCGATCACGCCGCAATACATTGCCGACACCATCGTGCTCGGGGCGATCGGCGCCCGCACGACTGAATCGCCGACCCACCGGCAGATGGCCAGCGGCCTGTCGATGCCGGTCGGCTTCAAGAACTCAACCGATGGCTCGCTGCAGGCTGCCATCGACGCGATGCATGCCGCCCGCACCCCCCACTCGTTCCTCGGCATCGACAACGGCGGGGGCACCTGTGTGGTCTCGACCACGGGCAACCCCTCGGGGGTGCTGATGCTGCGGGGCGGACGTGACGGCACCAACTATTCGGCCGCCATGCTTGCCGACGCCCGCACCCAGCTTGAACGGGCCGGCCTGCCCCCGCGGATGATCGTCGACTGCAGCCATGCCAATTCCGGCAAGGATCACCGGCGGCAGTCGATTGTTTGGCGGGATGTGATCGAGCAGCGGGCCGCGGGTGATCACTCCATCGTCGGGCTCATGCTCGAGAGCAATCTGCACGCCGGCAAGCAGGCGGTGAGCAGTGACCGCGCCGCACTGGCCCACGGGGTCTCGATCACCGACGCCTGCATCGGCTGGGAAGAGACCGAGACACTGCTCCGCGAGGCCCACAGCCGGCTGACCTAGCGGTGCGACTGGACCTGCGGAACGTTCGACCGCAATGCCACCCGGCGGCAGGACGCCCGAGCGTTCCGTAAAGCCAGCAAGCCGCCGCTCTGGGGTGCCCACGCCCACTCGCTTGACGTTCACTCCGGCCATCCAGGCCGTCGTTCACTGCCTGTCCGCTGCGCTTTCGCCCTCCGGGCTTCGCTTGCTTCCAGAGCACGCTCGCGGGCATGGGTACCCCCGAGCTCATCAAACGTATCGCGGAAAGGAAGCCAGGAGCGGAAGCGACTGGACTGGCAGCACCTTGAGCGACGTTCCTTCACACCACCACCCGATGGCAGCCGCCGCTCCCAGGAAAGTCGGGCACGATGCCCGAGCTTTCCGTGAAGCTACCCCTGCTTCTCTACCGGTACCACCAGCACGCTGGCGGCGGCATGGGCCAGCACCGCCTCGGACGTGCTGCCGAGCAGCCAGCGGGTGAAGGCGTCGGTCGGGGTGCGGCCGATCACGATCAGGTCGGTGTGGTCAGCCCGGGCCCGCTCGAGAATCCGCTCGCCCGGGTTGCCCTCCACAACAAACGGCGGCTGTCGCTGAAATCCTGCCGGCAGGCCGGCCTGGAATTGCTGCAGTTGGCCGGCGAGCGCCTCGACCTCACTGTCGTGCTCCTGCTGCCAAGCCTCGGCAATGGCTGCGGTGTCGGGATCCCGAGCTCGCTTTTCCAGCCAGCCTGGCAGCGGCCCGGCCAGCATCGACTCGCTGACACCGATGACGCCGCCCTGCGTTTCGGTCGGCCAGTGCAGGCTGTTGAGGGTGCTCGAGACCACGGCAGCACTCGCAGGATGGTGGCAGGCGAGCGCCCGTAGACTGCCATCCTCCGGCGGGCTGCCACGGACAATCAGCACGGGCAGATGGGCCCCATGCAGCACGGCCCGAGAGACACTGCCCAGCAGAAACCGCTCGATCGAGCCATGGCCGCGGGCCCCGACCGCGACCAGATCGGCCTGCCAGCCCGAGGCCGATTCCAGAATGCCGACAGCAGCCGAGGCCGACGACGTGATCATTTCAGGTGGTTTGGCAAACTCGGTCGGCAGCAATACCCGGGCCTCGGCAAACAGCGCGGCAGCCGCACCGCGGACCACGGTGGCCGACTGATTCGGGAGCCGGCGTTCCAGCTCGGTCGGAGAGAAATAGATCGCCACCTCATCCCGGCTCGGATCGATCAGCCGCGCGACCAACCGCACCGCATCGAGGGACAGAGGCGATCCATCGACGCCGATCAATACCTTCATGACAGCTCCAGCTTTTCGGGCTCTTCAGGCTCGGTGGTCACAGGTCCGGATTCGTTGCCGGGAAGGGGTACCTTCCACGGCCACCCCTTCATTATTGCATGTCTCAGGCAATCCAGACTTTCGCCGGCTCCCCGGGCCGCTCCCGGGCCAGCCGGGGGACCGCATAGCCGGGCAACCGCCGCCTCAACTGATCGATAAGCTCCCGCCCCCGGGTCTCGGACACCGCGAACCCGGCGGCCCCCCGCACCGGATCGAGCAGGTGCAGGTAATAGGGCGTCACACCCACCTCGATGAGCCGCTCGGAGAGGGCGGCGAGGATGTCGGCATCGTCGTTGACCCCTCGGAGCAGCACCGCCTGGTTGAACCGCAGGGGCACCCCGCCGGCCAGTCGGGCCAGGGCAGCAGCCACCGCGTCGTCCAGTTCGGCGGCATGATTGGCATGAATGACCATGCTCACCGCCAGCCGGCTCGCGGACAGCAGGGCCGTCAGGTCTGTCGTCACCCGCGACGGCAGGACCACTGGCAGCCGGGAGTGAATCCGCAGCCGGCGAAGGTGGGTAATGCGGCCGAGATCGGTGACCAGTCGAGCCAGTTGCAGATCATCGAGCAGCAGGGGATCGCCGCCGGAGAGAATCACTTCATGGATGCTGGAATCGGCGGCAAGTTCCTCGAGGGCGACTGCGCGGCCCGCTGGCGTCGCGCCGCTTTCGGTGTAGGGAAACTCTCGGCGAAAGCAGTAGCGGCAGTTGACGGCACAGCCGCCGGTGAGCAGCAGCAGGGCCCGGCCAGCGTACTTCTGAATCAGGCCACCGGCCCGCCGGGCCTGCTGTTCGGCCAACGGATCGGCCGAAAAGCCGGCCACCTCGTCGTCCTCCTCCACGCGGGGCAACACCTGCAGCAGCAGCGGATCGGCTGGATCGCGCGGTTTCATCCGGGCGATGAATCCCCGGGGCACCAGCAGCGGAAAGCCGCTGCCAGCCGCAGCCGCTTGGCCAGCCACGGCCGGGTCGAGGCCGAGCAACCGGCAGAGTTCGGCTGGATCGCGGACGGCGTCGGCCAGTTCCCGCTTCCAGCTGGCACTGGCTGCGGAGGCAGCGGGAGACGGCGGGGAATTGCGGACTGGCATCTGCATGATCATAGCCAACCACGGGGCCACTCCCGCAGCGTTGACAGGCCGGCGGGCTGTCGCGAGGCTTGTGCGGTCACCGGTCGGGTGGCCGACCGCCGCCGGGCGGCCGAGCCCGGGTGGTCCCCGGCCCTCACGTCCTCCAGGAAAGTACCAGTCTGATGCCTGCCTATAACACCAGTGAATTCCGGAAGGGGCTCAAAGTCCAAATCGACGGCGATCCCTACATCATGATCGAGTGCAACTTCGTGAAGCCGGGCAAGGGGCAGGCCCTCTACAAGTGCAAACTGAGAAATCTGCTGCGGGGTACGGTCCTCGACCGGACCTACAAAAGCGGTGACTCTCTCGACGCGGCCGACATCACCAGCATCGACGCCCAGTTCCTCTACAAGCAGGGCGAGCAGTATGTCTTTATGGACAATGACAACTACGAACAGTACGAACTCGCCGCCGAACAGGTCGATGATGCGTGGAAGTGGCTGAAGGAGGGCACCGTCTGTTCCATGCTGCTTTACAACGGCAACCCGATCTCGATGGAGCCACCCCCGCACATGGTGCTGAAGGTCGAGTACGCCGAGCCGGCGGTGCGGGGCAACACCGCCACCAACCTGACAAAACCGGTGAAGCTTGAAACCGGTGCCGAAATCATGGTGCCAGCCTTCATCGAGCAGGGCGAATCGGTCAAAGTTGACACCCGCACCGGTGACTACCTGGAGCGGGTCAAGGAATAGGCTGCAATCGGTTGAGCCGGCGGTTGCTCGAAGGCAAAAGTCGAAGAGGGCACGCCATTCGACCGCTGCGACCTCACGGGCCACCTGTTCCAGCCGGTCACCCCTCCCCCACACGCGGCGGGTGCGGCCTGAGAAACTGGGCAATTTTGGCTGGTCGCCAGGCGGATGGCAGCAGCAACTGCTTGGCCATCGGGGGATATTCTTTACCTGTGACATCTTGACTGAATCATCGAAGCCGATAGGCTTCATTGGTTTCGCAAATAGTGCAGGGCGGCACTATTCATTTTTTGGATAGTTGTGCGACGTGGTAGCAAGGCAGGGTTGGGCGGCTCGCTCGACCAGCCAGGGAGGGCAGCGGCTCACGGCGATCGATGGAGCGGGCCGAGGTTGACGTACCTCGCCGCGACCTTGTGGATGGGTCGGCATGAACCTGAAGAGCCTGAAAATCTTCTGCGATATCGTCGCCCGCCGGAGTTTCTCCCGCGCGGCTGAAGACAATGGCATTTCGCAGTCGGGTGCCAGCCAGGTTGTCGGCCAACTGGAGAGCCGACTGGGGGTGCAACTGATCGAACGGTCGAAGCGGCCGCTCGTACCGACCCACGAAGGACGCGTCTTTTTTGAGGGCTGCCGCAAACTGGTGGCCCGCTACGACGCCCTCGAGGACGAGGTCAGGTCGCTGCATGAGGACGTCGCGGGCCGGGTGCGGGTGGCCGCCATCTACTCTGTCGGCCTGCACCAGATGAGCGAATATGTCCAGGAGTTCATGGCCCGGCACCCGAAGGCGAACGTGCGGCTGGAGTACCTCCACCCCGATCGGGTCCGTGAGGCGATCGAGAATGATCAGGCCGACGTCGGCATCATCAGCTACCCCCGGGGCACCCGAGCCCTGGAGGCCGAGGCCTGGCGGGAAGAGCCACTCGTGGTGGTCTGCGGGCCACAACATCCCTTCGCCAGCCGAGACGAAATCTCCCTCGCCGAACTCCATGGCCAGCGACTCGTCGGCTTCGATCCCGATCTGGTCATCCGGCACGAGATCGACCGGGCCATCGAATCGGCGGGTGCCGAGCCGACGGTGGTGATGGAGTTCGACAACGTTGAAACGATCAAGCGGGCGGTCGAGATTGATGCCGGTATCGCCCTGCTCCCCGAGCCCACCGTGGCCCGGGAGGTGGCCAACGGCAGCCTCGTCAGCCTGCCGCTGACGGAAAGCCCTCTCGCCCGGCCGCTGGGCATCATCCGGAGCCGCGGCAAACCCCAGTCACCGACTGTCAAACGGTTTGTCGAACTGCTGCGGGAACACGCCCATGACACGGTGGCTGTCCCCAGAAGACGCCCCCCCCGGGCCGCCGCCGACCTTGCCGTTGTCGGCACGGCCTGAATCCCGCCTGAAGATCGTGGCGGGGGCGGGCTGGCGGCCAAAGCAGCCCTGCCACCGAAGGCCCTGAGCCCAGCCAACTTCCGAACGACCCGAAATAATTGACCCGACAACTTTTTCGACGAATCCATCCGAACCAGCCCGAACAAACTCCTCAAAAGATTTCGCCATGACGCGTCCCCTGCGACTTCCTGACCCACGCGGCCTGTACGACCCCGCCAACGAGCATGACTCGTGCGGCGTCGGATTCATCGCCCACATCAAGGGCGAGCGTTCCCGGCAGATCATCGACGATGCTGACCGGATGCTGCAGCACATGGAACACCGCGGCGGCTGTGGCTGCGAAGACAACACCGGGGACGGCGCCGGCATGCTGACGGCCCTTCCCTACGAACTGCTGGAACGGATCGCCCGGGAGGAACTCAAGGCTGCACTGCCAGCCCGTGGCCTCTACGGCAGTGGCGTCTTCTTCATGCCGACCGAACCGGCCGAGCGGGCGGAATGCCGGGCGATCGTTGACCGCGTCATCAATCAGCAGGGGCAGAAGCTCGTCGGCTGGCGGGAACTGCCGGTCGATCCCGACGCCGCCGATGTCGGCCCGACAGCCCGCCGCTCAATGCCCCACTTCGACCAGGCGATCATCGCGGCTGCCGAGGGTCTTGATCAGGAGGCCTTTGAGCGGCAGCTGTTCATCATCCGCAAGTGGTCGAGCCACCAGATTCGGGTCGAGAGCAGCCTGCGGCAGAAGCTGATGTTTTACATCTGTTCGCTGTCAACCAAGGTGATGATCTGGAAGGGGATGCTGCGGTCGATGCAGGTCATCCCGCTCTATAAGGACCTGCAGGATCCCGACTACACCACCCATCTGGCGATGGTCCACTCGCGGTTTTCGACCAACACCTTCCCCAGCTGGGACCGGGCCCAGCCCTGCCGGTTCATGGCCCACAACGGCGAAATCAACACTCTGCGGGGCAACGCCAACTGGATGTTTGCCCGGCAGGGCGTGATGACCAGCGACCTCTGGGGCGACGACATTCGCAAGCTCTTTCCGGTGATTGAGCCCGACTGCTCCGACTCGGGCAACTTCGACAACGCCCTCGAGATGCTCTACCACTCCGGCCGCACCCTCCAGGAAGCGGTCATGATGATGATCCCGGAGGCCTGGCAGAACCATCACAGCATGCCGGAGGACAAGCGGGCCTTCTATGAGTACCACTCGGCCCTGCAGGAGCCGTGGGATGGCCCTGCCTCAGTCTCCTTCACCGACGGTCATTACATCGGCGCGGTGCTCGACCGCAACGGTCTCCGGCCGAGCCGCTACTACGTCACCCACGACGACCGGGTGATCATGGCCAGCGAGGTGGGGGTGGTCGATGTGCCACCCGAACTGGTCAAGGCCAAGGGCCGGCTCCAGCCGGGCAAGATGTTCCTGGTGGACTTTGAGCAGGGCCGCATCATCGCCGACGACGAACTGAAAAGCTCGGTAGCAGCCAAACGGCCCTACAAGACCTGGCTGAAAAACCAGGCGATTCATCTCGATGAACTACCGCGGCAGGAGCCACCACGGCATTACGCCAGTGACGACCTGCTGAAGCGGATGCAGGCCTTCGGCTACACCACCGAAACGCTGCAGTTCATGCTGATGCCGATGCTCCGTGAGAAGCGAGATCCGATCGGCTCGATGGGCAACGACGCCGCCCTGGCCTGCCTGTCGGACAAGCCGCGGCTCGTCTACGACTATTTCAAGCAACTTTTCGCCCAGGTCACCAACCCGCCGGTCGATTCGATCCGCGAGGAGGTGATCATGTCGTTGGAGTGCTTCATCGGCCCGGAGGGCAACCTGCTCGATGCGACCGCGGAGCAGTGTCACCGGCTCTGCGTGCCGCACCCGATCCTCACCAACGAGGAACTTGCCGCGATCAGGGGCCTCGACCACCGGGGCTGGCGGACAAAGACGATCGATATCACCTATCCGCGGACGGCGGGCGACGCCGGCCTGCGGCCCGCGATCGACCGGATCTGCGGCGAGGCGACCCAGGCGATTCATGACGGCTATTCGCTGGTCGTGCTCTCCGACCGGGCGATCGGTCCCGACCGCGTCCCGGTCAGCTCGCTGCTGGCGACCGGGGCGGTTCATCATGCCCTCGTGCGGCAGGAGTTGCGGACCCGCATCGGCATCGTGCTGGAATCGGGGGAGGCCCGCGAAGTCCACAATTTCTGCCTGCTGACCGGCTACGGGGCGGACGCGATCAACCCCTATCTGGCCTTTGAGGCCCTGCGGCAGGCCCGGCTCGACGGGCTGCTTGAAGAAGCGTTCAGCGACGAAAAGATCGTGCCCGCCTTCCGGAAGGCGGTGGCCAAGGGCATGCTCAAAGTGATGGGCAAGATGGGTATTTCGACCCTCGCCTCGTACAAGGGCGCCCAGATCTTCGAGGCGGTTGGGCTCAACAAGGACGTCATCGACGCCTGTTTTGTCGGCACCGCCAGCCGAATCTCGGGCGTCGGCTTCGACGTGCTGGCTGAAGAGGGGATTCGCCGGCATGAAATCGGCTTTCCGACCCGAGGCGGTCGAACACTGCCGATCCTGCCCAACGACGGCCAGTTCCACTGGCGGAAGGAAGGCGAGGCACATGCCTGGAACCCGTTCACCATCGCCCAGATACAGGTCGCCGCCCGCACCGGCTCGCGGGAGGCCTACCGGGAGTTCGCCCGAACGGTCAACGAAGATGCCCATCGCAAGTGCTTCTTACGGGGGCTGCTGACCTTCAAGCAGGGCCGCACCCCGGTGCCGCTGGAGGAGGTCGAGCCGGCCCGCGGAATCGTCAAGCGGTTCTGCACCGGAGCGATGAGCTATGGCTCGATCTCAGCCGAGGCCCACGAAACGCTCGCCGTGGCGATGAACGTGCTGGGTGGCAAGAGCAACACCGGTGAAGGGGGCGAAGATCCGGAACGGTTCAAGTGGTACGACCGGTCGTCCGACGAGCACGCCGCGATGATGAAGACGCTTGAAAATCTCGACCCGGCCAAGGCCCAAGCCCAGCCGAATCAGTATTCCAAGCGGTCATACATCAAGCAGGTGGCCTCGGGGCGATTCGGCGTGACCAGCTGGTATCTCACCAACGCCAATGAGCTGCAGATCAAGATCGCTCAGGGGGCCAAGCCGGGAGAAGGGGGTGAACTGCCGGGCCACAAGGTAGACAAAATCATCGCCGCCACCCGGCACTCAACCCCAGGGGTCGGCCTGATCAGTCCCCCGCCGCACCACGACATCTATTCCATCGAGGATCTGGCCCAGCTGATTTTCGATCTCAAGAACGCCAACCCGTCGGCGGCGGTGAGCGTGAAGCTGGTGTCAGAGGTGGGCGTCGGCACGATCGCCTCGGGGGTGGCCAAGGGCCATGCCGACAAGATTCTGATTTCTGGCACCGATGGCGGCACCGGCGCCTCGCCGTTGACGAGCATCAAGTTTGCCGGTTTGCCCTGGGAACTCGGCATTGCCGAAACCCACCAGACGCTGGTGATGAACGACCTCCGCAGTCGGGTGCGGCTGGAGACCGACGGCCAGCTCAAGACCGGCCGTGACGTCGTCATCGCCGCCCTGCTGGGGGCGGAGGAGTACGGCTTTGCCACCGCGCCGCTGATCACGATGGGCTGCATCATGATGCGGAAGTGTCATCTGAACACCTGCCCGGTCGGCATCGCCACCCAGGACCCGGAGCTCCGCAAGAAGTTCAGCGGCAAGCCCGAGCATGTCGTCAACTATCTCTTTCTGGTGGCCGAGGAAACCCGTGAAATCATGGCCAGCCTCGGCTTCCGCTCGATCAACGAGATGGTCGGCCATGTCGAGGTACTCGAGATCGACGAGGCGGTGCGGCATTGGAAGGCGAAGGGGCTCGACCTGACCCCGATCCTCACCCCGGCCGTCGGCCCCCACCCCGACACCGAGACCCACTGCACCATTTCCCAGAACCATGGCCTGGAAGAGGTGCTCGACAACAAGCTGATCGAAAAGTCGTTGGCGGCGATCCACGACCGCATGCCGGTTCGATTCGACATGCGAATCGAAAACATCGACCGGGCCTTCGGCACGATGCTCAGCCACGAGGTCTCGAAGGCCAATGGAGCCGCCGGCCTGCCCGACGACACCATCCACATCGACGTCAAAGGCTCGGCCGGCCAGAGTCTCGGGGCCTGGCTCGCACCCGGGGTGACGATTGAACTGGAAGGGGATGCCAACGACTATGTCGGCAAGGGGCTTTCCGGAGGGCGGATCATGATTTATCCCCCCAAGGGCTCGAGCTTCGTTCCGGAAGAGAACATCATCATTGGGAATGTCGCCCTCTACGGAGCGACGGCGGGTGAGGCCTTCTTCCGCGGGAGGGCAGCCGAGCGATTCTGCGTACGAAACAGCGGCGGCCGGGCGGTGGTTGAGGGCGTGGGCGACCACGGCCTCGAATACATGACCGGCGGCCGGGTGGTCATTCTTGGCCCGACCGGCCGGAACCTCGCCGCCGGCATGTCGGGCGGCGTCGCCTATGTCTTCGCGCCTGACCGCGACACCCTCCGGCTCAATTGCAACCTGGAGCTGGTTGAACTCGAGGCGGTCGAGGATGCGACTGACGTGGCTGAACTGCGGGAACTGATTGAGCGGCACGCCCGTTTCACCGGCTCGACCGTGGCGGAAGCCATTCTTACCTCGTGGGAAACGTCGCTGCCGCAGTTCGTCAAGGTGATGCCGCGGGACTACAAGCGGGCCCTGGCCGAACTGGCGGCGGAGGAACAGCTTGTTACCAGCGGGAACTGAGGCAGCACCGCGAGACACGCAGACAACAACTTCAACAGGTAGAACCAAGGAGACCACCGATGGGCAACCCCCGCGGCTTCATGACCGTCGATCGGCAGACCTATTCCGAGCGGGACCCGATCGTACGCATCGGCGACTGGAACGAGTTTCACGTCGACCTGCCGATCGTTGACCTGCAGGATCAGGGTTCCCGCTGCATGGACTGTGGCGTGCCCTTCTGCCACACCGCCGACTTAATGGCGAACATGGCGGCCGGCTGCCCGGTGCGAAACCTGATTCCTGAATGGAATGATCTGGTCTACCGCGGCCACTGGCAGGAGGCGCTTGAACGGCTGCACAAGACCAACAACTTCCCGGAGTTCACCGGCCGGGTCTGCCCCGCACCGTGCGAGGGCTCCTGCGTTCTGGGCATTCACGAGCCCCCGGTGACCATCAAACAGATCGAGTGTTCAATTGTCGACCGGGGCTGGGAGGAAGGCTGGATCGTGCCGGAGCCACCGGCCTCGCGGACCGACAAGAAGGTGGCCGTGGTCGGATCAGGACCGGCGGGACTGGCCTGTGCCGCCCAGCTCAACCGGGCCGGCCACCTCGTGACGGTCTTCGAGCGGGCCGACCGGATCGGCGGCCTGCTGATGTATGGCATTCCCAACATGAAGCTCGACAAAGAGCAGGTGGTCGAGCGGCGGGTTCGGCTGCTGGCCGAGGAGGGCGTGGTCTTCCGGACCGGTGTCGAAATCGGCAAGGATCTGCCCGCGGCAAAGCTGATGGCCGACTTCGACGCCGTCGTGCTCTGTGTGGGCTCGACCCGGCCCAACGACTTCTTCGCCAAGACGCCGGGCCGTGATCTTTCGGGCATTCACTTTGCCATGGACTTTCTCACCGCCAACACCCGCAGCCTGCTCGACTCGCACCATGCCGACGGCCACTACATTTCGGCCAAGGACAAGGATGTGATCGTGATCGGCGGTGGTGACACCGGCACCGACTGCATCGGCACCTCGCTGCGGCACGGCTGCCGGTCGCTGGTGACCTTTGAGATCGTGCCCCAGCCACCGGCTGAACGCGGGGCGAACAACCCCTGACCGCAGTGGCCGAAGATTCTGCGAAAGGATTACGGCCACGTGGAGGCGGCCGCCCGGTTTGACTACGCCCACGTGCCGGGGAAGCAACTGCCCGGAGACCCCCGCGAGTTCTCCGTGCAGACTGTCGAGTTCCTCGGGGACGATGCCGGTAACCTGCGGGGCGTGAAGACCGTGCGGCTTGACTGGAGCAAGCCGCAGGAAGGCGGGCCGCCCTTTTCGGTGGTCGAAGGCAGTGAGCAAGAGTGGCCCTGCCAGATGGTGCTGCTGGCCCTGGGCTTCGGTGGCCCCGAGGCGACGATTGCCGACGAACTCGGCCTCGAGCGGGACAAGCGGTCGAACTTCGCGGCTGAGTACGGCAGGTATGCGACCAACCTTGAGGGCGTCTTCGCGGCGGGCGACTGCCGGCGGGGCCAGAGCCTGGTGGTCTGGGCGATCAATGAAGGCCGCGAGGCGGCCCGCGAGTGCGATCGCTACCTGATGGGGGAGACGAGCCTGCCAACCGTTCACGACGACGCAGCGGTTGCGGTCTGAGCGGCATGAGGGTGGCAGAGCGGCGAGAGACAACCGCGTGAGGCCGTCGCCGACCTACCGCCGTTCAACTGATCGTCGAGACGGCCCGCCACCTGCGGCTCTTGGAATGATGCCGCTGCAAGTTCCACCGACCCGTTGCTGTCACGACGACGAGGGGCTGCCCTGCCCCCCGACGAGCCTTCGCTGCTGAGACGTGTCCCAGCCGGCCTTGTGCGGGACCGGCTGGGCTACAATCGAGTCGTGGACGCCACTCCCGACCCATCCGCTGAGACCCTGCCCGCCGACACCGATGCCGCGGCGGCCGCCCGCGACCGCTCGGCGGCTGCCCGGAAGGTGCGGGAGTTTCCCCAGACGCCCGGCGTCTACCTGATGAAGGACGCGGCCGGGCGGGTGATTTATGTCGGCAAGGCCAAGAACCTGCGGAGCCGGGCGGGCAGCTATTTCCTCAAGGCGGCGGAACTCGATCGCCGGACCGCCGATCTCGTGCAGGAAATCCGCGACATCGACTATCTCGAGGCCGACAGCGAGGTCGATGCCCTGCTGCTGGAAAGCCGGCTGATCAAGGATGTGCAGCCCCGGTTCAACTCGCTGCAGAAAGACGACAAGACCTTTCCCTACCTGCAGATCACCACCCACGAAGACTTTCCCCGGGTCGAGTTCACCCGCTCACCAGCGTCCAAGGGCGTCAAACTCTACGGCCCCTTTCCCAGTGCCGGCAGCCTGCGGGGGGCAATCGTGGTGCTGCAGCGGATTTTCAAATTTCGCACCTGCTCGCTCGACATCGACGCCGACGACCCACAGTGGCGGTGGTTTCGGCCCTGCCTGCTCGCCTCGATCGACCAGTGCACGGCCCCCTGCAACCTGCGGATCTCAAAGGCGGAGTACCGGAAGGACATCAACCGGCTGAAGACATTTCTGGAAGGGGGCAAGCAGAAGCTGCTGGCGCAGCTGCGGCAGGAGATGCTCGACGCCTCGAAGGCCCTGGAGTTTGAAAAGGCGGCCCGGCTACGGGATGAAATCAGACTGCTTGAGCGGCTGCATGAGCGGGGTGATCTCGAAGAACACGTGCAGCCCGAGGTGTTTCTGGTCGATCCCAAGAAGGGGCTGGCTGGGCTGGAAAAGGTATTGGGCCTGGCCAAGCCCCCGCGGGTCATCGAGGGCGTCGATATCGCCCACCTGGCGGGCAACGAGACGGTCGCCAGCCTGGTGCAATTCATCGACGGCCTGCCATTCAAGCCGGGCTATAAGCGGTACCGCATCAAGACTGTTGACGGTATTGACGACTTCAAGAGCATTCACGAGGTGGTCGCCCGCCGGTTCTCACGGCTGGTCCGGGAAGGGGCGGCCCTGCCCGACATCTTCCTGATCGACGGCGGCAAAGGACAGCTGTCGGCGGCCCTCGATGCGGTCGACTCACTCGGCATCGAGCCTCCCTGCATCCTTTCGTTGGCCAAACGGGAGGAAGAGATTTTCCTGCCAGGCCGTTCCGAGCCGCTGCGGCTGTCACGGCATGCGTTCTCACTACGGCTGCTGGAGTATGTCCGCGACGAAGCCCACCGTTTCGCCCAGCATTACCACCATCTGCTCCGCGGTAAGCGAACACTCGCTGACGGCGACTGATTGATCACTCGCCCCGCAGCCACGATCGGGCGGTGTCGATCTGCCCCTGGTCGAAATAGGCCACCTTGGCAGTGGTGAATGGTTTGCAGAACCAGGCCATGCCTTCCTCCCATTTCTTCTCACCGACCATGGCGAGGCGTTCGATGTCACCGAAATGCTTGAAATCGAACTTGATGTCCTCCCAGAGCGCACCGATGTCCCAGCCGGTGAAATCGTGCATCGAAAACAGGATTTTTACCTTCCCGTCCTTCATCTTTCGTTCAAGCACGGGCACGAAATGGTCATAGTCTGATCGCGTCAGACTGCCGGTCACGGCGACTTCAACAACCCCGTCTTCGGCTTCGGTTACTGCGACTGCCATCACTCCCCCCTTTCGGGTGCATGGTACGGTGTCTCAATCTGATACGCGGCGGCCGCTCCACCGGAGCACCAGACATGTAAGGCGACTCGACGGACAACATTGTTGCAGACAGTGCGGCGCACGGCGAATATTTTGATTGAGTGGATGGTTCCAGACAGCCATGGCACACAACCTTCGGGAAAAGGGCACGACTATGGGTCACCACGCGATGGCAACGAATTGTCAGGGACACTCGGGCATGCCGGGACGGCGGGAATTTCTGCAGGTCGGGTCTCTGGCCGGACTGGGACTGTCACTCGGGACGTTCCTGAAGGCAAAGTCCGTGTTGGCCGACGCGAAGCAATTTGAGCACTTCGAAGGCACCGCCAAGAGCGTGATTCACATCTGGCTGCCCGGCGGATGGGCGCAGCAGGAGACCTTTGACCCCAAGCCGCTCTCGCCGCTGGAATACCGCGGTGAATTGGGCAGTATTGAAACCGTGATCCCGGGCGTGCGGTTCAACCAGCATCTGAAACGAACCGCGAAGATTGCCGACAAAATTACCGTCATCCGTTCGATGACCCATGGTGAGGCGGCCCATGAGCGGGGAACCCACAACATGTTCACCGGGTACAAGCCCAGCCCGGCGTTGACGTTTCCGAGCCTCGGCAGCGTTGTCTCGCATGAACTCGGCCCCCGGGCCAATCTGCCACCGTATGTCTGCCTGCCCAATCTGCCCGCTCCCGACGCCGGGGCGGGCTACCTCGGCAGTGCGTTCGGCCCGTTCACGCTCGGTTCGGATCCGGCCAGCAACAATTTCACCGTTCGGGACCTCTCGCTTCCGAAGGGAGTGGACGGTGGCCGATTTGAGTCGAGGCGGCGGCTCCGTGAAGTAGTCGGCCGTCATTTCGAGCGGATGGAACACTCGAATGACATCGCTGCAATCGACACTTTCTATCAACGAGCGTACGACCTTGTCAGTTCGGCCGAGGCTCAGGCTGCCTTTGATATCGCCGCGGAATCGAAGGAAGTCCGGGACGAATATGGCCGTCATCAGGCCGGCCAGCGGATGCTGCTGGCGCGGCGGCTTGTCGAAGCCGGTGTTCGATTTGTGACCCTGTCATATGGCGGCTGGGACATGCACCAGCGGATTCGGCAGGGCATCGACAAAACGCTTCCGCCGTTCGATCAGGCTTATGCCGCATTGATCAATGACCTCGACCGCCGAGGGTTGCTCGACTCGACCTTGGTGATGGTTTCCAGCGAGTTTGGGCGGACGCCCAAAATCAACAACGACTCAGGCCGGGATCACTGGCCGAAGGTGTTCAGTGTCGTGATGGCAGGCGGTGGAATGAAACGGGGGCTCGTCTACGGGGCATCCGATGCCATTGCGGCCGAGCCATTTGAGGATCCGATGACAATCGAGGATCTTGCAACCACCGTCTATCATTGCCTCGGCATCGTGGCCGAGAAGGAACTGATGGCCCCGGGCGCAAGGCCGGTGGAGATCGTCGACGGTGGCAAGGTCCGTCGCGACCTGCTGGCCTGATTGCTGTGTCTGATCCGCTGGGTCAACTCCTCGTTCAGGCTTGCGTTGGAGGACTTCCATGAAGTGGTCTACTGTCGTTCTCGTCAGGCGATCAGTCCTCTGGTGCGTCCCCCTGCTGACAACGATCATGGCCTTGCCGTGCCTCGCTGCTCCCGCGATCGGCCGGATTATGCCACCCGCCGGCCAGCGTGGAGGGGAGTGCGAGGTCACCATCACCGGCAGCCGACTCGATGAAGCGATTGAGTTGTTTTTCGAGGATGGGCTGATCGAGCAGGTTGGTTTGGAGCAGCCCAATGGTGGAACGGTGAAGGTCAAACTGCGAATTCCCGCCGACTGCCCCCTTGGTGACCACCGCATCCGGATGCGGACGCCGGCTGGGCTTTCAGAACTGCGGACCTTCGTGGTTATTGACAGCCCCATTCGGATCGAGCAGGAGACTGCCAGCGGCAACAAACAGCGAAACGACAGCCCGGAGGCGGCCGAGTTGATTGAGTTACCGGGAGGGGCCACCCAGACCGTGGCTGGTGTCGCCCGCCGAGAAGACGTTGATACCTACCGCATCGCACTGAAGGCGGGCGAAAAGATATCAGCCAGTCTTCGGGGGGTCCGGCTTAACCACACCCCGTTCGACCCCGCGGTCGAACTGGTCGATGCCGCCGGCTTCGTCATCGCCGACTGCGACGACCACCCGCTGTTACAGCAAGATGCAATGATTGCTGCTCGTGTTGAGCGGGATGGTGATTATTTTCTGCGGGTTCGGGAGAGCGCCTACCTCGGTGACGACAATTCCTTTTACCTTCTCAACATCGGACGGTTCCCGACGCCTCTGGTCGGTTTGCCTCCCGGCGGAAAGCCGGGAGAGACCCTCTCGGTCGAGTGGCTCGGAGACGGCGACGGCAACTGGACCTCCAAGCTGACCCTCCCGAAACAGCTGGTCCGACGAGACACGCGGCACGACAGTATTTTCAATGCAGTGGCGGTTCGGGACGGCATTCCATCAGCTGAAGGAGTCCCATTTCGCCTCACTCCGTTGCCGGCAACGCGGGAAGCAGAGCCCAACAATGAGCCCACCAAGTGCCAGACGTTCCCTACCCCTGCTGCCGTCTGGGGCCAGCTCCAGCAAAATGGAGACATCGACTGGATGCGATTCGAGGCGGCCGCAGGCTCGAAATGGTATGTGCGTGCCTGGGGCCGCCGGCTCGGTTCGCCGATCGACCTCACCCTGAACGCCTACCACGACGACGACAAGCGTCAGCGAATCACGGGCAACGACGATGCTGCCGGTCCCGACAGTGCAATGACGGTAACCGTGCCAAAGACGGGTTCGTTTCTTGTGCGGGTCAGTGATCACCAAGATCGAGGGGGTGAGACCTTCGTCTGGTGGATCGAGGCCACACCCGTTGAACCAGACATGCGGGTCTCGGTGCCTCCGGCATCCAGCAAATCGCAGCAGCGGCTGTTTCCGCAGATTCCCAGGGGCAATCGAATGGCGTTGCTTGTCAACGCGTCGCGAACGGATAGCAGCGAGGCCGTACAACCACAGATGACTGGTCTCCCCGCAGGCGTTCAGTCGACGCCGACACCATTGCCTGGCAATTCGCCTTCATCACTGCTGGTCTTTGAGGCGGCCAGCGATGCCGACCTTACCGCAACCATGGCATCGGTCGAGCTCGTCGCAGCCGCGAAAACCGCCGCCCAGGCACAGCCGCAAGCAACCGCGGCGGAAGAGACGCACCGAGTGGTTGGCGGGCTTGAGCAGCCGACGGAACTTGTTCATGGCAATCCCAACCGCACCTGTTGGCGGCAGAGCTTCAGTGACCACATGCCGGTCTGTGTTGTTGCCGCGGTGCCCGTTGCTATTGAACTCATCGAACCGGCTGTGCCCTTGGTGCAGTCAGGGCGACTCGATCTCCGGGTGAAAATCAAACGGGATGAGGGGTTCGACGGCGCGATTCGCCTGACCTTTCCCTTCCGGCCGCCGGGAGTAGGGGCCGCTTCGGGTGTGAACGTTCCAGCCGACGCCACTGAGGTGGTCTACCCGATTAACGCAAACGACAAGGCGGCAATCGGACCATGGGGGGTGGTGGTAACCGCCACCGTGACGCCGAAAGGCGAGCTCGCCAAGACCAGGCCAAGTTTCGAGATTTCCAGCCGGCCCGTCACACTCAACGTGCGGGAACCGATGCTTCGGCTTGCCGTTGATCGGGCAGCGGGTGAACTCGGCAGCGAGGTACTGATGGTCGGCAAGCTTGCTGCCGCAGCCGAAACGTCAGCGAAAGCAGTGCTGTTGGGCCTGCCCGCCAAATGTTCGGTGAAAGAGGTGGCTGTTTCGCCGGGGGACAACGAGGTGACGTTCCCGATTACCGTTCCGGCGGATGCTCCGGTCGGCAAGCACGGGTCGGTTGTTTGTGAGCTTCATGTACCCCAAAACGGAGACTGGGTCATTCACAAGGTGAAGGCCGGCGAGCTGCGGATCGACAAACCCCTGCCCGTGGCGACCAAGGTGGCCGAGAAAAAGCCCGTTGCGGAGAAAAAGCCTGCCGCGGCGAAGCCGAAGGTTCTTTCCCGTCGTGAACGACTTCGAGAACAGGCGCGGGTGATCGCTGCTACTGCGGACGGGGCCAGGACGTCGGGGGCCGAGGAATGAGTCAGACTGAGCGAAACGAATACTGGTGGCAGATGAAACTGTTGAACATCCACCGCTTCCTTCGTCATCAGGGAAGTTTCCGATTCTTGCTGATGTTTGTTGTGACCGGGCTCGGATTGGAAACCCTCGGCAACCCTGCCCGGGCCGGCTCGGCGCAGAAAGAGTCGCTGGTTGACCTCCGTGTCTATCCGCCGGTCATTCAACTCGATTCGGCTCGTGATCAACAGCGGGTCGTCATTCAGGGGGAACGGTCTGATGGCGTGACGCTCGATCTTTCAGCTGAGGCGAACGTATCAATAGCCGACGCCGCCTTGGCGGTGGTGCTTCCCGTGACCGCGGCTGAGCATCGGCCTGCGCCAGTCGTTCGGCCGCTGGCTGACGGCAAGACAACACTCACCGTCGAATGCCGTGGGCTGACCCGGGAACTGCCTGTCACGGTTGTGAACGCCAAGACCAATCCGCCGCTTTCGTTTCGCCTGGATGTCATGCCTGTCTTCGCGCGTGGTGGCTGCAACATGGGAAGCTGCCATGGTGCTGCGCGGGGAAAGGATGGTTTTCGCCTTTCCTTGTTTGGGTTCGATCCGGCCGGCGACTACCAGCGGATCACCCGAGAACTGCCCGGAAGACGAATTGATTTGGGAGACCCGGTCGGCAGCCTCCTCGTCCAGAAGGCAGTCGGTGCTGTTGCCCACACCGGTGGCAAGCGATTTCCTCTCGAGAGTGATCTGGCTCGGACGCTGATTCGATGGATCGAGGACGGCGCGAAGGACGACCCCGAGGAGGGGGCAAAGGTGCCGGCCCTGACGGCACTCAACCTTTATCCGCCCGAGTCGCTGCTGGAGGGACCAAAGGCGACGCAGCAGCTGGTCGCGGTGGCCACCTTTGCCGATGGAACCGACCGCGATGTCACGGACCTCGTGTGGTACTCATCGAGCAATGCGGGCTCTGCTGCAGTGGCTGAGGACGGACGCGTGACCAGTGGTCGCCGGGGCGAAGCCTTCTTAATGTCGCGGTATGACACCATCACAGTCGGAGTTCCGACGGTGGTGATTCCTGACGGGCTCGCGTTTGAGTTTCCTGAATCGAGCGGAAACACCTGGATCGATGATCTCGTCGATGCAAAGCTCAAGAGCCTGCGGATCAGCCCGTCGGCTGTGTGTGACGACGAAGTCTTTCTGCGGCGGGTGACCCTTGACCTGACTGGTTTATTACCCACTGCTGACGAACGGTCCGCTTTTCTCGCTGACTCGTCTCCGGAGAAGCGGCTGAAAACCATTCACAGGCTCCTTGAGCGGAAGGAGTTCGTCGATCTGTGGGTGATGAAGTGGGCGGAGATTCTCCAGATCCGTTCGCAAGGCAACGACGTGAGCCCGAAGGGGGCGTTGCTGTACCACCAGTGGCTTGATCGACGGATTTCTGCCAATCAGCCGATTGACCAGATGGTTCGCGACCTGCTCGTCGCATCGGGTGGCACGTTTGACAACCCGCCAACAAATTACTTTCAGCTCGAACGGAATACCCTGAAGCTTACCGAGAACATCGCTCAGGCTTTTCTCGGGATGAGGATTCAGTGCGCCCAGTGTCACAACCATCCCTTCGATCGTTGGACGATGGATGACTATTACGGGTTTGCGGCATTTTTCCCGCAACTGCGGCGGAAACGAGCTGAAGATCCGCGTGAGACGATTGTGTTCGACTCCGGCGGTGGCGGAGTCAAACACCCGGTCTCGGGAAAAAACGTGCGGCCAAAATTCCTCGGTGGTGAAGCCCCGCAGGTGAAGACCGAGGACCGGCGGCGGGCCCTCGCTGATTGGGTGGTTGATCCGGAGAACCCGTTCTTCGCCAAGCGCATCGTCAATCTTGTCTGGGCGCATTTCCTGGGCCGGGGAATTGTTCACGAGCCCGATGACTTCCGGGTGAGCAACCCTCCTGTCAACGGTCCGCTGTTGGACGAATTGGCCCGCCGTTTCGTCAGTTCCGGTTGGGATTTCCGTGGCCTTGTTCGAGACATTACGTCATCGAAGACCTATCAGCGAAGCTGCGATCCGAATCCGTCAAACCAGCTCGACACCACGAACTTTTCCCATGCTGCCGTCCGCAGGATTCGGGCTGAGGTACTGCTTGACATACTTGCCCAGGTGACTGAAACAACGAACAAGTTCCCCGGACTTCCTGAGGGCGCCAGGGCTGTTCAGGTCGCCGATGGCCGGACGACGACGTACTTCCTGACGACCTTCGGCCGTGCGACCCGCGAGGATGTCTGCTCGTGTGCGGTCAGCATGGACCCGAGCCTGTCGCAGGCACTTCATCTCCTCAATGGTGATGTCGCGAATGCTCGGATTCAAAAGGGGAACCTGATTGGCGGCTGGATTGACGAGGGGCTGACCGACAGCCAGATCATCGATCGGCTGATCATTCGCTGCTACGGACGGAAACCCGTCGAACGCGAGCGAATCGAACTCGTTGCCGATCTTCAGGCAAAGGCCGATCGGAAGCAGGCGTTGGAGGACATCTTCTGGGCCCTCCTGAATTCTCCTGAATTCATTTTCAACCACTGAATGTCTGTTCGACTGTCAGCTCGGCCACCACGACTTTTTCCACCATGCAGATGAAGATGAAACCGATGGTCAGACCGTCGAAGTCCTGCGTTGTCAACGTTGCCTCGGCCTGGCTGGCCACCTGGCTGACCGCCGGAATGCTGCAGGCTGCCGAGAAGCCTCTCACCTATGAGCAGCACGTCTTGCCGATTTTCAAGGAAAAGTGTTGTGGCTGTCACAATGCCGGGAAGCGGGCGGGGGGACTCGATCTGACGAGCTACCAGCAGATGCAGGCCGGTGGAAACTCGGGCGAGGTGCTCGCGGCCGGCGATCCCGACGGTTCCTATCTCTGGCAGGTAGCAAGCCATGAGTCCGAACCGGTCATGCCGCCCAACGCAGACCGGATTCCTGAACGCATGCTTGATGTGCTCAAAAAATGGATTGCCGGCGGCTTGATTGAGCGGGATGGCGGCAAGCCAATCGCAGCAAAGCCGGCGACCAACCTTGCGCTCGACCCCGGCGCCATTGTGAAACCGGAGGGAGAACCGGTACTTCCACCCAGGCTGCCCCTGCAGGTCGTTACACATGGCATTCGCCCCACAACGATTACCGGGCTCGCCGCGTCTCCCCACGGTGATCTCGTTGCAATCGGCGGCCGTCAGCAGGTCCTTCTGGTAAGTCCGGCAACACGAGAACTCCGCGGTGTCTTGCCCTTTCCTGAAGGTGACTGCCAGACCCTCACATTCTCACGCAACGCCCGGCTGCTGCTCGGCGGCGGAGGAGTGGCTGCCAAGAGTGGCCAGGTGGCTCTCTGGGATGTCGCCGGTGGAAAGCGATTGATCACCCTGGGTGAAGAGTATGACGAAGTCCTGGCTGCGGACCTTTCGGCAGACCAGCGGTTGGTGGCGCTGGGAGGATCGGCAAAGGCCGTGCGGCTGTTGACGACGGCCGATGGACGGGTTGAGAGCGAGATCACCAAACACACCGACTGGATCACCAGCCTTGCTTTCTCACCCGACAGCGTGCTGCTGGCGACCGGGGATCGGGCCGGAAACCTGTTCCTCTGGGAGTCATTCGGAGCCCGTGAATGGGCAATTCTCAAAGGCCATGCCGGGGGAATCACTTCCATTGCCTGGCGGGCGGACGGCTTGCTGCTGGCCAGTGCCGCGGAAGACGGCACCATTCACCTCTGGGATGCTGATCAGGGAAAAAAGGTCCGGTCCTGGAGTGCCCATGGTGGTGGCACATCGGATGTCTGCTGGCTCAACGATGGCCGTCTGGTTTCGACGGGACGCGATCGCAAGGTCAAACTCTGGAAGGCCGATGGAAAGCTCGAACGGGATTTTGGGAATCTTTCGGACATCGGTACCAGGGTCGTTGTGAACGACAAACAAAACCTCGTGATTGCCGGCGACTGGGCCGGGACCGTCAGTGTCTTTGCCCTGGCTGACGGCAAACAACTGGGACAGATCGACTCGAACCCACCTCCGCTTGCCGTTCGCCTGGCGACCGCCGAACACGCGGTGGCTGAGGCGCGGAAACTTGCGGAACGAACACTCGCCGAAAAGCAGAAGCTCCGGGTCGCAGCGGCGAATCGGCTGGCAACAGCCGAGCAACAATTTGCCGAGGCAGAAAAGCTTGCCGAGGCAGAAAAGCAGAAAGCTGATGAATCCCGCACTCAGGCGGAGGCTGGAAAAAAGAAGGCCGAGGCCACCCTCCAACAGGCCCGGGATGCGCTGAAAAAAGCTGATGAAGCGCTGGAGCAGGCGACGGCTCAGGCAACACAGACGCTTTCGGGTCTGGAGCAACAGGTCAAGCGATGGCTCGATGAAATAGCATTTGCCCAGCAGGTGGAGGGGTCACCCGAGCCGTAATTGTGCCCCAGCAACGATTTGCACCGGTCACAACGCCCCTGCCCCGGTCAATCGACCGTGACGATGCGGTCTCTGTCTGATCGCCACTTGGGCCCCGGCCTTGCCGAGAGCGGCAGAAAAGGTCTTCCTCGAGTGGGCAATCACTTGGGAGCGTTCACCGGCACAGGTGAATCGGCGGGAATTCGCCCCTCCAGGATGCTCTGAATCGGCGCCCGATTCTTGTCTTTCTCCATCTTTTGAAGCAGGGCAAGGCCGGTGATCAGGACCTGTTTCTGAGATTGCTCATGGTCGGTCAGGTCGTTCCCGGTGGCGATGCGATCGATGTAGGCGGCCACACCGTCAGTGCCGGCCGAATACTTTTCAAAATTTGCCTGAATGAGCGTTTCGGCCATCTCTCGCAAGGCCGGCGCTGCCTGGGCGACGGCCTGTTCCAGCTCACCTTCCTTCGCCAAATCGATATTCTTCTCGCGGGCCTTGGTGACCGCCGCATCGAAGGCATCACGGATCAGCCTGGTGGCTTCGCTTTCAATGTTCTTGAACTCGCGTTCAAAGAAGCTGACCAGAAATTCATCGGCCTGCCGGGTGAGCTGGGGCAGGGCATCAAGCAGAAGCTTTTCGGCCTGTCCGACCACCTCGGGCGCTTGAGCCTTCAACGAGGACGCAAGTTCGGCCGGTGCCTCCTGGAGCCGCGGCTCGACCTGGGCTGCCACCAGTTCGACAAGCGTCGGTGCCTCGGCGTACGTCGTGATGCTCGACGCAATGAACCGCAGATAAAAGAAGGCGGCCACGAGCAGGCTGGCCATCACCAGACTGGTGATTGTCAGCCGACGACTCGACTGCGAAGCTGTCTCCGCAAGCCTCGCCTGGAGTTGCTTCAGACGGCTCTCGACCGCGGCGGCATCGGAGGGGTTCATTCCGGGCATGGGGTTCTGCTCCTTATGAAGAATGTGACCGAGTGGCAGGTTCGTGGGTTGGAAGGTGCGAGTTCGTCGCTCACCGCAGCCTTGATCAGTTCGTCTTTTCCGTGGTGGCGTCGAGGGCGAACGTGGCATCGGTCTGCAGCACCGACTCATCCGGCGCAACCGCCCGATCTACGAGCAGCAGGATATGATGCATGAACCGCTGCTGGAGCCGCTCTTCCGACTCCTTGGTAACCTCGGCGACCGGAAGCTTCTTCAGCATCAATTCGATGCGGTCGGTCTCTTGCTTGCTGATCTCGCCCAGCATCTTTTGCAGCTTGTCAGATTCCAGTGCGAGCCCCTCGACAAGCTGCTTCGACATGGCCTCAACCCGGGCCGGCGTGAGGCCGGGAACCTCTTTCTTGACATCGGCAGCGATCTGCTCGGTCACCCGATCAAGACTGGCTGAAGCCTTCTCTTGCAACACCTTGGGGAGGCGGTCAGCCATCGCCGTGGCCTCAGCGGTCAGCATTTTCTGGAGCTTGGGTTGCAGCGTCTGCATCCGCTTGAGGGCTTCGTCGCGGTATGCCGGTACGGCCGACAGCGCCGCAGCCGTCAGCTTGTCACTGAGTTGCGGCCAGAGGGCTTCGGCCTTGGCGGTGAGGGCCGCCTGGAGGGTTTCTTCGTTCAGCTGGGTCTTGAGGGTACGAAAGAGGCTCAGGCCAAAAATGGCAAGCATCGCGATCAGCAGCAGCGAACCACCGAGCACCACGACTCTCGCTGTTTTCTGGGTGCGATTGATCGCATCGATGTTCTTTTCCAGTTGGTCGATTGCCCGGGCGAGATTCTGGGGGTCAATCGAGCCGGCCGCTGAGGTGCCATCTGACATGGGTATATCCTTGAAGAAGCAGAACGAAAACAGCGATAGTGGTGGGTGAACAGTGCATCGAAGATGGTCGTACCATCGGTGTAGGATGACGCCCCGGTTCGCCAGCGACGTCTTTCCGTCCCGGCGAAGGCCTGCTGATCGATTACCACCCCGACGGCACGAGTTCTACTGACGGCGGTACTGGATGTCAAACAAGAAATTGTTCACTTCTGAAAACCGTCGCCCGCCCCATGTCGCGTCGCTCACCGCTGCCGGAGGAGCCCTCGGTGTTGTCGGAGTGACGGGGGCGGCCGCGGGCCGTCTGCTCGAGCCCTATTTCCTCAGCGGCACCGGGAAGCCTGTGCAGCTGGCAGTGCAAGAGGCTCGTTTCGGTCACTGGCGGCATCTGGCGACCGGTGCAGCGGAGCCCGTGGTGCTGGTGCGAACAGCGCCCGATGGCTGGGAAATCCACTCCCATGGTGGCCGGGCGGTGGCCGAATCAATTGTGAGGAGTCTGTGTGCGGCCGGGGGGGTGGAGTTTTCAGAGCGAGATTGGGCGAACCACCCGGATCGAACAGCCGGCATTTCACTGCAGCGTCGGCTGGCACAGGCGGGCGGTTGGCGGGCCGCACAGATTCTCTCCCGCCAATTAGCTGGCCGGTTCGATGCTGAGATCAAGTCGATTGAACAGCTCATCGCGATGGCTCGTGATGCCACTGCGAGTGATCTGCTCGAAGCCAGGAACGACCTTCAGCGGCTTGGACGGGCAGCACGAATCGGCCAGCGGCTGCCAGCCCCCTGGCGGGTTGTGTTGCGGGGAGCCGTCAACGCCGGCAAGAGCAGCCTGGTGAACGCCCTCGCAGGGTATGCCCGGAGCCTCGTTGCGGCTTTGGCAGGCACCACCCGTGACCTCCTGGAAACACGACTGGTGCTTGACGGTTGGGAGATTGAACTGGTCGATACGGCAGGGGAACCGCAGCCTCAGGAACTCCTGTCAGACGCCGTCGAACGAATCGGCATCGAGCGGGGCCGAACCGCGGCCGCCACCGCTGATCTGGTGCTTGAGTTGGCCCCGGCCACCGAGTTCCTGAACGGCCGTGGTTGGGCACCGACAGACGCGACCCGGCGGCTGGTTGTCGCCACCAAGGCTGATCTGTTGCCACCCGGCGGAGCCGACACTCTTGCAGCCGAATGCAGCGTCATTCTGACTTCCGCCCTGACCAGGTCCGGGATCGACCGACTGGCTGCCGCGATCATCCAGCAGCTGGTTCCTGAGGCGGCAGCCGGTGACCTCGACCGAGGGGTGCCGGTCACCGCTGAACAGCTCCAGCGGGTCGAGCGGTTGCAGGAGCGACTCGACCTCCTCAGCCCAAAAAATTGAGCCTGCCTTACTCCCGGCTGGAACGACCACGAATCAGCAGCTTGATCGGCACTTCGCTGAAGGCGGCCTGCTTTCGCAAGGAAGCGAGCAGATAGCGTTTGTAGGGAGCGGTCAGAGCCTGGGGGGAACTGGTCGCCAGCACGATCGTGGGCGGGGCGGTATCGACCTGGGTGGCAAAAAAAATTCGCATCGGCCGCCCCCGCCGGTCGGGCGGCGGCCGGTTGGCCTGGGTCGCCGCATGGATGATGGCGTTGAGTGCGGCGGTCGGCACCCTGGTCTGGCTCTGGCGGAAGAGCCGCTGGGCCGTGTCGATCGTTGCCTTGACGTTGCGGCCATTTTGGGCGGTCACAAAGCTGACCGGGGCCCACGGCATCGAGCGGAAGGTGTCCCGCAGGTACTGGGCCCATTCGCTCCGCTCAACATCACCGGCGTAGAGATCCCACTTGTTGACCACGAGCACAACCGGCTTCTGCTGCTCGACAATCGAATCGACCAGCTGCTTATCCACCTTGCCGATCGGCTCCGAGGCGTCGAACAGCATCAGCACCACATCGGCCCGGCGAATGCTCCGTTCGGCCCGGTGTGTCGAATAGAAGTCGATGTCGCTCGTGCGGCTCTTCGTCCGGCGGAGGCCGGGGGTGTCGATGGCCAGAAAGGTGTGACCGTCTACTTCGAATCGCACATCGATACTGTCACGGGTGGTGCCCGCCACCGGGCTGGCAATGACCCGTTCCTCCTTGGCGAGGGCATTGACGAACGTGCTCTTCCCGACGTTCCGGCGGCCGACAATCGCCACCTTCATCTCGGGGAGGTCGAGTGGTGTTGCCTCATCACCGGCCGGAGGCAGGCGATCGTGAATCGCCGCGATCAATTCATCACGGTGCCGGTTCTGCTTGGTGCTGGTCACGAGCGGCGGCCCGAGGCCAAGCCGGTCGAACTCATGGGCAGCGAGATCGAATTTTTCATCATCAGCCTTGTTGGCCACCAGCAGCACCCTGGCCCCGGCTGCCCGCAGTCGCGTTGCCACCTCCTCGTCGGCAGGCACCAGACCCGCCCGGATATCGACCACGAAGATCACGACCCCCGCACTCGCCAGCCCCGCCTCGATCTGCATGTCGATCTGTTCGGTGAGACCGTCGGGATCGTCAAAGCCCATCCCCCCGGTATCGACGAGGTCAATCACCCGGCCATCGAGGTCGAGCCGCTGTGTCAGCCGGTCGCGGGTGACACCGGCGGTTGGATCTTCGATGGCAATCCGCCGCTGCGACAGCCAGTTGAACAGGCTCGACTTGCCGACGTTGGGACGGCCGACGATGACGACCTGAGGGAGGGAGGCAGGCATACAGTGAGGAACGAGCGGAAGGCGGGGAACGGCTGCCGACCAGCATTTACGGAACAACCGTCAGCCGGCCAGCACGGCGGCCACGGTCTTGGGGCCGACATCCCGAATGATACCTCGCTCGGTGATGATCGCGGTGATCAACTCTGCCGGGGTGACATCAAAGGCGGGATTGAACGCCTCGGCCCCCCGGGGAGCCGCCTGCACTCCGAAGGGCTTGAGCACCTCATCCGCCGCCCGCTCTTCGATTGGAATCGCCGCTCCCGTCGCCAGTGACAGGTCGAAACTACTGGATGGCGCCGCCACGAAGAACGGTACGCCATGGGCCCGAGCCGCCACGGCCAGGCCATAGGTGCCGATTTTGTTGGCGGTGTCACCGTTGGCGGTAATCCGGTCGGCCCCGACGATGCAGCAGCCGATGCGGCCGGTCTTGAGCAGGTGGGCTGCCGCTCCCTCCACCAGCACAGTCACGGGAATCTGCCGCTGCACCAGTTCCCAGGCAGTCAGGCGGGCCCCTTGGAGGAGCGGCCGGGTTTCATCGGCAAAGACCCGGAAACGACGTCCCTGCCGCCAAGCGGTGACAATCACCCCGAGGGCGGTGCCGGCGCCCCCCGTTGCCAGGCTGCCGGTGTTGCAATGGGTGAGGATATCGCCCTCCGGCACAAGTTCCACACCAAAGCTGCCGATGGCGGCACAGAGGTCCCGGTCCTCGTCATGAATGCGACGGGCCTCGTCCAGCAGTTGGGTGGCCAGGAGATCGATGGCGGTGGCCTCGCCCGCCACCTCCACCAGTTTCAAGAGCCGATCGACGGCCCACTGGAGATTGACAGCTGTTGGCCGGGCCGTGGCCAGCTCGTCGGCCCGCTGTCGCACATGGGCCAGCGCGGCAGCGGGGGAGAGCCCCCGCCGCGTCGCCTCGTTGGCCGCAATGACCAGCCCATAGGCTCCGGCGATGCCGATGGCCGGCGCCCCACGCACCCGCAGCAGTTTGATCGCCTCGACCACGGTCGGTACGTCACGGCAGTGGACATGCTCAATGCGGCCCGGCAACAGCGTCTGGTCGAGAATGTTGAGGTGGCCGTCGGCCTCGCCGTGCCACTGAAGGGTAGCCGGTTCGACGTTGACAATTTCGTTCATAAGGTTTTCCAGGCAGACTCAAGAACCCGCAATGCCTCGACCAGACCGCCGCCGGTGCAATCAGGCGGCGGCAAACGGACCGGCACCGCACGGCAGGCCGAAGGCAGCCGCCACCGCGGGCTGAATCAGCTCCCCGCGATAGACATTCACCGCCGACTGCAGCGCCGGACTGTCGGCCGTTGCGGTTTCGACCCCCACCGCAGCCAGTTGCATGACGTAGGGCAGGGTGGCGTTGCAGAGGGCATAGGTGCTGGTGCGACCGACAGCCCCGGGCATGTTGGTCACGCAGTAGTGGACAATGCCATCGACCACAAAGGTCGGCTCGGCATGTGACGTGGGCCGGCTGGTGGCGACACAGCCCCCCTGATCGATCGCCACATCGATGATGACCGCCCCCGGCTTCATCAGTTTGAGGTCATCCCGCTCCACCAGATGGGGCGCCCGGGCACCGGGGATCAGCACGCTGCCGATGACCAGATCGGCCCGGCCCAGCCATTCCCGAATGGTGTGCCGGTCGGAATAGAGGCAGTCGATGTTCGGCGGCGTGACGTCATCGAGATACCTCAGCCGCTCGAGGTTGGTGTCAAGCAGTCCGATGTTGGCCCCAAAGCCGGCCGCCACCTTGGCCGCGTTCGCCCCCACGGTGCCGGCCCCCAACACCAGCACATCGGCCGGAGCGACACCCGGTACCCCACCGAGCAGGATGCCTCGGCCCATCTGGGGCTTTTCCAAATACTTCGCCCCCTCTTGGATGCTCATGCGGCCCGCCACTTCGCTCATCGGGGTGAGCAGTGGCAGTCGGCCCCGCTCATCCCGAAGTGTCTCATAGGCGACGGCCGTTGCCCCGGTGGCGAGGAAGCCTTCAGTCAGTAACCGGTCGGCGGCGAAGTGAAAGTAGGTGAAGACCGTCTGGCCTGGCCTGATAAGTTCCAACTCCGGAGGCTGCGGCTCCTTCACCTTGACGATCAGATCAGCCTCGGCAAAGACCTCGGCTGCCGAATCGACCAGCCGGGCCCCGCAGGCGGCGTAGGCCTCGTCGGCAAGGCCTGAACCGCTACCGGCTGTTGCTTGCACCAGCACCTCATGGCCGGCCCGAATCAGTTCCTCAGCGCCGACCGGCAGCAAGGCCACACGGTATTCATCGTGCTTGGTCTCTTTCGGAATGCCGATTTTCATGCCGACGCGTCTCGCTCAGGCGAACACCACCTCGATCAGGCCAATTTCTTCGGCAGCTTGTAGGTGGCTGGCATCGGCAGCGGATAGTTGCCGTCGGCGTCCGGGACGACTGGCGGAGTCGACTCCCAGGAGAGGTCAGCCGGCATCAGGTTGAAGTCGGCTGCCAGCAGCTCGTTGTAAGACTGCGGCTTGCCGGTGTAGGTCGCCGTCCGCGCCAGTACTGCTGAAAAGCTTGAGGTGGCCCCGTAATAGGCGTTGTTCAGCGGCTTGTCGTTGCGAATGGCATCTTGCAGTTCGTCATGCTCAACCTGGTAGGGGTTCGGATTCGGTCCCTCCCACTTCCAGAGCACCTTGCCCGCGTAGTCCGTGATCTGACCGATCTTCACAAAACCTTTGGTGCCCTGGAACTCCTCATTGACACGATTCTGCCCACCCGGGAACTGCCGGCACTGGCTGGCGATCCGGACGCCATTGGGATAGGCGAAGTTGACGGCGTGATGATCATAGATCTCACTCGGCTGGCCCGGCACCCGGTTCTGCTTGCCACCGACGCCATACGCCGATTCCGGCGTCATGTCGAGGAACCAGTTGGCGACGTCGATATTGTGGACATGCTGCTCGCAGATATGGTCGCCACAGAGCCAGTTGAAGTGATACCAGTTGTGGACCTGGAACTGCATCTCGTTCATGTCGGGCTCGCGCTTGCGGTACCAGATGCCGCTGCCGTTCCAGTAGACCTGGCCGCCGATGATCTCACCGACCATGCCGTCCTGGACCCGCTTGATCGTTTCGCGGTAGCTATTCTGGTAGTGCCGCTGCAGCCCCACGACGACCTTCCGATTGGTCTCATCGGCCTTCTTGGCGACCTCCAGCACCAGCCGGGCTCCGGCACTGTCGACGCAGACCGGCTTTTCCATGAAGACATGCTTGCCGGCATTGATCGCCGCCTCGAAATGACTTGGCCGGAAGCCGGGAGGGGTGGCCAGAATGACAAGATCGCAGTGGTCGAGCACCTGCTTGTAGGCATCGAGGCCGTGAAACTGCCGCTCCTTGGGCAGATCGACCTTGTCCTGCATCTTTTCGATCGCCCGCAGCGTCCGACTGATATTTTTCTCAAAGGCATCCGCGACAGCCGTCACCTTGACATTCGAGCCCTCCACGCTGAGCGCCTGGGTCAACGCTCCAGTGCCTCGGCCACCGCAGCCGATCAGCCCAATGCGGATCAGCTCGGTTGAGGGCGACTGGGCATGGACGCCCCGCATTGCGGCGACTGCTCCGCCCGCCACCCCGGCAATCTTCACAGCGTTCCGGCGGGAAAAACGGAAGGCGTCACTGGTCGGGGTGGTGCGGGGCATGAGATTCTCCTGTGTCGATTGGTGTTGGATGGGAAGACGTCTGAACCCAAGGGTCGGCCAAGTCTGAGACAATGTCTGTTTTTGTCCCCGGTTACAGCCTTTCAGCCGTCGCCAAAGGATACCCCCTCGCCGAGATTCTGCAAAAGCGGCGACGCTGGCCGGATCTTCCATCAATACGTCGGCACCGCCGGATCGACGTCACGACTCCAGGCCTCGATGCCTCCCCGGAGGCTCTGGGCCTGATCAAACCCCTGCTCCCGCAGCCAGTTGGTCACCCGGAGGCTGCGAACGCCATGATGGCAGTGGACGATAATCCGTTGGTCCCGCCAGGCTTCAATCTCTGCCAGCCGCTCTGGCAGTTCCTGCATCGGGATCAGCCGAGCCCGCTCGATCTTCGCGGTGGCATATTCTTCCGACGTCCGGCAGTCGAGCAGCAGGCAACTTGCGGCGGCTGTTTCGGCGAGTACCGCTGCTGCCTCAGCAGGTTCAATCTCAGCTGGCAGACTCATCGCGGGAACGCCCTCGCGCAACTGGTACGACCGTGGTGGCATCGACGGGAATTGCTTCCCGGATCGCACCGAGGACAATACCGTACGGAGTGGAGCTCTGTCGAGCACCGACCAGTCGTATGCCCAGTGTCACAGCCGATCCCGCCGCCGCCCGTGCGTTCGCCTTCGAGGTGGTGGCCCGACTGCGGCGTGCCGGCCACGAGGCCGTTTGGGCCGGTGGCTGCGTCCGTGACGAACTGCTCGGCCGCACGCCAGCCGACTATGACGTCGCCACCTCCGCCCGGCCCGACGCCGTCCGGGCACTCTTCGGTCACCGCCGCACGCTGGCCGTCGGGGCCGCCTTCGGGGTGATCACCGTACTGGGGCCGAAAGGGGCGGGCCAGGTTGAGGTGGCCACCTTCCGTGCTGACGCCCCCTCTACCGATGGCCGGCACCCGGCCGGTGTGACCTTCTGCAGTGCCCGCGAAGATGCCCTGCGGCGGGACTTCACCATTAACGGTCTCTTCTTCGATCCACTCGAAGGCGAGGTGCTCGATTATGTGGGCGGCCAACAGGATCTGAACGACGGCATCATCCGAGCGATCGGTGTGCCGAGCATGCGGTTTGGCGAAGACCACCTGCGGATGCTGCGGGCGGTCCGATTCTCGGCCGGCTTTGACTTCCCCTTGGAACGGAAGACCCGGCGGGCGATCGAATCGATGGCTCGGTTCGTCGAATCGGTCAGCCCCGAGCGGATCGCCGCCGAACTGCGGGCGATGTGCTCGCGGCCGGGGCGGGGGCAGGCGATCGAGCTGCTTGTCGATACCGGGTTGGCGGGACCGGTCTTTCACGAGTTCACCGGCCAGCCCCCCGCGTTCTGGTCGTCTGCTGCCGCCACCCTCGATGCCCTCGATGAACCCGACCTGCCGCTCGCCCTGGCGATCCTCTGCCGGCATGAGCCGACGGCGGTCGGCCGGCTGAGCCGACGGCTGCGGCTGGCCAACCATGAAGGGAAGCTGGCCGGGTGGCTGGTCGCAGCCCTCGCGGCAATCGAGCCGGCAACGCCGGCAGACGAGCTTGCCGGCCGCCCTTGGTCAGAACTCCAGCCGTGGCTGGCCGATGCCTGCCGATTTCGGCTGGCCGACCTGCTGCGGGCTTTGGCGGCACAAGGCGGCGGGGCAGCCGACACTGCCGCCTGGGTGAGCCGGCAGGTGAATCGTCCCGCCACCGAGCTCAATCCGCCCCCGCTGCTTGGTGGAGCCGAGCTGCTCACGCTCGGGGTCCCGGCCGGGCCGGCCGTTGGGCAGACGCTGAGAAAGCTGAGGCGGCTGCAGCTTGATGGCAGGCTTGCCAGCCGGACCGAGGCGGTCGACCGAGTGAAGGCCTGGCAGGCCGAAGGCTGAGTGGGCCGCGATCAGCGGGGGGGCTCGTGCGGGTCGGGCAGGTCGGCCAGAGACCTGAGTTGGAAGACCTCGAGAAACTTTTGCGTCGTCTGGTAGGCCGGCTCGCTGTCGGCCTGGGCCGCAGCGTCACCGGACGGTTTGACCAGTTCAAGCAGCCCCCGGCGGACCAACTGCCGCAAGACGGCAGGGCTGGCGTCGCAGCCAAGCTCAGCCAGCGCGCTGCGGGCCACCGGCTGATTCCAGGCCACCACGGCGAGGGCGTCGAGGGCGGCCGCATCGAGTCGCACCCGGCGGGTCTTGGCTTCAAGCACCGCGCCGAACTGGCGAAATTCATTCCGCAGCCGCAGCAGCCAGCCGGAGGCTTTGGAAACCACCTCATAGGGACAGCCGTTGGCGGCGTACTGGCCGGCAAGCTCGGCTGCCAGCGCATCGATTTCAACGGCTCTGACGCCCCGCATCAGCCGGGCGACCCGCCGACTGGAAAGCGGCTCGCCCCCCGGCAGGCCGACGAACAGCAGCGCCTCGAGGATCGACCGCGGATCGACCCGGCAGACAGCCGGCTCGGCGGCCGGCTCACCCCCTGCCTGATCGAGATCGGGCGACGCATCGACCTCGACGAGCTGCTCAGCCCCGCCCCCAGCAGAGGCGTAGGGGTCAGGCTCGCCCATCATGGCCGCGAAGGCCTGGGCCAGCCGATCGATCGACATGCCGCCATCGGCCGGTGGTCCCTGAAAGCCGGCGGTGGTTTCATCCTCAGGCGGTGGCATGGAGGGCTTTTTCCACAGATAAACCTCAGCCCCAGCGCTGGCCGACGTGGGCCTTCATGAAGGCGAGGGCGTCACTGGCCAGCTGTTCTTCGGTGGCGTACATCTTCCGCCAGATCTTGGTCGCGGCGGCGATTGCCGGCAGCGCCAGCCCAAAGGCCTCGACGACCATCCAGCCGTCCCAGTCGGCGGCCCGAATGGCATCAAACGTCTCGTCCCAGGCGACGTGTCCCTGCCCGGGCGTGCTGCGGTCGTTCTCCGAGATGTGGACCAGCTTCGTCCAGGGCATTGCGGCGGCAATCGCCGCGGAGAGGTTCTTTTCTTCGATGTTGGCATGAAAGGTGTCGTACATCATCCGGACGTTGGGATGATCGACTGCCGTCACAAAATTGACTGTCTGTTCGACGCAGGTGAGGAAGTAGTTCTCGAACCGGTTGAGGTATTCGGTGACAATCGTCACCTCGGCACCGGCGGCATGCTCGGCCGCCTGCCGCATCGTCTCGACGCCCCACTTGAATTCGTCTTCGGTCGGTCCGGCACCGGAGAACTCGCCGATGGCCGAATGGGTGGGGCCGACCAGCAGCGGCACGCCAGCGGCGTGGCAGCAGTCGATCGTCTTTTTCATCGCATCGACCGCCGCTGCCCGCACGCTGGCGGATGGGCTGATCGGGTTGTCGCCGGCACCGCGGATCGTCACCGCAGTCCGCTCCAGGCCGAGGTCGTCAAGCTTTTTCCCCCAGTCGGCGTAGAGGGCTTCGTTGAGCTCAAACATCGGCATCTCGACACCGTCATAGCCCATTGTCTTGACCTGCTCGACCACCGGCATCAGCCCCTCATGCATGCGGTCGGTCCAAAGCAGGAGATTGATGCCGTATTTCATCGGAAGTCCTTTCCAGAAGGGTCGTGTGAACGATCGTAAGCCGTGGAATGCGAAGGCAGCAGGCCCGCTAGGAGCTCACCGCATCGCTGGTCGCAGCAGCAGGGGCTGCGGCGTTCCCGGCGGCGGCATCATCAGGCATGGGCTCGGTGTCGAACAAGGTGGGGCCATCATCGTCGGCCCTGCGTCGCCGCGAAGGGCGTTTTGGTTTTCGTGCTGCCAGCGTTCTCCCCTCGGCCGTTGCTGGAACGCTCTTGAGGGGCTCCGGAGCGCCATCAAGTTGCTGGCCAACCTCGATGCCAGCTAATCGCCCGGCAATCTGCTCAGCATAGGTTTCCGAGAGCTCGAATCCGAGAAATTCGCGGCCCAGCTTCTTGGCGACCGCCAGCGTCGTGCCGCTGCCGGCAAAAGGGTCGAGCACCAGATCACCGGGGTTGCTCGATGCCCGAATGATTCGTCCGAGCAGCTGTTCCGGCATCTGACAGCCGTGCCAGCCGGACCGCTCCTTGAAGGTGCCGCAGACCCGCGGAAAGTACCAGGTGTCTTCTGCTGCCGAGAAACCCTCGGGTAGATCCTGGGGCCGCAAGACCCAGGTGTCGTCGGGCAGCCGCCCTCTGGGGTTGGCCCGTCGGTCACCGTAGACCAGCTCTCGCGCCGAAGGCACCCGGATCGCATCGGTGTTGAACGTGAATGCTTTGGGGTCGCGGACCAGATGAAACAGATGGGCATGTGAGCGGCTGAACTTCTGCCGGCAATTGACGCCAAATGTGTAGTACCAGACAACCCAGCTGCGGCAGGTCAGGCCGAGTTCACGGGTGGCCAGCACCTTGAGCTCCGCGGCGTACTCGTCCCCGATCGCCAGCCAGAGGGTGCCGTCGGGCCGCAGCACCCGGCAGATTTCCGCCAGCCAGCGTTTCGACCAGCCGAGATAGTCGTCGCTGGAGCGACGGTCATCGTAGCTGTCGTAGTCGTAGCCGATGTTGAACGGCGGATCGGCGAAGGCCAGCGGCACGCAACCGCTGGGCAGTTGGCCCAGGAAGTCGAGACAATCGCCGCGGTGGACGCGATTGGCAGCGAGCGGGAGCGTGTTGGGATTCGAATGCGGAAGCGGCATAGGGATAAGAATGTACGGTGGCCGAAAAAAGTCGTCCACATCGGCTCAGCCGGGAGAGCGGCGGCAAAGCCGACACGATGTCGGCGTTTTCCGTGAAGCAAGCCGCCGCCAATCAGCACCAGCGGGCGGAGGCCCGCCAAGGCAAAGCCGACACGATGTCGGCGTTTTCCGTGAAGCAAGCCGCCGCTCGGGCATACCCACGCCCACTCGCTTGACGTTCACGTCGGCCATCCAAGCCGCCGTTCACCGCCCGTGCGCTACGCTTCCGCCCTCCGGGCTGCGCTTACTTCCGGAGCACGCTCGTGGGCATGGGAATCCCCTCGCTCGTCGAACCGGTGGCCCGAGCTTTCCGTGAAGGAAGCAAACCCGGCCGCCCCTGCGATCCGCCTGTTCGGCAGGGGTGGCCGGGCCATACAACGGCAGCTGAAGGCTGCGGGCTAGATGGCGTCGACCGCGGTCTCACCAGTGCGAATCCGGACCACTTCGCTGAGGTCGGTCACAAAAATCTTGCCGTCACCGACCTGGCCGGTCCGGGCCACCGTCATGATCTTGTTGATCACGGTCTGGGCCTCACTGTCGTCCGCGACCACCTCCAGCTTGACCTTGGGCAGGAAGTCGACCGAGTACTCGGCCCCGCGGTAGGTCTCGGTATGGCCCCGCTGCCGGCCGAAGCCGCGGACCTCGGTGACAGTCATGCCCTTGACGCCGATCTCGTTAAGGGCGTCTTTCACTTCCTCAAGCTTGAAGTGTCGCAGGATGGCTTCAATCTTTTTCATCGTTCTGTCCTTCTCTCATCAGGGAAACAGCCAGTCACATCGCGTTGCCAGTTCCGCCGCCTGCAGATCGCGGAGCCGGCCAACCGGCCGACTCTGACGTGTATGTTCTGCATCCTGCATGCCAAATTAGAAAAATTACGTTCTCCCTGTTTTTCGCAGTTTTTGGTTGCTCGCTTCAACGGCTTTCCCGCGAATGTGACACCCGGATTGGGCGAAACCGGCGGCAAGAGCCAAAAAAGGCCATTCGAGCCGATTCACACCGCTGAGGCGCATTCTCACCGGCGCACCACCATTCAGTCAGCCGCCGCCGGCTGCCGTTCTTCCCGCTGATTGCGAAAACGTGCGGCGTCGATGTCGTGGGATTTCAGCAGTCGGTAGAGCGTTCCCCGCGGTACCTTGGCCTGCTTCGCGGCCGCCGACACATCACCGGCGTGCCGCTCAAGCAGGGCCGTGAGGTATCGCCGCTCAAACTGGGCCACGTGGGCCCCGCGTTCCGCAAAGAATCCGGCAACTCCACCAGTTGTTCCGTTGTGGCCCACCGATAGGGCCGGCTCCTGGCGGCCAGAAGCGGCGATGATCTCGTCGGGCAGGTCATCGACCCCCGCAACATCGCCGGTGGCAAGGGCCAGTGCCCGCCGAATCACATTCTGCAGTTCCCGAACATTGCCCGGCCATTGGTAATGCCGCAGCACTTGATAGGCATCAGTCGATAGCCGGGTCGCCTCCCGGCCCATCTCGCGACCGGCCCGGAGCGCAAAAAACTCGGCCAGCAGACCGATGTCGTCTCCCCGCTGCCGCAATGGCGGCAGGCCGATCCGGACGACATTGATCCGGTAGTAGAGGTCGCGCCGAAAGCTGCCGTCCCTGACCATCGCGTCGACATCGCGGGAGGTGGCGGCGACCACCCGGACATCGACCGGCGTCTCCTTGCGGGCGCCCACCCGGCGGACCCGTCGCTCCTGCAGCACCCGCAGAAGCTTGGCCTGCAGGGCTGGCGGCAGTTCGGCCACTTCGTCAAGGAACAGCGTGCCACCGTCGGCTACCTCGACGAGCCCGATTCGCCGGGCATCGGCTCCGGTGAAGGCCCCCCGCTCATGGCCAAACAGTTCACTCTCCAAGAGGGCGTCGGGAATCGCCCCACAGTCAATCGGCACGAACGGGCTGTCGGCCCGCCGACTGCGGCGATGGATCGCTCGCGCGACCAGTTCCTTGCCTGTGCCGGTCTCCCCGGTGATCAGCACGTCAACCGAACTTGCCGCCACCCGTTCAATCAGGCTGTAAACCTGCCGCATGGGCAGGCTCTCGCCGATGAAGTCGTCAAAGCTGTAGGGCCGCTCGACAGCTCGCCGCAAGGCCTGTTCAGCCGACCGGTGGCGGGCATCGGTCAGGGCCTCCACCAAGGCATCTTCAAGGTCCCGATCCGCAGTGGCCAGCGGCAGATAATCGGCCGCCCCCCTGCGGAGACAGGCCCGAGCAGCCGAGGCATCCGGGGCGGCATCGACGACAATGACAGGCAGGTCTGGGTCGGCCTGCAGGACTTCGTCGAGCAAATTTACGGCTGACGAACCATCCCGTACCGTCAGCACGGCGATGTCAAAGCTATCGTTGCCCACCAGCTCGATGCCGGCAGCAATTGTCGCAGTCTGCTGGACTTCCAACGGCTGGAGCCGCGCGACCAGCCGGCCGTAGCCGAGGCCGGTGGGGCCGGCTGGATCGATGATCGCAATGCGAGGCTGACGCATGGCGGCCTGTTGGTTTGGGGAGCGTACCGCTCGCGGTCTGCCACTGCCGCCTGACCTGCGTAACGACCTCAGTATCGCCGCGGAAGCGGCCCACTTCAACCGCTGGCCGCCGTGGCTCGATTCCGACCGCTGTCCGGCTTTGGTAAGGTACCGGCTTCACAGCCGCTCACCGTCCGCAGCCCCTTGGCCCACCCGGAAACAGGAGCCCCTCATGCCGCTCGATCCCTACTCCCCCTGCCCCGGCGGAACCGGCAAAAAGATCAAGTTTTGCTGCCACGAACTCCTCGGCGATCTCGAGCAGCTCGACCGGCTCGTTGAGGGTGAGCAGATTCAGGCGGCGCTCGAGCAGGTGGTGCGGCTGAGTGACAAGCACCCCGGCAAGGCCTGCCTGCTGGCAACCCGCACGAAACTGGAACTGGCCGCCAAAAAATTCAACGATGCCGCCGTCACCAGCCGGGCCTTCCTCGAGGCCTATCCCGAGAACCCGCTGGCCCTCGGTCACGCGGCGGTCACCGCCGCCCTGAACGACAACATGCAGGAGGCGGCCAGCCTGTTTGACCGGGCCCGCGAAGCAGCCGGTGCTGAAATTCCCGATGACTTGAGCAGGATCGCCATGACGCTCGTGCAGGTGGCCGCCCAGGTCGGCCAGTTCGGCCTGGCTGAGTCGACGATCGAATGGCTGACTGAAAAGTCGCTCGGCTCTGAAGAAGAGCGGGGCATCCTCGCCGAAACCTTTCTCTCGTCGGGCCCGCCGCCGGCTCTGCGAATTCGGGTACCCTTCGCCACGACGCCGGATGATTCCCCCTGGCGGTTTGAGTTCGACACCGCGCTGAAGCATGCCGCGGCCTGGAAGCTGTCCAAAGCACTGAAGACCTTCACCAGCCTCAAGGGCGTGGCTGGCGACAGCCCCGCCGTCTTCACGAACATCGCCCTGCTCTGTGAACGGCTGGCCCGGCCACTGGAGGCGGCGGAAGCCTGGCTCAAGGTGGCCGACCAGCGGGCGGCCTCGGGTGACCCGACCGGCCCCGACGAAGCGGTCGAAGCGACCGGCCGGGCGGTGGCGCTGGAAAGTCAGGCCAATCCCGAACGGTCGCCGGTGATCCGCTATCAGGTGCTGCGGGCCACCCTCGACGGCGATCTCGACCTGCTGGAGGACGCCCTCCGCAAGAACGAGCACTTCGAGGCCAGCCCGGTCGATCGGTCCCGCTGGGTCTCGCGTGGGGCGGTGCCACCCCGGTCGAGCTGGCGGGTCTACGGCGACGCCGATGGCGACGCCGGCCAGCGGCTGCTCGGCTCGATCCTCATCCACGGCAAGCAGACTGACCGTGATGCCGAGGTGACGCTGCAGGGCCTGGCCCCCGATGTCAGTGAGGCAAAGCCACTGGTCGAGACGCCGCTGCACTGCAGCCTGGAGGAGGCGGAGCAGCCCCTCGGGCTGCCGGTGGCCACACCGATGAACTATCTGGCCGGTGCCCAGTTCAAAATGGTGCCTCCGCCGCCCCCTGCCTCGCCTCCAGCAGCTGGTGAAGACGCACCGATCGACACCCTGCTGGCAGAACAGCAGGCACATGTCGCCCAGCGGTTTGTCACGCGGTGGCCCGACACCGCCCTGCCTGAGCTGCTGGGCAAAACGCCGCGGGATGCCGTCGCCGCCGGTGGTGAGTCGCGGCGGAGGGTCGAGGCGATCGTCAATGATGCCGAGGCGAGCGAGCTGATTCCGGCCGGCCGCGACATCTGGCCCGAATTACGCACGGCGGTCGGCCTGCCTGCCCCGCAGCCGATTGCAATGGCAACGCCGCTCGGTGACCTACCGCCACAGCGGTGGCTGCGGCTCGACCTGGCCGCCGTCGAACTCGACCACCTCCGTGGCCTGCTGCTGGCGGCGGCCGACATCGGCTATAGCCTGACTGCCGAACGGGTCGCCGCAGCCCTGCTCTCCCGCAAGGACATCGCCGATCCCGATCGCTGGCAGGCGCTCGGGGTGCTTGAGGCTCGGGCCCGGACGACGACCAAGCGGCTGGAGATTCTCAAGCAGATCCGCAGCCTGGCCAAGACGATGCAGGCTGACGAGGGCATGCTCGACGTGGCAGAGCTGCGAATTCAGCTGCAGCGGGGCGACCAGCCGGCCTTCATGCAGGTGATGGAACGGATCCGGCGGCTGCATGGCCAGAACCCGCGGGTGGCCAACGGGGTGGCCCAGGTGCTGATGGAGGCGGGTATCGACGTGAATGCCCTGGCGGCAGCCTCGGCCGGCGGCGTGCCGCCAGCAGCCGGTGGGGCCGCTGGTGTCGCGGCCGGACCGGCGGCTGCTCCAGCCACCCAGCCCGGCAAGCTCTGGACCCCAGGCAGCGAGCCAGCCGGCGGCGGTGAAAAGCCGGCCATCTGGACACCGTGACCGCCAGCTGTCAGCCACCGAGTTTCTCCGCGGGCGACATCGCCTGCATGCGGCGG
>Ga0180434_10000976_pt1 | contig 42135 bp, 51 predicted proteins | sample SS_ome_7_FD_132453 | JGI IMG/M metagenome (GOLD analysis project Ga0180434, IMG submission 132453) | Hypersaline lake sediment archaeal communities from the Salton Sea, California, USA - SS_1_D_2 metaG | ecosystem: Environmental > Aquatic > Non-marine Saline and Alkaline > Hypersaline >... | reverse complement strand
CCTCAATCGGTTCCTCACCGGAAAGTACGGTTCCGGTTGCAAACCTCTGAATCGTCCGATTGTTCCAACACAAATGGTACAACCATCAGTGTCGGAACAGAATGGAAGATTTTGAGGAACGGTTTTCTTTGATGACGTCAGGAAGATGGCGTTGCAGGAGCCATTCGTTGTGTTTGATCGGTTCTCTTTCCCATTGGCCGCTTTTGGTGATGGCATCGGTGTCGGCGATTTCTTCGATCGTTCCGATTTTGATTTGAGGCGCGTTGTCTCGGATGACCATCGGCAGTTTTTTGTGTTCGGCCGGATCGGTCAGTTGAGGTATGTCGACCATGGCGGCGGTATAGGCGCGTTGCGCTTTGGGATCGTCAACGAAGAACCGTTTGGCGATCAGATCAGACATCATGACGAACCACAAGGCTTCATCTTTTTCCAGTTCGGTGATGTCTCCGATTCTGATGATGTCTGGCTTTCCGATTGCCAGACCCTTTTGTTCGGCTTCTTCTTTTTTGATCAGATCGTAGGGGAAGAAGTAGGAGTTGACGCGGTCTTCGAAGATGCGCCCGCTTCTGCGCGTCATGAATTGCTGGTGAGGATGGTCATATTCATGACGGTCTGTCAGTATGTAGATGTTTTCTCTGTTCTTGATGCCGAACGCGAAATAAGAAGACGTTTTCTTCTGGTCGGAGATCAGAGCCAGAATGACGACCGATTTGCTCTTGAATTTCATCAGTTCGGTGATGAAGGTGTGGATGGAGTAGAAGCGATAGATGTTCTGACTGATGATCAGGTTGTCTTTGAAGTGTTCGTCTTTCTCTCCTGACGTGAATTGGAAGGAGCTGAGGGTCTGAATCGCTTTGATGGAACTGCGGCGCAGACCGGTGATTAGATTATGGTCTTCCATGTGAGACTCGAAATTTTCGATGCCGCTGAGTCGTGCCGCACGCTTGACGTTGATGATGAAACGATCGATTGCTTCCGAGACTTCCGGCGCGTTTGTCAGTTCGCGAAGCTGTTTCCAATGTTGAACGGTCTTTTCATGGTTGCCAGCGATGATTTGGTCGAGTTTGAAGCTGATCGTTGTTGGATACCATTCCAACAGGTGCTGAAGAATCATGGCGGTCGTCAGACCGGAGTTGTCCCATTCTTGTGCTTTTTGCAGATCTTCGAAGGTTCGTGAAATGTTGAGATTATGCATATTGGACCAAGACGTTGCTTCCGGCTCAACTTCGGTCAATTCGGACCACAGCGGCAATGCTTCGTTTAGTTTGGCATGCAGTTCAGGCGATGAATCGAAGCTTGGAACGTAGCGGTCTGTTTGGTCGGTCATTGGATTTGCCTTTCGTGGTTGACCAAGTTGGATGGTCGTCCTTTCAGTTGTATTGTGTTGTATACGTTACAGATTGTCAAGTATTTTTTTGATTGCTTAGGGGAAAGGATGCATTATTGACTTGATTGTTTGTTGTGGCTCATAGAAGATAATGAGGAGCGATGATGTTTCAAACTTCGATTGATGAGGAGAATACGAACAATGCCGAGAGATAACAGAACTGTGGATGAGTTGTTGAGTGAAGCGCGTGGTTTGAGCGAACGGCAAGACATGGTTTCTGAAGCCAATGTTGATTTTATGCAGGAGTCAATGAGTAATTTGTTCAGACTGTGGACGGACGCTGTTATTGAAGCTACGTTTACATTTTTGAAGAAGATAGGGCAAATTGCTAATGTGAAGCATGTGAAGTCTTTCACCGGCAAATTTGAATTTGACTGTGTGAAGGCTGGCGGGACGGCTTCTGTGATATTTTGGAAGTTTGAGAAGGATATGAAGTCTTTTGTGATTGAGGTTGAGCGGAAAAACAAAAAACAAAAGGTTCGTGTGCCGTATGAATGGAAACAGTCTGCAAAAGAATTTGGTGAGAAGCATGTGGCGGCTTCAATTTTGTTGGAACTGTGAAGCAGCACAGATGAAGACTGAAAGGGTAAAGTGATGTCAAGAGATAATCGCAGCGTTGATATGTTGCTGGAAGATTACAAGGCGGATCTTCAGAGAGACGACAGCGAAGAAGCGGCGTCCAAACGCAAGGCGGATGATGCGGCTGACAGGTTGCAGGGGATCGGTTCTCTGCGTGGTCTTGAGGATGAAGACGATCAACAGAACATTGATGAGGCTGAAGGCTATCAGCCGATGAAGCAGGGTGTGCAGACGGTGTTGGGGCGCGGCGCTGAGATTTCAGGGAAGCTGATCGATGGACTGAATGCTCTTCGTGGCGCTACGGATGAGAAAAAGCTGAGGATCATTGAAGAACGGATCAAAAAGCTTCAGGACATGTTCAAGCGTGATCTGAAGGAAGTCGGTGAGGCGTACCAAGAGAAGCTTGGTGATCGAAGCATCAAGCGTCATGAATCGCTCGCTGATTTAGCGGACCCCTTGACCATGCCGCTTGTTTTGCTCTTGCGCAATTTTGGCGAGCTGAGAATCTTGCTTGAATGGCGTGAAGCCTTGAAAAGCTGAAATATCAGCAACGTCATGATGTTGAGGGCGTGGCGCTTAGATCCAATCGAGCGGATCTTTCCCCCAATGCGGCCCTTTTCTGAGCGTTTCTATCACTTGCTCGACGATATTTTCATTCCAAATGCCTTCGAATCGGAATCCACGATCATCGATGTAGATGGACGCGGGCGGCTTGCAGTTGTAGACGTCGATTTCGATTCCTTGCTCGTATAGCTGCTCGACCACTTCATGCGCGTTGTTTCGAGCGGTGAAGATGATGACTTCACATGCATGAACGTGCCTGAAGAGACGAATGCACAATTCGACGTTTGGCAGCAGTCGCAAGTGATTGTCATCCTCTTCGAATCCAAGGTAAAGATTCACCACACCGTCGTAATCAAGAGCGACAACAACATTGTCTTTGAAGTATTGGATGGGCTGTTCGAACGGGATGACGGTCGGTTCCGGCAGATGTGGAAGCGTACCGATTCGGAAGCCTTTCCAAGACTGTAATTCTTTCCAAGAAGACGAGGGTTCTTGCAGGTTGGGAATAGTTGGAGCGGTTGGCTTTGCCATGAAGCTTCCTTTCTGGCAGAGTGCGTCAAGTTGAATTATCGTAACTTGTCGGCTACAGACGATCAAGAGAAAAAACGTTCATTGGTGTTTTTTTCTTGTGAAAGTGCTTGACGTTATTTGGCGCATCGAGTAGTTTGATGACGCTTTGCTGTTTGCGGCACTGTTTGAATCGTACCGTTATGAATCAGTAGCGGAAGCGGAGATGGAAGTCACATGATGAAGCGAAATTCAAACAACACTTTGGGCGGAACGTTCAAGGCGCTTTGATTTCGGCATCGTGTGCGGCGGGCGAAACCGGGTGCCTTCGGGCATCCGGTTTTTTTGTTTCTATATGAAAATATGCGGCGCAATAGCTCAGTGGTAGAGCGGCGGTTTGTTAAACCGATGGTCTGAAGTTCAATCCTTCATTGCGCCGCCATTTTTTCTTTTGCTTTTTGTGCTGTTTCGAAGTTACGGTTTAGATGAATCGTTTCGAAAGGAAGCTGTCATGAGCCATGATCGAGTCAATGTTGATGAGCTGTTGACAGAGTTGAGAGAACACGAGCAACGTCAACAGAATACGCAAGCAATCGATGAAGAATTGTTGCGGGAATGGTCGCAACCGAAGGAATCGGCCGATCTGCGAAAGGAACTTGGCGATGCGCGGGATGATGGCGTGCGATATGCTGAGATGAAATATGAAGAGATGAAGAGTCTGGAAAGCGTCAAAGAACCGGGTGCTCTTCGTTACAAGCTGGAACAGGAGCAGAAGCGGTTGCGGAAGATCATGAGTCGGTATGGTTCTATTGCTGTCACTCAGATGAAAGGCTTTGAGAAGCGAGTTTCTGACGGTGGAACTTTTGCTGGTACTGAAGAAATCGGGCAGGCACTGTATTCCATGATTTTTTTGGGCGGCGCGTGCGGCAGGCTGAGGAAGTTGGAATTTAATGTTTACAAAGATTGGAACAAGTGAGCTGAAGAATATACAGAAGAAAAGGAAAGGTGAAAGTCATGTCTTTCGACAAACGTGATGTTGAAACATTGCTGGAAGATCTTCAAGGGCAGTCCGACGATGTTGATGAAGCACAGGCTTTGTCTGAAGATGGATTCAACATCGAACAGGATACGAGGGCGATGCGCAAGCAGATTGTCGCGGCTCAAAGCAATGGGGCGAGATACGCGAACAAAGTATTTGGAGATTTGAAAAATAAATCAATAAACACAAATATATTTTTAGAAGAGGTTCGGGCTGCAGTGGATGTATATGAAGGGACAAAAGGACAATATTATCGTAATATGATTGATTATATGAAACGTATTATGGATGGACCGCTTTCTGCGTCATTGAATCTTTTCTCGGTTGCTTCTTTTCTTTGCGGCTTTGCGTATTGGGATGCGGCGGCTACGAAGATGAAGAATCTGCTCAAAGCGTTTGAGAAATGAAAGGCGGGCGCATGGACGACCGAAGAACTGTAGACGCATTGCTTGAGGAGCTGAAAGGAAAAGACGGTTCTTCGATATCGGAAGCTTCACGACAACTGAAGTTGGGGAAGCCGAAGGTGGACAAGCGTGCTACCGATATTTTACGGTCGCAGAAGCCGAAGGTTTTTCGGGCGAAGTATGAACCTGGAAGCTTGAACGGCGCGCTGTATGCCGCTGCGTATTATGCGCGCAAGATGAAGGAAATCATGTTCATCTACGAAGGCAGTTCGTTCATGCACCGTGTCTATCGCATTTCTCACAAGCCGGATGACTATTTGAATCCGATCAACAATACGGGCGGCGCGGTGATTTCTGTTTCGCCTGAATTGGAAGTGGTCAAGTACGATATCGTGCGTTGATTGAGGCTGGTTGTTCTTGACGGCGTCCTTGCATCCTGCTAGATTGTGATCAGGCAACTTGCGCCGAAACAGGTTTGGCGCGTCACAATCCAATAGGAGGATCGTCATGTTCAAGAATGAGTACGGCTGGCTTCACTACACTCCGACTTCCCGTTACATTCTGCCGGAAATTTGTCGCGTAGCAGGGGCTGATGCGGTCATGGACCCGCATGGGAGTCGGAAGGCTTTCAAGCGGCGTCTGTACTATCTGCATTGGCCCGGTCAAATGTTCGGAGGAAGGACGGCAAGTCATCCGTCTCAGGCAGATGGGGAATCGGTCAAGCTTGATTCCAAATCGATTGTGGTTGAGGGGGAGTTTCTGACGGATCAACAGGACAGTGCGTGCGTACCGGCAATTTTTGTCTACAACTGGAAGCGTTTGAAGGAAGACCCGAATGCTGAGCCTGACGAGAAGGTGCGCAAGCATTTGGATGACCCTGAACATTCAGACGCTTTCTTGACTGATTGGCTCTTGGAGAGTTTGTTTCGTCGAGAGCTGTTGCCTGACGCGGAACACATGCCGACTCAGATCGCGTATCATCTGGCGATCAACAGTGATCATTATGGCGGCGTCCATTATCCGGTGGCGGGCGTTCCGATCAAGTACATTAAGCAGGTGGTGAACGCTGCGTTTGTGCTTGATTCGAACGCACTGGCGGCATTGCAGTATCTGAAGTGGCTTGCAGAGTCGCATTGGAAGCATCCGATGCTGACTCATTTCGACACTGCGGTTCGGGATCAGCTCCTGGACGTCGCAATCACTCCGACTGAGCAGTTCTTCAAGCTTCTCTTTGACTACCAGTATGATTTCAGAACGCGCTGGTATGCTCGAATGGAGAAAGCGGTCAATGAACGTATCGCGTTCTATCTGCATTGGGTCGGTCAGGGTCGCGGGGGCATGGACAATTGGAGACGGCGATCTGATCTGCATGATGAGGGCATGCTGGCGAAGAGGAATTTGCTTGGAGAATCGGTTGCAGACTTGTTCCAGTCGTTGGATGCGTTCGATTATGGCAAGACGATGCCATACTGCCATCAGGAAATGATCAATCCGGCTGAACGGTTGGTTTTGGATGAAGGCGCTTCGGATGAATTGCTTGAACAATCCAAGATAAACGAAGAAACAAAAAGCGAGTGACGTCGACGTGTTGGATTCTTTTAACCAAATCGGTTCGTCTCCATGGATAAGCGTGCGGGTAGCGCCCGCACCTCTTTTCCATGGAGGCAGGTATGCGACAGAAGCGGATTCGGCTTGATGATGGATTCCCTGTTTGTTTGCGGGATCTTCCGAAGCGTCAGCAACGGCGTTATTTGACGCAACGTGTTGTTGGGCGTCGGCTGAAGTTTTGGCAATCCAATCTGGAACCTGACGAACTGTTTCATGAGAGGTTCTTTTTGGAAGAGCAGAACCGGTTCAATAGACGGCGTCCGTTTGGATGTGGATGCGCGAAACGAATGCGTGGTCAACCTAGGATCTGGCGCGGCATGTGTACTTGTTCTGATCGTGTCCGCGTTCTGAAGTGGCGTACTGAAAATTGCGCGCTGAGAGCGTTGGGGCGGCAGTTTCGTCATGGCAGTTCGTTGGATTGGGATGCCGATGGCGTTGCGGTTCTTTTTGCCGTGCACCGTCTTTGGTCTTGACGAGAACATGCTTGACGTTCCAAGTGTTTTTGGTGAATGATGGGGCGGAACAGTTCGGCCTGTTGATCGAAGATACTGTTATAGGTTTTTCCGATACCGATCCAAAAAGGAACGAGTGATGAGCAACTTCGAACACGATTTTGATTTCCATGGTCTTCTTGCTGAAACCCGTCTGACCGGCGGCTTGGTCGACGATCTGGTGCGTGAAGCTGAAGGTGATGATCGGCTCCGTCAAGATATGATGGCAGGCGTGGAATTGGAAGATGAGGAAGTTGAATCTGACAATATTGACGTTGCGGCTGGTGCGGATGTGGTGGTCGGTGACGATCTTGATGTAGACATTGAAGAGACGATCGGAGACAGGGCGAATCTGATTGATAAATGGATCAAGACGTGGACCGATGCTGTGTCAATGCTGCGTTCTTTCATTTCGCCTGATTCGTCTTCCAAAGAGCAGAAGCTGCATCTGTACAAGGCTGATCTTTACAAGGCTTTTGTGCAGTTCAGCGCGGACGGCGAGAAGATCTCTTCTCTTGAATTCATGGTGGACAATGATCCGAAGCCTGAAATCATGCGCTTTCTGTATCGCACTCGTCTGCCTTTGAATCAAGATCCGGTCTGGAAGAAGCTGAGCGCATTTCTGCAAAGCAGAATCGGCAAGCCTACCGGCGAGAAGACGGCCAAGCGGATGATTACGAACAAGAGGATCGAAATTACGGAAGTCGACTGGACTGTGAAGCGGGATCAGTTCCCGAAAGAGGATGTCGACGAAGATCTCATTGCAGCTCGACGTTTGGCGGGGAAGAAGAACGTGATTACGGACAGAGCGTTCAATGAGATTCTTGATCTTGTCAAGAAAAACATGAAGAACGTCAAGAGTTTCGACAAGGGAGCGCGTCCGACCATTCGATTTGAAGATGGTTCCAGCGTTTATTACGAAGAGAAGAGCGGCGTCATCGGGGTGGAAGCGGGTGTGGGGGCACAGAAGCGTGAAGATATCACGCGGTCTCAGGCATGGGAACTGGTGGGTCGACTTTTGAGCGGCAATCTGGATTTGGAGATGAATCCAAGCACGCGGGCTATGGATCGCTTCAAGGCGCTTTACGTGGCGTCCTTGGATGCGTTGGATCGAACGCTTGGTGAAGCCAGAAGAGATGCCGACAAGCGAACCGATGTGCAGAAATACAATCAGTGTTTGAAGGAAGGGCCGAAGAACGAAGACGTGGATATTGATGAAGCCGTGCAGGTGGCGAAGTATGGTCAGAAGCTGGCGGATGCGTGGAAGGAGATTCAGAAGCAGGCGCAGAAGGACGGTATTCTCAAATCTAGTCTCAAATCCGGTTTGGACAAGGAAATCATCATGCGCATTCCGAAGGGGCGCATGAAGGATAATCCTGAACATTACATGGTTGCTGGCACGATGGAATTGAAAGGCGATGCGGATTGTGACTTGAGTGTTCATTATGTCGAGTCTGAGAGGAGTGCTTCGTTGGGTTTGGTGACAAGCGTGGCGGGATACCCTCTTGCGGAACTGCTCAAGCTTGATTCGCTCAAAGGGGTTGTGCGGATCTTGAATCGTCTCGGAAATCCGAAGGTCAAGATCAAGAGTTCGTGGGTTTGGAGATCAGACAATCCGAATCCTCCGAAGTCGAACGAGTCGGCGGCGGCGATGTTGGATGAGGGGTATGAGAGCAAACTGCTTGACGCATGGACCAAGATCAAGGACAGCGCGGCTGGCTATGGGTTCTTGAGTCAATACGCTGATGATCGGCCGAAGAAACAGCGCGTGGCTGGCTTTGAAGCTTTGAAGGGCAGTTTCTTCGTACAGGAGCATTGGCATGCGCCTTCGTTCAAGGTGACGTATTTCCAAAACGAAGACTTTGCTGCTTTGGCGATCCTTGACAATACTGTCACTAGAACCGATCTGAGGAAAATCGAAGCGTTCAAGAAAGTTGCTGATCCTGTCATCAAGCGTCTTCCGGCTCCTGTCTTCAAGAGTTCGTACTCGTTGACTTGGTTGATCAAGAGCCCGAATTCCACGACTGCGCAGAGCGAAAAGAATCTTGCGGTGCAGATGGCTGTTTTGTTTGAAGCATCTTCGTCTGCCAGATTTGAACAGATGCAGTTCACTCCTGGAATGCAGAAATTGATTCAGGCGTGGAAGGAAATCGTTGAGAAATTGCTTCGTGAGGGTTTGTTGGCCAAGGGGAACATTCGGCAGCCTTCCGATTGGGACGCCGATCGTCCGGGGATGGCGTGGCTCAAAGCGCACGATAATGAGCACACTGAATTGTCGTTGTCGTGGGAGCCGCATGGCAAGATGCAATTCGGAGTTAGAACGCGCAATCCAAGCTTCATGAGTACGGATGTCGGATCTGTCGTTTTGCACATTCTGAGGAAATATCTTGGCGTACCGAAGTTCGGTAAAGTTTCCAAGGTGAAAGGCGCTTGGGAAAGCGTTTTGGAAGTCAAATAGTAGTGCAACGTCAAAGGCTTGTTGTGGGCTGTCGAACTGAAAAGGTTTGGTGCTGTGATGAACGATCGACGCACGGTTGACATGGTTCTTGAAGATCTGAAAGGTCTGAATGAGGCGCAAGGACATGCCTATGCGCAAAAGGCGCATCAAGCGTATGAAGAGGTTCTGAAGAAGCTTGTTTCAGTCGGTTTGCTAAAACGCAAGCGTCATAATGAAATCGGCAAGCATGCGGGCAGCGGTGAAAAATGGTCTGGTCAACTGGAAGTCAAAGACCATACGCCGAACGTGCCATCCAAGAAGGAAGGTCTTGCCGAATTCGGGTTTCTTTCAGATCCTGTCGAAACGTTTGTTGACTTCATGACGGACGTGAAAAGCGAAAGCTATGTGTGGGGATTGGTGAAGCCGATCTTGATGAAGCATCTTGGCAAGCCTACAAGCCAAGACCGAACGCCGGAATTCTCGGCAACGTGGAAGATCACACCATAGCAAGATGGCGCGCGAACGGCGTCCTTTTCGAAGAAAAAAACAAAAGGCGATCCTCATTCGGGGATCGCCTTTTGCGTGCCAGCCACGGCAAGATTTTCAATTGAGCAGTGCAAATTGGAACTAGCACTTTGAAAGTAACATATTCAATGAAGTTTCGTCAAGAAGATTGCGTGTTTTCTTCTTGATGGAAGGTAGGGAAAGCGCACCAATTCCAACCGCAATTCTCGATTTGGCGTTCTGCGCTTCCTGCAAAATTCTCTAATCCGTCTCCGTGTTTGTCATTCATGACCAGATGCGAAACCACCATTTCCATCCTTGTTGTCGAATAGCGTGCTTTGGCGATTCCGAACTGTCCATCTGGCGAGCGCACCAAAAACGGTTCGTCGCTTGGCAGTTCTTGGATGTTGGTTAGTGCCTTCCAAGCCATTGTTCTGTTTCATTCATCTTTGCTGTTCAATGCAACGTACAAGTCTGCTTCGTTCATGCGATTCTTCAGCACTTGCAGCAAACCGGTGATGCTGTCGGGCGTGATGCCGTTGTAGCGTTCAGCAACATCTCGCCGGAACCACTTGATGAATTCGATTGCCGATTCTTCGTTGTGCAGGCCGCTTTCTCCCTTGAGGAAGCTGACGACGTTGCTGAACTTTTTGTGATGCGCCCAAGGCGTTTCGACGGGCATGAGATCTGTTGATTGGAATCTGAACGAGTGATAGGTGAAGGATTGTTCGGGATCATGCCAGTGAGACGGTTGATCTGAATTGATCGCTGTTTCTTTGTTGGCGAGCAGAACGGGATTGAGGAAATCGACAAGCACTGTCCATTTCTCTTCTGAGTCGCGGTAGATGTCCCTGACGCGCCCGATGGTTCCGATGGCGGGAGACAATAGGAAATCGTTGCGAATCACCTGAACGTATTGATCGATTTCCAGAGGGGGAGTGTCGTATTCGTTGCTGTATTGGATGGCGTGCTTGATGGCGCGGGCGATGAAGGCGGATTTGCTGGGATTGGAAATGTCGATCGGAAACGAACCGGCCGGAATCGCTTGGGCATTCCCTTTGATCATGGTGAAGAGCATTTCGACTTCAGGGCAGTTGCTGTTCAGGTCGTTGTTACAGATGTTGATATGATGTTCGCTTTCCGCAGAGCATTCGATCCACAAAGAAACATCGCCGTTTGGATGTGAAACCAGAATATCGTATTCATGATCTAGTGTTTCTTCGTTTTCGGGATCGTTTTGCACTGCTTTTTCGATTGTGACGGAAAGATTCATATCGCTCAACTCTTTGGCGATCTGATCTTTGAGTAGGAGGTATAGCTTGGGAGTTTCTTGACTCTTGGTCATGGTTTCATCTCTTTGGGAAAAATGATGCTTCCGCCATGAACGGCGGAAGCATCGGGCGGGAAGGAGTTATGGGGCGATTGGGTTGGGTTTTTTATCAAAAGGGTTTCCTTCCCGAAATTGAATCAGTTGGCGTTGCGGCGTGCGCCGAACCGCTCGATGAGGGATTTGACTACGATCATGACCGTTTCGTCGAGCTGTCGGCTGTACTTGCGAATCATGCGGGCGGCTGCGATCGTCTGGTTGTTGGACAGATAATCGCGCCGCGCCAGATCGTGACCGAATCCGGCATCCACCCCGTTGAATCCCTGCCCGTCGAGAGCGTGCGCGCCATCGCAGACGCTTGCAAGGCTCTGAACGCCTTTCAGAATGGTGTTGCGCTCTTCCTGCGTGATGCCGCTGGTGCGCGGCGCGGTCTGCTGCGTCAAGCTGGCGGCTTGCTCAGGCGTGATCATGCTCTCTTCGTTGTCGCGGATGGAACGGAACAGTTCAGCGCGAAGATCGGCGTTCATTTCTGCGACTTCCAATAGGCGTGCTGCGCGATCGGCGAATGGAGTCCACCATGCCTTGTTCACGTTGCAGGCGCAAGCTGAACAGTGCTTGTTGTACCGTTCTTCATAGTTGCAGCGGTCCATGCTGTGGAACCAGAAACCGGCTTCTTTCAGCACGTCCTTGTCGGCGTAAGCCGACTGCGCCACGTAGACCGGCCTTCCGTTGCCGTTTGTCCTTTTTTCGATCTTGATGGTCATTGGTCTGTCCTTTCGTTGGTCTGTTTGGTCTTTTTTGTTCAACCTGAGATATACAGTAACAGAACAGTTACAGACTGTCAAGGAAAAAGTTCATTTTTTTTCGATTTTTTCGACCCCCTATAATGTGTTGATTTTTCTATTGTTTTTGAAATATAAAGGAAGAGGCGCGGAACTTTTTGATGGTTCCGCGCCTATTTTTTCTTGAACTGCTTGGTGAGAGTCATGGTTTTGTCAGTGCGTCAAGTATGTTGACGATTGACTGTTGAATCAGCAAGAATGCTTAGAAAGAATAAAACAAACCGGAGCATCTCAAATATTGACGAATATTGCAATGTGTGAAGCAATATTCGTCATGCTTGTGTAGAGATCTTTCTTTGCATCTTGCTTCATCTGTTCGCTTTCTGTTTCCACTCAGGTTTCATCGTGTCGCAGTTCAAGGGAAGGATGAGAATGAAAAAAACCCGATGCCGAATCTGGCAAGGCATCGGGCTTTCCGGGATTCATGTTGTTGCGTCAAGATGAGATGCTGAATCCAAGGACCATCATCATGCAGGAAAAGGATAGAGAATCGATCGTGTGTTGTCAAGTGTGCTTCAGAGAATTATGCGCCCGCTGCGCAGATTGAAGCATATGGAATCCTTTCTTCCCGCGTGATGATTTGACCGGCAAGAAACTGATTGGCGATTGTGATGAGCGATGCGCCTGATGGCATTGCGCTGTCTACCTTTTGTTTGAGCGGCAGCTGTTTGGCTTTGTTGAATTCGTTCATCACAAGCTGCTGTGAATGCATGTGCGCATAGTCCAGAGCCGCTTTCAAGCCGTCCAAGCTTTTTTCGAGCATGACGATTGAGGAACGTGTGGACGGTTGAGTTGTGCCAAGCAATTTGTGAGCCTGGATTGCAAGCGATCCGTAGCAGACTCGAATGAGCGGAGTCCAAATCTTTTCCCAGAACGGGAAGTTCGGAGCACGTTCGATGCCGACAATTTTTCCGGCGATCAGAACGATTGCGCCGATTTGGTTTGGAACGATTTCGAATTCCGCAACAAACTCATCCAGCTCACGTTCGTACTGCTTCAGAAACCGTACAAGATGACCGGTTCCGTTCGAGACGTCAAGTGATCGGTTGAATTTTCCGATGTCACTCCAAAGCTTGCTGTAGTTTTGATCATGTCGCTTGCTGAGAGCCTTGACCCGCAGCGTTGCCGGAATGATCAGGAAGTCTGTCGCGCCTTGGATGAGACCGCTTTGGCTTTCTTCGATGCACATGGCGGTATCGATTGACTCCGTGCTTTTAGGCTTGACGACGTGAGCGGATGGAATCGCATGATCCTGAGCATGTTGCTTCGTGACCCATCCCGCTCCGGTAGGAATGATTGTTTCACGCTCTTCGTCTTCGTTCCTTACGTCCACCGTTCCGTAATTGCTGGTTCTGACGTTCAGGTTTGGAGCGGCGTAATGATCGTCGGAAGCGTCTCCGCTTTCGTCAAGGATCGGCACGACTTGCATTTGACCGACTGATTGCGTGTTTCCAAAGGAAGTTCCCCGCAGGATGTTTTCAACGGTCAGAGTTTCTTCTGTTCTTCGGTTGCGTGATGACATGGGGCAACCTCCTTTATGAGGGCAAAAGCTTCATGCTGTGCGGCCCGGATGTGAGTGCAAGCCTGACGAGAATCTTGATGCCTTTCAGCGGTTCCGCTTCGATCATGCCGTGCAGCATGCTTGCGCCCATCGCTTCGGGCGACTGCACAGGCATCGTAACGATGTTTTCGGTGTCCAGTTGACGAACGCCACCCGACTCCGAAGCGAACACAGGATTCAGATGGAACACAGGCAGATTGAAGCCTAGTTCTCGCAGACACTGCATGACTTCGGCTGTGCGGCCCGCTGGCGCATTCTCGTAGCCGTCCGAGAGGATATAGATCGCTTCCACGGTTTGATCCGTCGAAAGGATTTCAACGATTGCGTCGGCAATCGCGGTGTCGCCTTGAGGCTGCACCAGCACGCCCGGTTGACCGCCTACGTAGCGAATCGTTTGCGCGGATGTCGCATGCTGCAAAACGTCGCGTGTGGCCATTGCGGATGCCATCGGCCTGAGCGGCTGTTCGTGACTGCCGATCATGGACTGTGAGGCGTCAACCACGATGCCGATCTTGTGATAGCTCAGGTTCAGAAGCTTCGCGGCTTGTTCTGCTTTGACGGTCATGGCGTCTTCAATTTGCTTGTTCAAGCCCATTTCGAAGGCATAGAGGTACAGTTCAATCAGGCCGAACCGCATCGGGTCCATTTTGATTTCGATGCCTGCTTTTTGAGCGCGCCGCTGAACGTTCTTCTTTTGAGTCGCTGTCATGACGTTCTTGGTCAGACTCAAGATTTCATCTGGCGAAACGTCAGGATGGAACGTTGAACGGATGCCTTCGAGCACTTCGAGCGGAAGCTTTTTGCCTTTCTCCAATTCCTTTTTCGCTTGCTGGTACGACTTCAGAATCGGCAGCGTCATTCTGGTGCGGTTTCCCAAGATGAAGCTGACGCATTCGTGAGCGGCCTTGACGGCTTTTTCACCGCCATGCACATGCTGAGTCAGGTTGTTTTGCAGAATCTCACGGTCCTTCGTGTTGCGTGACTTTGGCGTTTTCGCAAGGATGCTTCTGATGATCGATGCAAGACGCTTTCCCCATGCGTGGTTGAACGCCTTGAGCATCTTGCGCCGATACTTGACGGACCACAGCGGCAGACGCGGACTGTTCAACAGCGTGTTCAAAATCAGTCGGCGCGTGCGCCCGTTGTTGGCGGCTCTCAAATTCAGCTCTTCGGAACCGGTGCGCAGTCCTTCAATGGCCTTCAGCATGCGTGGAGTCGGGAGCGACTGAAACATGTGTTGAAGCACGATGCGTTCTGATGCCTCAGTCAAGAATTCAGGTGCGGTTCCGTTGCGCGAATGAGACAGCAGCGTCTTGACGCCGATTTGACGCGATCGATCGGTCAGACCCGGAAGAGCCAGCAGAGCGGTGTAAAGGTCGCGGCTTGAGTTGAACAGTCTGTCATGGATTTGCAGTTCGGCAGCTTGTTGTTCCGAGCGGCTGTTGTAGTGCGTAGCGCGGCCCATGCTGGAATTGGCAGTGTCCAGAAAATCACAGACGGTTTTCGACAGTTCATCAGCGGGGACAGATGGAGTCCAGATGGACAGACGATCTTCCTGAGTCTGAAGCTGTTGTTGACCGGTGTGTTCCAGAGCAGTGTTGGTCATGACAAGACCTCCTTCCAGCAGTTGCGCGTAATGCGCATGACTGAGCAAAAGAGCGCGGGCACAGGATGATCGTCAATGAATGCAAACCCTATGCTGTATTGACGAAGCAGTTCCCGTGCACCTGTCTGCTGCATACAACGTTTGTTGCGGCAGCGTGACTTTTTTTATGATGGGGATTGCTCAGAGGATCAGGCAGGGATGAAGTCGGTGAATGACAATTCGTTCTGAAGTGACGACATCATGCTGAACCAACTTCAAAGTTCCTGAAAGATGAACCGGGGATCGGACAGGGAGAGCGTTGAGTTTGGATGCAAAACAGGACTCGAACCTGCAACATTCTGAATGATAGTCATTCAAATGACCTACCTATTGGTCAATTTGCTGTATCAACGTTCAAGTTCCGGCGTTCCGGTTCATATTGGAGAGTATACTTGACCGTTTTGAAACGTCAAGATAAAAAACGACCGAAGGGTGTTTTTTTTGTGGGCGCGCAGAACGCACGCAGAACGGCGTCCTGATTTTTGTTTGGAAATGCGAAACGCCCGATGGTTGTCCGGGACCATCGGGCGTTTCTAGCTGGGATCTTGGCTGCTGATCCATGATGTCGGATGTATGGTACAAAAGATTTGTGGCAGAAGTCAAACTAAAAGAAATGGTGCCGAAGGCGGGATTCGAACCCGCACGGATCTTTCGATCCACCGATTTTTGAAACCGGCGTGTCTACCAATTCCACCACTTCGGTACATTGGTGGCGAGAGCGGGGATCGAACCCGCAAGCCATTTCGGGCAGTCGATTTTAAGTTGACCGTGTATTCCAGTTCCACCATCTCGCCTTGGTTGTTGTATTGGCGGAAGAGGTGGGATTCGAACCCACAGACCGCGTAAGCGATCCCTGATTAGCAGTCAGGTACGGCGCTCCAACTCCGTCGCTCTTCCGTTGGCGGAAAGGGTGAGAATCGAACTCACAGACCGCAATGCGATCACTCGGTTTCCAACCGAGCACGGCTCAACCAATCTCCGTCGCCTTTCCTGAAGTGTTGGCGGAAGAGGTGGGAATCGAACCCACAGATCCTGTAAAGGATCACCTGTTTTCAAGGCAGGCACGGCTCAAGCCAATCTCCGACGCTCTTCCGTTGATTTTGAAATGGTGCGGTTGGCAGGATTTGAACCTGCAAGACCTTTCGGCCACCGAGTCCTTAGCACGGCGCGTTTGCCATTTTCGCCACAACCGCACATGGTTTTGCTGTTAGTGAAACTGTGTTTGACTAGCAGCAAAAGGTTTTGTTGCCAACAGACGCACAACAAAACATGGCGGAAGGTGCGGGAATCGAACCCGCAGACCGCGATGCGGTCACTTGTTTTCGAAACAAGCACGGCTCGCCAATCTCCGTCGCCCTTCCGTTGAGTGAAGTGAATGGTGGGCAGGGCAGGATTCGAACCTGCAATTCTCCGAAGAGACCGAGTTTACAGCCCGGTTGCCTTTGCCAGTTTGCATACCTGCCCATGGTGCGGCTGGAAGGAGTCGAACCTTCATGAACCTTTCGGTCCACCGATGCCTGAGACCGGCGCGTTTGCCATTTCGCCACAGCCGCTTGTTTGTTTTGGAAGCGTTTGTTGTTCGATTGTCAAAGATCGTGTCTTGAAACGCAAAGAGCCTTCCGCGATCGGAAGGCTCTTGAGAAAGCTTTGGTGATGAGGTGCTGTCAGTTCATCGCCGGTTCCGATTGCGCGGACTGGTGCGCAGTCTGCTGCTGAGCAGATAGCTGGAATACGACAAGAGTGACAGGCTTTGGGGTTTCATCAATAGCTTTCCAAGTATCGGTGTTTTTTTGAATCGAACCGCATTCTGGTTTTTCAGCATACTGATCCGAGACGGATTGTCAAGATTTTTCTTGTGATGAATTTTCCAGAATGTTGCGGATCGTGTCGAACGTGATGGCGATCATGACAAATCCGAGTGCCAGCAAGACAAAACATATTACGAAGCAGTATGGCGAGAGAAAAAGCGCCGCATAAATGGGAGTCCAAGCCCAGACCTTGCACCCCATGTATGCGTACAGCATGACAAGGCTGAACAACAGCATGGTGAACATGGATTGTGCAATTGCAGGCAGTGCGGATCTGAAGATTTCAAACAGACGATCCATGGTTGTTTCCTTTCGTCGGCTTATTTGATTCGTTTTTTCTTCTCTATTGATCTGATGATATAATAGACGAGAGCGGATAGGCTCAGGTGGAAGAAGACGGACATTCCCAGGTAGAAAATGATAGGAGGGTTGATTTCTTTGACGTCCAGATAGGTGGCGTAGGTTTGCAGTCCGCTGATGACGGCACATATTGCAATCAGAATGCGTCTGTCCAACATTCCGGGTCTGGACAGTTTCTGTAGATAGGAGCGTTTCCAGGTGATCGCAATGATGATCATCATGATCATGGTAGGCGTGAACAAAGCAACGAATTCTGAGAATGTCTGGATTTTCATCATAACATTATCTTCGTTGTCTTGGCTGAGGGCATCTGCCGCCATAGATGTTGCGGGACGGCACTTTGATCAGCGAAATTTTGACGCGGGCAATCCCTTGATCGTGGATGCCTAGCAGTGTGGCGGCTGCTTTGGACAGATCGATGATTCGGTTTCCAACATAGGGGCCGCGATCATTGATTCTGACGATGACGGTTTTGGACGGGTCGCTGTGCAGGCTGACTTTGACGATGCTTCCGAGAGGCAGCGTTTTGTGTGCCGCAGTGAGCGCGTGCATGTCGAACCGTTCGCAGTTTGCGGTTGTGCGCCCATGGAATCGCGCACCGTACCAGGAAGCGATTCCTTGTAGTTTGTGTTCGGAGGATTGAACAAGAGGCACGGCGATGAACATCAAGACGAAGCTGAGAATGAGAAGGGAAAGAATGGTTGCTTGCGATTTCATTGAGTACGTTCTCCGAAGTAGTTTTCATGCTGCATTCATACACTGCGGAAAACGTAACGTCGAGTTTGTGCCGCTTTTTTTGCGGAAACGGCGTCCTATTCGTCTGGTTCCGGCAGCATGCTGCTTTCGACCAAGTCTTCATCGGATGGCGGTTCCAGGCTCATTGCAAAATCTTCTTCGATGGTTCCAGCGGATTCGAGGATGGACGATGGATCGGCAGAGATGGCGTTGCGTTTTTTCTCACCGATCGTGAAGTTGATTTCTTCGCCGCTGTTCAGCATTTTGGTATAGGATCGTTCTTTGGTCGCTGTGTGGATGATGACAGCGGCTCCGATGATCGCGAAAAAAATCCCAGGTGCGCCGCCCTTGACCTTGATCCACTTCCCGAACGTCAGCTCTTGTGCACCGCCTTTCAGGATGCCTTGTGTGAACAGGCGGTATGCCATGAACATGATCAATAGGCCGATCACGCCATAGGTCAAATCATATATTACGAATATCCAGCCCATGACGTTTTCCTTTCGGCCTTTTTGTGGTTGATTTAGTATGCCGCGTCGGCTCTGCGTTCGAAGAAAACCGAAGGCGGTCCAAGTGGCTTGTATGCGTTGGTGACTGTTGCTGTGATTTCAACATTGTCAGGAGTGAACAACTTGATGATCAGGCTTTGATCTGTTTTGGTGACTATCTCGCCTGACATTGTACGCGGTGAAATTCGGCCTGCGTATTCTCCGACCACGAAATCATTGTTTGGGTTGTGCGCCCAAATTGCGTTTTGGTCCCACGCGAAAGGCGTCTCTTCGGTGTCTCCGTCAAGCAGGATCAGACAGATTTCGTCTGACGTCCCTTGGATGATTCCCTGTTTGACTTCGTTGACGATGACGCGCTGTCCTTGCGTGGCTTGATTTCGGTATTTTTTGATGGCCATAACGTTTCTTTCTATTGTTCTTCAGGTGCTTCTGATTGCTGCAAGTCGTTGACGTTTCTGACGATTTGCTTCATCTCAAGCAGTGCTTCTTGTAACTGTTGCTCGAATGATGTTTTCTGCTCTTCGGACGCCGTTGCAGCGAGTTGTTTGAGGACTCTGATCTGTCCGCTCAGGTTGTCCATTTTGAGGCGAAGAAGTTTGTAGTGGATCGTCAATTCTTCGGTCTTGACTTCGCGTGTTTTGGCTTCCAAGAGGCTTTTGACCGCGTCAAAGATTGACTGGAAATGATCTTGATAGATCTTGGCGAATTCATTCCAGTTGGAATCACTCTTCAAGGCTCGCAGGTTGACCATCATCTCGCATAGGCGATACATCGCATATTGCATGAGAAGGTTTTCATTGTTGAGCTGATAGATTTGGTGCAGCGACTCGTCATAGTCGCCGCTTCCTTCGATGTTGACCGCTTTGCCGACTTGAACTTGTGCTTCGGCGTCCATGCGGTGAGTCAGGATGGCCGGAACCGGAGGTTCGACGCACATGAGATCTTGGCTGTTGTCGTTTTGGATCAAGACCATTCGTTCGGGCTTGGAATAGGCGTACACTCCGCTTTTGTGTGCGCCGCCGCATCCGCATTCTACTCCTGAGAGGATCAGCAGAAAGATGAAGAACAGGACGTTGTAAAGATTCATGGCTTGATTCCTTTCATCGATCATCGTGGTAGGTGCGGATGATTTTCCCATCCACAACGAACAGGTAGCGATCGAATGGAATGTTGATGCGATTGAGGCGATCGGTAGTGATGTGTGGTTTATATTTTCCGTAGGTGTCTTCATGGAACCGATCAAGCACGTGCTTCAGATCGGGAAGCAGTTGTTGATTGAAACGAGGATCGCAGCGGAGAACACGAATGACTTGACCGGGGCCGAACCAATCTTCTTGGTCGAATGGAATCTGAATGGTTCTGTATGGCCGCTTGGCAAACCATCCGTCGAGCAAATCGATTACACGCATGACAAGGTGCGGTTCAAGTTCTCCGAAGTATTTGTGTGTGCAATGAAGGTCCATATGATTTTGGTTTTGGAGTCCGAACATCGTACAAAAGTGTTTGCCTTGCATTCGCTCTTCCTTTCGCTTCTTCTATAGCTTACTTTCGATCGGCAATGGCGTGAAGCAAAAAAAGCGGGCGTCGGGGGACCAAACCCGACGCCCATTCGAAAGGACAGAAGCGACAACGACGTCGCTTGCCTGAAAGGCTGATGTTGCCATAGTGGCGTGTGATTCTTACTGAAAGTCGGCCGGATTGAAGATTCGTTGACCGTTGCGGATCGTGACGAAGTTGTGGCTCAGCTTGTACTGTCTCCACTTGGATGTGGGCAGTCGTTCGCGAATCCAGTTCTTGGCGATGGTTTTTGCCCGCTTGCGGCGAGTCGGATACTGGCCTGCTTCCACGATGGTCTTGTTGACCACAACACCTTGGATGTGGATGTCTCCGTTCTCCTTGTGGATCTTGACGCCGACTGCGACACCCTCATAAGTGTCTTCGCCGTTGCGCTTGTTGGAACCTTTGTGTGTGTAGGCGTCGTTCGCCTCACCGATGGCATGCTTGTCGAGCGTGTTCTGAAGGCTGGTACGCAGTTCGTCAAGCGCCGTCTGGCAGATCGCTTCATCGATTCCGGTCGCTTCGTTGATCATTCCAGCGTCGAATGTTTCGAGTGCTTGAAGGCTGGATTGAACGAGCGAACCGTATTGGGCATTGGTGTCAATGAAGACGTTGGACTTCTCGCCGTGCGCGTTGTTGTAGCCTTCGATCATGAGAGCATCGCGGGACAAGCCGCCTTCGAAGATCTCTCGAACCGCTTGAATGGTTGCGTTGATCGGCATGGTCTGTCTGTACCTTTCGTTTGGTCTGTTGACGTTTTGTCTACAATGTATCTTGAGCGTTACAAATTGTCAAGAAAAAAATCAGACGATTTCAAAAAAAGTGTTGGGGTGGCTATGATCGTTTTTCATGCTGTGCAGGCATTGTAGAAAGAAGTAGTGAGCAATGGTCAAAATTTCAAACATTTCTACTCTTGTCTCTTCTTGTATTTTCATCACTAAGCGATATGTTTTTGAAGTCTTACAATACTTTTTGGATATTTTTTTGTCCAGTGAAGGCTTGATGTTGCGGAGTGCTGCTTTTTTCAGAATTTCATATTTTGTATTCCATTGATCATAATTACCAAATGATTTTCCTGGTGATGGAAAATATGATCGTTCTGCAATGTGACATATCGCATCCACAATCGAGTGATGGACTTGTGACATTTCCGGGTGTATGGCGTCTTGGATTATGATTTCTTCTATATCATCTTCGTCAATATCTAAATATACTGCACCATAATGATCCATTGAATATGATATGAATTTTATTATGGTGTATGATCGGAATGCGGTGATGACTGCGCAAGCCCTGTTTCGTGAGTATGGTGTTATGATGAATGGATTGTGTGGACCCAACGAAGCGTAGGATGATTTGAAAGATTCAACGTCAGCGGCGGTTGGAAACACTAATCGCAGTTGTTTGCCGTATTTTTTGTTTTCAAACATCCATGCTCTTGGAAAAAGGTATTTTCGGTGGATAGGCCGGAATTTCATGCGCGGCACGAAGGCGCGAATGATCGCTTGAAGGACAGGGTAATACATTGATGGAATGTATTCATATTTGAATGGCCGTTGAGTGCGGCACTTGTGTTGGGGAATGCTGTCGATTGCGAAGCGAATGCGTTCGGCGATGAACGGGTCATCATGAGGCATCAGTCTGAACTTGATGCACGAAACGTCTTCGATGAAGATGGTATCTTTGATCATTGTGTTCCGAGAATCATTCTGGCGGTTGTCGCTTCGGCAATGGCAACGAAGGGTGAAACGATCTTGACCGGCTTCCCGCCGCGCAATGTGATTTTGAGCGGCAGTTCTTTGCTGTGCCATGTCAGAGGGTTTCCATACCACTCGACAAATCGGTCAAATTCATCTTCGTCTTGGAAGGTGTATTTAAGCCTTGTGCCTGCAATCGATGACGGTTGTTTGAGATCAAAAAACGTAGTGCGCAAAGTGGGAAGCGCATGTGATGACGATGCGGTTGCAAATGCTATGATTGTTCGTTCTGTGGTCGACATCAGTTATCGTACCGCTGTTTTCTGGCTTCCATGGCTTCTTTGAACGATTCGAAACGGAAGACACAGATGTCGTCCGCTTCACTCTCTGATGGACAGGCGTTCCAGCCGACGTACCATTGATTCAGCACGGCTGAGTGCGCGATGGTTCCGACATGTCGGTTGGACCATTCTTCGATGACGTCGAAGCATGAAATCTGGTCGTCAGGCTCGCTTGTCAGTTGCTCGAAGATATAGCCTTTTGCCTTTGGATTTATCATGGTTTGCCTTTTCAGTCGTAGTCGTAGGTCTGAAGAAGCGGATTCGGAACGGCATGAAAAGAATGGTCCCATGCCCCATCAGGAATGATGTATCGGTGACTGCGTTCACTTCGAATCGGCGAAACGTAAACCCATGCTTCCACTTCTTCACCATCGCTGTTGATGATGGTTGCTTTGATGCGATCGTAGAAGTTGCCGGTGTTTTTGCTGTGCTTGTTCGGGTTCTGGCATCCTTCGAGTCGATCCATGTTCTGTATGGCTTTGGCAGCATTGTGCCCGCTGAAGGTGTACAGTTCGCCGGTCACATGATCGGCGAATTCATCGTGAACGTTTCCGACACATTCGTGTCCGTTCAGGAATTCTGAAATCGGCAGAGCACAGACGACAGGGAACCCAGGTTGGTCTGCACACATGGTGGCGTTTGGCATTTGTGCCTTTTCGCACTTGTCATGCAGATCTTGGATGATACAGTTGTTGTTGAATCCATTCTTGAGGGTTCCGTACACGAACACTCTTGTGACTTCTGCGGTTTCTTTGGTTCTGTTTTTGGTCATTGGTCTGTCCTTTGTCAAGCGGTTTCTTGTTCAACCTGATTCACATTGTAACCAATCCGTCACAGATTGTCAAGAAAAAAAGAACCGTTGTTTCTTTTTTTTGCTTGGGCGACGAAGTCGAAGATAATGTTTGTAACGTCGAGCACTTGTAGGAAAGGCTTTGAGGCCATGCGCATTGATGAAATCACGCTCCCCATGCAGCAGAACCTTGGTCATTTGGACGGCAAATGGCTCAAGGACATGATTCCAAAGCGTGGTTATTTTGCGATTGAGGATGACGATTTGATTTATGGGGTGTTGGCGGATGCGGTGGACAAGAACGTGGGAAGGTGTTATTACACTCTCCAATCCATCAGAATCGATCTTCGTGACCATTCGCGCGTGCTGTTTACGACCAACGACAATCAGGTGAACATTGCCACGTATTATGGAAAGCCGCTGTCTGATTCACTGGCTTTGCAGGTAGTGGACAGATTGGCGCGCAATCCTGAAGTGAGGGTGTGGTTTGAGGATGGGACGCCGTTTGATCGCGAAAGGTTGTTGGAACAGGCATCGTGTGTTCCGTTCAGCAATTCCGCAACTTTTACGATAGATCGCCCGATCGTCAGGCGTCAGACTGCATCGTCAGTTGTCATGCGCGGCGATTCGCTCACTTCAGATTCTTGAACGGTTTCTGTAGTTTCTTCGTGCGTTGTTGGCTTTTCTTGTTCATTGACGTTTTCCGGTTCGTTGGTCGCTTCGGATGAAGAGCGTGAACTGCCGGTGTGTGGACCGAATTTCCCGCGATGTTCCTGTCTGTATCGTTCGATTTCTTCGAGGTGAATCATGGTTGCAGTATCTACTTTTTCGACGGTCAGCGTACCTCGCAGAATCGCTTGTCTTACGGCAGATGCTTTGAGGCCAAGCATATCTGCCGCTTGACGAACGGAACGATATTTCTCAAGATTGTTGTAAAGTCGTTGTTTTCGCTCTTCTATTGCCGCGTTTGGGTCTGTCAGTTGAATTGGAGACATTTTCTTTTTCCTTTATGTTACGTCTGTAATCGCCCTGTGACAATTATCTGCATTCAAAAGGAGTTTGTCAACTACAAAACACAATTTCTTCAATGCAAACAGATTGAATGATGCAAAACATCTGATCCCCCGATCATTTCGAAGCTGGTTTTGGGGCTGTTCTGATGGCGTTTGTTTGACTTGGAACAGCGTCGACGGAATTGGTGAATTGAACAAGCGCATCCTTTTGACGTCGCAGAGCATTTCTGCCATGAGGCGTGTCCGCATATTGTTGGTAAGCTTTGCGACGCGCTTCCAGAAACGTGAAGCCTTCTGCCTTTGCCAGCATCTGATTGCCCAAATAGATGGCGACTGTGAATTTGCCGTGCTGTGAGCGCGGCGTGTCGAGTTGTTGGTTTTCTCGGCTTTTCAGCGGCGTCCATGTCTCGGAAATTTTGAACACGTCCACGTCGTAGTAGTATCGGATCATTTTAGACCAAGCTTCATTTTGGGGATTCGATTCACGTCCAAGAATCGTTCAAAGAGCAAATCGAATCGGATGGGGTCTACGCCTTGTGTGATGTCCAGCAGCCATGCAACCAACGAACCTCCTACTGATCCTCTTCCTGTTCCCCGCAGAATGACGCCTTCTTCCGGGAGCAGTTTTTCAACCGATTCTGGTATTTGTCCATCGCTCCACAGATTCGGATCGCGCGGGTCATCGCAGAATTTTACCACGTCGCTGAAGAGGAGCATGTAAGAAATCGCCTTCATTTTTCTGATGATTTTCAGCTCGAAAATCATTCTGTCTTTGTATTCTCCATATCTCTCTTTTGGAATCATACCTTGGTTGATCTTCTCTTGAAACCCTGTAACTGTTCGACGTTTCAGCTCTTCCCATTCGTTTTCGTAAGCTGGAATGCGGGGAGTGCTTTCCAGATAAATCGGTTCGATGCGGCGCGTGATCCAATCGACATTTTCAAGGGATGTTCGAAAAACGGTTTCAGTAAAGACTTCATCACGGTGAACGGTCCACCATTCCGACCATAGATCCATGACGGATTTGATGAACAAGTCGGTCGAGTCGAATTCCCATGATGCGTTTGAGCCGTCTTTGCGTGATCCCAGGTTCAGCACAAGGCTGTGCAGATCGGCATCTTCTGGCGTTACGTAATGGCAGTCGCAGGTGATGATTGTAGGAGTCTGCGTGTCGCGGGCAAGTCTGATCAATAGGTGGTTCAATTGTCGCTGAAGCGGGAAATTGTTGATCATCAGTTCCAGGAAAAACCTGTCTTCCAAAGCTTCCTTGAATTGTTCAACCAAACGTTTTGCGGCTGCGTATTGGCCGCTGTAGACCAATTGCGGGATTTCACCAGCGTAGCATGCGCTTGATAAGATCAAGCCTTCCGAGTGTTCCAAAATCGTGCGCATATCTGTGGTGGGCTTGTAATAGAAGCCGTTCATCCAAGCATCATTATGGATGTGGAGCAGATTCTTGTATCCTGTATCATTGATTGCTAATGCTACCAAATGATAGAAACGTCTGAGAATCCGTTGTACGTTTTTTCGCAGGTTGCGACCGGCGTTTTTTAGATGCATTTCCCGCGTGTCTCGGTCTGATACTAGAGTGCGGTGAGGGTTGACGTATAATTCACATCCGAATGCTGGCAGAATGTTTTTTTTCTTTGTTTCGTCATATAGTTGCCAAATTCCGCTCATGCTTCCGTGGTCTGTAATCGCTGCGATGCGTTGTCGATTTTGAGCAGCTATTTCCACCAGTTTTTTGACCGGTATCATTCCGTCTTGTACGGAATGAACCGTATGCAGGTGGAGATGGGCAAATCTGTCTGGACGAAGCCATGATGGGTAGCGAGGATGGCTTTTGTAGATCGGCCATTCGATTTTAGAGACGCTGTTCATAGGATGCAGTTGTTTTCAATCGCTTTATTCGTCTTCTTTTTGGCTTTCTTGCGGATTGCTTTGACCCGTTCATTTTTTCTTGTTTCTTGCTCAATCGCTTTGTCGTGCTCTGTTTGAGCAGCTTGTCTGATCATTTCGAGCAGTTTGTCTTGCAGCATGCGATCTTTGATTTGTAGTGTTTCGGTAACGACGTCCAGAATGCGGCTGATGATTCCAATTCGTATTTCTGTCGGCAGAAATCTCATTTCGATGTCGTCATATAGATTCTGACCTATCGCATAGATCAACTCTTCGCTCTTCTCTTGAGCGTTTGATGTTTTGTTTGCAATGGGCGGAAGGCGCTGTACAAAGTTTCGCACTTCGTCAGTCAATGTCGGTGCTTTGATTTCTGCCGTGATGGCTTCAGCTCTGGAAATGGCGCGCTGGACGTTTTCATTCCAATGCGTTTCATTCGGGTAAATATTGATAATTCCGCTATGGTTGCATTCATTGCATCCTTCTCCTTGGCATTCCGGGCAAATATCTACTAGATTCCATTTGCTTTGGAAGAATACAATTGCTTGATGTGTTTTTGTTCCATGTTCGTCTTCAACTCTGAACATGAGTGCCTTCCTTTAGAAAGATTTTTTTGCCGGTCAGATGACGGTGTTTGTTTTTTGGCGGCAAAACCCATGTGGTTTGGATTTGACGTTGATCAGGCGCGGGAGCGTAGCCGTCCGTCATGTAGATCAGGGCGGTGGTGCCGTGTCGTTTGCACCAATCGAACGCGAGTTGCAGGTTTGTTCCGCCGCGACCTTTCCAGTTTTTTGTATTGTTCATTCTGATTTCGTCAGAGCTGATTTCCGCGACATCTTGGATTTTGGCGTCTACTTGCAGGACGATGATGTTGCCGTGTTGTTCCGTAATGGTTTCCAGTTCTGCTTGAAAAGCTTTTAGTTCGGCTTTGCTGATGCTTGCGCTTGTGTCGACGGCAACTGTCAATTGAGGAATCGGGGTGCGTCGTCGAGACGGAAACAGATTAGGGACTCGTCTGTCTGGACGTCTGAATGATTGGTTGACTGCTTGGTTGAATGTCATGGACGCGCACAGTCTCAGTTCCATGCGCCAATCTCGATTTGATTTTTTCTGAGACTGGATTGCCGCGATAAGGTTGGCTGGCATCTTTGCGCGTGATTTTGTGACGATTTCTGTCGCTTTCGAAACGATTTTGTCTGTATGCTGTTGAATCTGGTCAGATGGCTTGAGGTTGTCGGCTGGTTGCTTGATCTTGATGTGCTCAGGGGTTTTTCCTGTTCTGATTTCAACAACCGTGTGATCTCCTACAGTGTTGGGGATGTCGGGCAGATGCTGGTAATACCATTCTAGCGTCATTCCGCTTGGCAGTTTGAAGGTTTCGGCTTTGAGTGCGTCACGGGGAAGTTCTTTTGGATTCAAGAAATCGTTCGCTTCCAAGTCGCATGCAATATTCGCTTTGCGCTGATTGAAGAGATATCTTATTCTTTTGTGATGATTTAATACAAAATGAAGCAATTCATGTTTTATTACTCCGATTTTGACTTTATCAGAATATTTTAAATGCAACTCTGCTAAAAAATATGGATTGATGATCAGTGTCGGCCGGAACCGTTCCTGATCGATCATGATGCACATGGTTCTGATTGATCTGCCGTCGTATTCGGCTGTGAAGTGCACGATGAAATCCGTCAAAACGAGATAGTACCAGATTTCATGATTGGCTAGAAGGTTGGAGACTTTATTATAGATCGCCACGATAGTCGGAGTGCCGTCTTCTTGCGTTCCCTCTGCCAAGCTTTTGATCTGTTGCGAGGTTGGCATTCACTATTCCCATTTTTGCAATCCGGCTTCCATGTTTTCAAGCGCCGTGAGCTGTTTGGGAGTCACGTGCTGATTTTCAGCAATCCATTCCATGATGCTTTCAACCTTTGGGTAAAGGTTTTGCACATATTGTTGCGCGGCAGGCTTGAAAGACGCAAGATCTTCCAGCCGTTCCAGCATATTGCTCGCCATGCTTGCCGCGTCTTCCCAATCGAGGTCTTGGCTTTTTCGCCCAAGCGGGTTTGCTTGCGCCGCCGCAAAAATGGCGGTTCCGGGGTCTTGTTGGTTGGTCGGCGGCGGTGAAGATGCATTTGCGTTGACGGTCGGAGGGGGCGGCGGCTTGTTTTTTTTCTCTTGGCGGTTGAGCAGTTTTTTGATGTGCTCTTCTTGCTCTTCGATTCTGCGCGCCGCCATTTCTGCAATTGGCAGATCTGATTGGCGAAGCAGATGAGCAATCATCATGCTTTCAATGTCTGAAGAGTATTTTAGATTGGTCATCTTTTATGCTCCTGAAAATATGGATTGGTATCGAGAATCAAGTATTGAGGCGATGTCTGTCCACACGTTGCTTCCTAAACTGTTGATCCAAAGTTGCTGAATGGGCTTGGGACAGAGTTTGAGCAGTTCGAATAATGATCCATATTTTCGGTGAAAGGCTTTGGTATCGGTTCGATACGTTTCGATTCCGCCATCTCGAATGAAGTGATCTTCGACGTGCTTTGATGACATGGTTATCGTCTGCTTGATGAGAGGAATCAGGTTCTGATTTTTCCAGGTTGTGATTTGGTTGCGCACCGTATCTGACAGACGATGAATCCCGAATGTTTGCTCGCCTTTTTTGGCTGCGATGATGATTTGATCGGGAGTCAAGGGACGTTCGCCAAGCTTGACGCTCTGTAGATGCTGCATGAAGATGTTGGCCGCTGATGTTCCGATTAGGCCGACTGTGAATGCATGCAGAGCCGTCTTGTTGACAGGAGTGCCGTTTTTTTCCAATTGCTCTGAAGCTTGTCGTACGCGGCTGACGTATTCCCAAGCGCGCGGATTAGGCTTTATGCGTTCGATGATTTCTTTGAACTTAAAATTACAATTGCCTATTTGGTCAGATGTTTCTGAAAGATACTCTACAATTTTTGGTTGAAGCTTTTTGCTTCCTGCCCATTCGAGCCATTGAGCGTAATCGATGTGGAATTCGATGTGAGCGAATCGAGACAGGAACGGATCTCCGAATCCGGTCAGTCCGTATTCGAAATCTGGCGGGTTGCAGGCTGCAACCACGAACGAACCTTCAGGCAATTGTTGTTGATGCAGCCGATGTTCACAAGCGAGCTGATGCACGGCATTGATTTCGTAACGCTGCGCACGGTTCAATTCGTCCAAGAAGATGAGCGACGGTTCTGACGGAAACCAAAGCGGGCTTGCATAGATTGTCCGTTTGGCCGGAAGGAAAGGAATCTGGTCGGTTGGGATTCCTGTTCGTTGTTCTCCTTCTTGGTTATACGATGGGGGTTGGTGGTCGATTACATAAGGCATTCCTAGCAGATCGACTGCTTCAAGCTGCGACAAGACAAGGTTGACGAGCGGCAGGCTTTGTTCTTGCGCGAATTGGCGCACGATGCTGCTTTTGCCGATTCCGTGAACACCCCAAAACATGATGGGTACTTTGCTGGCGTGGCTTAGTCTCAAATGATGAATCGCATGCTGCATGTAGGCTCTCCCTTTACCGCCTACATACAACATGCGATCCGAACGAGTGAAGTTTTTTCAGTGCTTGGACTGATGCCAGCGATTGATGTTTTTGAGTGCTTCTTCCACTTGAGAAGAGGCATGGATGAACGGCTGATTGGATTCGTTCACTTGTCGGTTTTTGATTCTCAGGATCAGATCGAAGGCGTATTCGGAAACGGGCAAAGGTATGACGTTTCCGATGAATCTCATGGTGCTTGATGTTTGGAGATGAAATTGCACGTTGTCAGGGATGCGCAGCAATCGTGCCATTTCCCTGATGGACAGAGGGCGAGGTTCAACAGGATGAATCATCCTAGGCGTTACGCTGATTGTAGGTGCGACAAAGTCTTTTTCCAACCGCAGGGGATATTGAATCTTGAGCAGTGTTCTGCCTTTGGCCATGTAGTCTTTGAGCGATTGCGGAAAGTCTCTTGGCGATTTGTGATAGAGGCATTCTCCGGGCTTCAGAATGCTGGAGCTGTCCCACAGCATCTTAAGCTGAATTCCTTGATTCGGCAGCGGGTCTGAATTCGGCAGTTCGTTGATTGTCTCATCGTGCAGTACATCCCAAACGGTGGTGATTTCTTTGATGTGTATCGGTGCTACTGCTGGCGACAAACCGTTGCGTGAACCGATGATGATGAAGTAGCTGGAACGTATTGGAACGGAAAGTGCGGGCGCGTTTATTTTGATGACGGTCCAACGATAGCCGAAATCGTTGTTTTGGAAGTATTCAAGGATTTGCTCTTTGTGGTATGCGGTCGTGATGAAGAGGAAGAATTCTGGTTTGAAGGATTGTGCAAGCGTCAGCTCAAAGATCATCTTGATTTCGTGCATGATGTCTTGGTTGTTGGAACTGCGTGCTGGAATGAAGGGCTGACTATAGACAATCCAAGGATCTTCAACAATCAGTTGATCTTGAAAATGCAGTCCTTGTTTGCTCCAATGCGTGACCGGATCTTGTCTTTCTTCCTGTTTCCAAAACGGCTTGTCTATGATCAAGTTGACTTCTTGTTGGTGCAGAATCTGACGGGCATAGTTCGCTGTTGTTTTGCGCAGCGGACTGGTCGGATATTCAACGGCTGCACCAACATTGAACCCCATGCGGCTGGCGGCAAAAGTGATCATGTTTGAATGATTGAACAACCCCACGATTTGCTGTTTTGGAATGTCAGGGGGCGGCATTAGACAATATCCTTTTCTGCCGTTTCATGCCATTGCGCAACCCACTGCTTAATCAGTTCGGCGGCATCTTCTTCTGGTTCCTTGACGATGGCGCTGAGGTATTCCGGCGAGCACGTGGCGTAAGCAATGCCCAGCCAAGAGAACATGGACACGGACGCCGTCACAACCCATTGTCCGACGCGAAGTTTTTCGCCAACGTTTGTGCCATGCGGGTCTTTTGCGTCTTTGACGCCTTCCCCAATATCAACGATTTCAAAGATGTGTGAACACCAGTTTTGGGGATGGATGGATTCGACGCTTCCGGGAATGATGAGGCCGCTTTTGGTTTTCGTAAATTCTTCAGGCGGTTGGAATTCTTGGGCAATTCCTTGTGGACCGGCGATTGAGCGCAGCACAAGGTATCTGTATTGTGCTTTTGGAAGCCGGATTGTTGATTGCGGCTTTTCTTCAATCGGCTTTCCGCGTAAATCCAACACTTTCTCTGCTTCTTTGTACTCAGGGGCTTTAGGCATGTTCTTTTCTCCATCGAGGTTTCGAATCCCATGAGGATTCTGGGTTGTTTGTCGTGGCTTTGATTCGCAGCGATTGGTTCATGCAGCTATTCAACAGAATTTGTCGAATCATTTCGCATTCTGCTGGATTTGGATTTGTGTACTTTTCAGCAATAGGGTTATATATCTTAATTTGGATAAAAACTTCTTTATTGGGGTCCGGGAAGTGGTTTTGTGGGTTCTGTGCTGTCGGCATAAGCGGACCAAGCAGTTCCAAAAATCTCTCTTCGCCTTGATCGCGTTTGATTATTGCGGCGCATCTTATGGCTTCAATCGTTTCTTGTGGGTAGCCGAGCCATGATGCTATTTTCGCACTGTTGTTAGGTGAATGAGCCAGAAAAGCAAGGTTGATCAACGGCGTCCCGATGATTGATTTGGCTTTTCTGATGGTGTCGACTGTTTCCATGGTGTGCCTCTATGGCTTGAGCCAAGGTCGTTTGATTAAAAGAATTGTTTGTCTTTTTATGGTTTCTGTGGATTGTGTTGCGCTTAATCTGTGACGATGCCGGATGACGCTTGACAATTCCAGTGCCGTCTCGTCAGAATCAAGTCTCGTATGGATCTGTTGACAGAGCGAATTCAGAAAAGTCATCTGAAGTTTCTCGAAATATTTTTGCTGCGAACCTAGGATGCGCATCCCGCCACCTCCTAGGCTCAAATGATATGATGTGTGTTACAATCTGTCAAGGTTAATCAGGAAATAATTCTGATTTCACTGATTTCAACAGTTCGTTGAACTCTTCGATTATTTTTTTGTCTTTTTCAAACAAGGTGCGGATGACTGCCGAGACGGTTTCAATACGAGACATATTAGTATTATCTATTATTGTTATATTATATGGAAGAAATCCAGAAGACGCAAGTTTTGTGTATCGGTCGGATCTTTTTTCTAATTCGTCAATTTGGTCATATACATCTTTCTTTTTTCTTTCAGAGAGACGACGCGCAAGTTCTTTAATGGACGCCGTTAAAAGCACGCTTCTTTCCGGGTATGGCATTCCTGCCTTCAGGTGCAGGAATTTGATGAAATCATTCTTGGAAATTGTTGTTTGCGTTAGTGTCGCAGATTCGTCAATTCCTGCTTGATCTCCTTGATAGACCAGAGTGCTGAATAGATATCGATCACAAATCAGGTATCCTTGGAAACCTTGATGTTTTTGCAGAGCATCAAATCTGTCGCCAGTGAACAGCATGGCGTCCACCATGCTGTCGTGCGGTCGTTTCTCTTTCAGCAATAGATCACGGTACATGCCGTGCGGAAGCCCGATTGTGGAGATTTTAGCAAGTTGAGATTGAGGGTCTTGTTTGAAGGCATATTGTGCCGCGTGTTGAATCAGCTCGATTGCCGTAGTTTTTCCGCTTCCGTCGACGCCTTCGATTTCGAACAGTCTGAAAGAGGTTTGCATGACAGGTTCCTGATAGCTGATGTTTTGTTTCTACTTGACTGTTTGTTTAGTATGGCTCATAATTGTTTTGCGGTCAATCTATTTTTTTTCTAGTGAATTCAATAAGTTATAGACAGAGAAAAAGATTGATTTTTTTCTTGACAATCTGTAACGCATTGGTTACAGTAGGCTTAGGTTGAACAGGAAAGGACAGACCAAATGCCGATCAAATCTTACAGTCAACAATTCGATGAGGAAATCAAGTTCGGAGTCGAATTGGAAATTATTGTTCCAATTGAATCCTACTCGAATCTTGCCAGTCAACTCAGCGGCCTGACCGGATTGGACGTTCGATCATCGTTTGCGTACAACAATCAGTCTTCTGATCATGGAACGCATTGGACGATCAAACCGGATGCTAGTGTGAGTCCGCGTCGAAGATCCGGGATCATGACTGGTTGCGAAATCGTTTCACCTCCGATGTGCGGTTCCGCTGGGTTGGAGAGAGTCAAGGTTATGACTCGTGCTCTCAAAGAGATTGGAGCGCGCGTCAATGGATCGTGCGGGGTTCATGTCCACCACGATGTGCACGGCTTCTTTTCTGATCAGACACGGCGTGTGTATGGCGTTTCGAGGAAGATGCGCAAGATTATCGACTTCTACGCCGAATATGAGGGGGCGTTGGATTGGTTGGTTCCTGCGAGTCGGCGCGGCGACAACAATCCTTACTGTCACTCGATTCGGACGGCTGCGGCGCGGTTGGGCGATGATTGGTTCAATCCTGCCGGAAATGCAGACATGAATTCGACTCTTGGGTATCACACTCATGGGCGCTATACTAAGATGAATGTGTGTTCATGGAGATCGCATGGGACCATCGAATTCCGCCACTTCGGCGGTTCGCTGAATCCTATCAAAATTTGTAGCTGGGTTTGGCTCACGCAGCGGTTTGCGGCGCGGGCGATGACCATGCGACAGATCAGCAAGGATAGGCGCAAGTCGTTTGACGATCTGCTGGAAGTGTTGAGGCTGAAGGGTGCCGAACGTGAACGTCTTGATGATGCTACCAAGAAACAGATTCGTCGCATCACCAAGCGTGCGCGCAAAATGATGCGGCAGGAAGGGCAGACGTCTTCGGAGTGCATGCAGATGCGTGTTTGATTCAACGATAGACAGATAGGCGAAGAATGACTTTGTTCTACCTGAGACCATACACGCCCAATTGGGATCAATGGGTTTCATACGGGATGGAATTTGAATGTCTGGTGCCGAACAATGTCAGGCTGGAACAGCTCCTGAGAGACGTGCTGCGTCCGTTTGGGCACAAGATATATTCGACCAACTATACTGATCGGCGTCAATACAACAATCGATGGAAGATCAAACGGGATGCAAGCGTGAGAACTGCTAACGCCGATTATCGTGCCGGAAATGGTTACGAAGTCATTACGCCTGTTTTGTATGGACATATTGATCGCACGCCCGTCAAAGCTGTGTTGGATGCAATGTTGCAAGCGAAATGTGCTGTGAACAGTTCGTGTGGACTGCATACCCACTTAGGGATTCCTTCTTTTTTCTCTTTTGTTGAATCGGAGCATGATGAAAATGCGACTCCTGTTCCTGTAATTCTGAAGAACCGAAGGATGAGGTTTGATGATTTAGGTGAGACCAATGTTCACAACTTGCTTCAATGGCTTGTGGACGCGACTCAGGAGTTTGAAGCGTGTTTTGATATGATCGTTCCTTACAGCAGACGCAGGAGTCGAGAGGATTATTGCCAGAGTATTCGGCAGTCCAGATCGGCATCACATTACCGCAACAGTATTCATAATCTGAGTCATACAAATATTTTGATTTCTACATCTAGAAGGAGAAAATGGAATTATTCGAATGTACGAAGTCTTGGAACGGTTGAGATGCGGCAGTTCAATGGAACGCTCGATTATGAAAAAGTGGCGTCGTGGGTATGGCTTGTCAGCCGTTTTGTTCACAAAGCGTTTTCAACGAAACTGCGAGCGGCTAATCGCACCAGACGATTCATTGATTTGATTGCGTTTTTGCGCGCTGACAGAGACGGATGGGGGAGAGACGAACGTACCAAGCAGTTCGTTCAATATCTGCGTCGACGCGCCAAGCTTTTTGCGCAGTTTGAGAGTCCTGAAGGAGATTGGGGCGCATCTCACAAGTGGCAATCCATGGATTGAAAGGAAAGACCGATGGGCAGGCGAAAAAGAAACGATGAAGAGCCGATTATGCTGCACGTTTGGCATACAGCGGGCGCATCGTATGATCGGGCGCGCATTTTCGATACCTACGCGCGTGCACATTGGCGAGGGGTCTTCGAAACCGTGATATCCGGCATTCATTACGACCAGACCGTTTTCAACCCGCGTATCAAAACGGCGGTCTATTCTTTGAATGTCAAGAAAGGACAGAAAGTCGAAGATCCGAAAAAACTTAAAAATGCGAGTTGGTACAAGCGCATTTATGTGATCAGAAAAATCGGATCTTACCTGTATGCGGCGATTTGGCAGCAAGACGACGGCGAATGGAGCCGAATTGAACAGCATACATTCCCGTACATTTCAGAGATGATGGAACGGTTGTTCAAGATGATGCATGCTTACGAACAGGAATAAGCGGCGAACGGAAGTATGTCGTATAGGGCGGCAAGCGAATGCAAACGGCGTCCTTTTCCGCGTCAGAGGATCGGTTCGACAGATGTGCCGTTAAGCCTTCCCCATTGCTGTCCATGGATGCGATGGATGACGTTGCGATGCTTGAGGTTTTGAACGATTCGGTTGCGGTCGACCGAATTGACTTCCGGCAGTTCTTCGTTGCTCCATTGCTTTGTCAATTCAAACAACTGCTTGCTGCTAAACTGACAGAAGTTTGGATGTTCTTCGATATATTTGGTTATAGTTTCCGTCCAAAGGAGATTGGTGGTCATTGTTCGCTTGGACTTCTGCTGTCGGTGTTCTGCGTTCGCGGTTTCGAAGATTCGAATCATGGTGTCTTGGTGAGGCTGATCTTGTCGTAGGCGCATTTGCAGTGATTGTTGAGCGGCGTGGTTCATGGTCGATAAGAACCATGCGGCCTTATCCTGTTGACGTTCCGTCAGAAATTTGAGTCTGCTGAATTCGTGGTTCTGGATTGCGCTGAGGAATTCGTCTTTGCTTCCGCCTTTCTCTAGAGACTCAATGATTTTGCGGCGTCCATCGTCTCCGATTCTGTTGATCAGGAAATCGATGATTTTATCTGTTTGTGCGGGCGTCAACGGCGTATAACTCATGGCTTTATCCTTTGGACGTTATTACATTTTTACGCCAGAGGATTGTATTGAGTCATGACCGAAATGTCAACGAATTATGTGTTTTTCGGCTTGGGGTTTTGTGGGTTTTGCTTGATTTTGGACAAAAGAATGCTATGACCACAGAACGTGGCGGGCGGGGAAGGACGGGGATTGTTACAGGTGATGATTATGCGGCGCGATCATCCTGTATTTCCATATCACCTAACGCACCTTGGACTTCATCCAAGCAGAGCGTGAAGGTTTGGTTGGCTTCGTCTGGCGACATGTGGCTGAGAGAAGTTTCTTGAACGGAGATTTTCAAGAGTCTCTCGATTCTTTGGAGTCTTTCTTTGACAGTCATAAGGCTATCCCTCCTTCCTATATCTATTCGGATCATATCACTGATTCTTTAGACGGTCAAGACAGTCAAGACAAAAAAGTGAAAAAGAAATAATGAAAAAAACCCTTGACAATTTGTAACGCTTTCGCTACTATCGCGATCAGACCGATTGACCCTTTGAAAGGACAGGCCAAGACCAAAAGAAAGGACCGGATGATGACGCAGGCTGCTACGCAATCTCAAGAAATCACAGGCATTCTCAACATTCGCTTTCGGAAGGAAGAGAGCGGTTGGGCGGTCGGGAAGATTGGCGATAATTCGATTGTGGGCGTGCTGTCTCCTGATTTGGGCGATGGAGACTATGTCAGGGCGACGGGGAAATGGCAGGACAATCCTCGCTTCGGCAGACAGTTCAAGGTTGAGACGTGCTTCATGGATATGCCCAAGGGCAATGCCGCAATCACGAACTATCTCAAGGCCAATTTTCGATGGGTCGGCACGCAGACGGCTGACGCGATCGTGGAAACGTTCGGAGACGATTTCTTCGAAACGCTCGAAAACAATTCTGAGCGGCTGACTGATATTCGGGGAATCACGTCGAAGCGTGCTCAGGACATGAGTGCGCGCTGGAAGCAGATCAAGGGTGCGTACGATGTCGATATGTTTTTCGCGGAATTGGAGTTGACCGGCAGGATGGTGCGCAAGCTGTATGAGACTTATATTCCTACCGCTCTCAAGGAATCGGGCGGCAAGTTCGATAAGATTCCGGTGCGTGATAAGCAGCGCGTGGTCAAGCTGATCAAGGAAAATCCCTATCGGCTGGCGCGGGACGTGGAAGGGATCGGCTTCATGCGCGCCGATGAAATCGCCGGTCGAATGGGGATCGAAAAGGACGATCCATGCAGGCTGGAAGCGGGCATCCGCTACGCGCTGGAAGAGGCAGCGATGAGGGAAGGGCACTGTCATTTGCCGCAGGTCGAGTTGTTGGAGAAGGCTCAGGAACTGTTGAGGATCGATGACATGATCAAGCTGAACACTTCCGTCTCGAAGCTGGAAGAGGAAGGCGATATCGTGTCTGTCGAAAACGGCGGGCGTACGCTGGTCTATCTGGCGAACTTCAAGCACATGGAAGATCAGGTGTCGGCGAAGCTGGCGATGTTGGCGGGTGACGTCGACAATGACGTCAACGTGGAAGAAATCGAAACGTGGGATATTCTGACGGAAGAGCAGAAACATGCGGTTCGCACTTGCGTCAAGCATCGATTGCTGGTTGTGACGGGTGGTCCGGGCGTCGGCAAGACGTTCACGCTGAAGTCGATTCTGTCGGCGCTGCGTATGGCGGGAAAAAACTACAGGCTGGCGGCTCCTACGGGCAAGGCTGCGAAGCGCATGCAGCAGCAGACCGGCGAGCACACTTCTACCATTCACAGGCTGTTGGGCTTCTGTCCTGACGGCACGTGGGGGCACAACGAGCATGAGCCGCTGTCGTGCGACATGGTGGTCATCGATGAAACCAGCATGGTCGATTTGGCTTTGATGTATCGGCTGACGAACGCGATCGACGCGCGCCATACGGGCTTGATCATGATCGGCGACATCGATCAGCTTCCTTCGGTCGGTCCCGGTCAAATCTTCCGTGACGTGATCGAATCCGGCATGGTTCCGGTGACGCGGCTGACGAAGATTATGAGACAGGATGAAACCAGTTTCATCGTCAAGAACGCGCATAACGTCAACAACGGCAACCCGCTGGAACTGGACAACGAACACAGTTTTTTCGTTCAGTATCATGAAGATGCCGATGACGTTGCAGCAAACGTCATTCAGCAGATTCGTTGGCTTCAGGAAGAGCACGGTCTGAGCCTTCAGGAGCACATTCAGGTGCTCTGTCCGATGAAGAAGGCTGTAACGGGCACCAAGGCTCTGAATGAGCGCATTTCCGAGACGTTCAATGCTCAGGGTCGGCCGGTCAAGGGCACGGATTTCAGGGTCGGTGATCGCGTGATTCACACTGTGAACCGCTACAAGAAGATGCTGTACCGCAAGTCTGAATTCTGGCATGCGCGTGAGCAGATCGCCGAAGCACAGGAGTTTTCCGATACCGTAACCGGTCGGTTTGTGGAGAACGGCACGGCGGGCTGCTTCAACGGTGAAATCGGCTTCATCGTGGACTACAATCAGCAGAAAAGCCGGTTCTACGTCGAGTTTGACGACGGGATGTTCACGTGCTACACGGTTCAGGAGTCTTACTCCGATCTGCTTCCGGCTTGGGCGATGACCATTCACAAGTCTCAGGGCAGCGAGTATGAAGCGGTCATTATTCCGCTGCACACCAATTCGTTCATCATGCTGCAACGGAATCTGCTCTATACCGCCATCACGCGGGCGGTTCGTTATGTCGTGCTGGTCGCCAAGGAACAGGCGGTTCAGATTTCGATTGCCCGAACCGATTCCAAGCAGCGGTACACTTCGCTTCGTGATATGATCGGGCAGCGGGTGTTGAAGCTTCAGGAAGAAAGGGAAGCGGCAGTCGCTGAAGCCGCTGAAGCCAATTGACGCGCATGAAGTCGAGGTGATCCCATGAAGCACGCAATAGTTTTGATTCTCTTCGTTCTGTTTGGCGTGAGCGAGTGTGCGCATGTTTCGTGCACGATTGATCCGGTGGATCATGATTGCACGGAATATTGCGCCAAACTTCACGATTGCTTGATTTCCGATGATCTCGGTTTCGAGCTGTGTCAACAAACGTGCGAGGGAAATGAAGCGCAAAGCGAAGCGGTCTATCAGTGCGTTGCATATGAAGACTGTGACGATTTCTCTGACTGTCTTGACCGGACTCCCGTTCGGTAAAGGCGCGGCTTACAACAGGAGCTGGATTCGATGAAAAAGAAGGCAAAGGGCGGCAGTAAGAAGCATCAAGGAGCTGCTGCATCAAGCGTGAGAGTCGGCAATCCTTTTATGACTACAGAGACGCCGCAAGAGTTGCAGATTCAAGGGCAACAGGGAGAAATTCCTAATACCAACAAGGGTCCGCGCAATTATTGGTCCAGAAGTGCGGAAGGTGAAAAACTCTTGGAATTGACGAAGGAAGGGATTGAAAACGACAATCGCATGATGGAGCAGACCGGGCTGTTTGGGATGCTGCGATATATTGGGATGCTTCATCATGCGGTGGTGGAAGGGCTCAATCATTCGAATCCGCGTTTGATGCCGAAAAAGCAGCGGGCGAATTATATTGCCACATGTGCTGACATCAGAAGGCTGGGAAATATTTTCAGTTTGATCGCTATGCGCTTGAGCAAGCCTGCGGATGCGGTAGCTGAAATTTTGGGGGCGATGCTTCAACATCCTCAGATTCTGATGGATACCGTCAATCGTGCGATGGAAGAGACAGATCCGATCAAGCGAATCGCCATTCTCAAGTTTGGCGTTGAAGCGGCTTTGACGCCGTCTGAGGAGTTGATGACGCAAGTGGCGTCTCACGACGTGATGGATGCGGATGCAAGCAAGAAACAGGAAGCGATGGAGAAAGCCGTTCGCTTGCAGCTTGATCTGGAAAGTGCGCATGCGTATCAGCCGAAATGCAAGAAGTGCGGGCGCGTTCTGTTGGTCGAAACGCAAGAGGGGTTGTGCGGTGTTTGCGGCATGGAACAAACGGATGAAGGATAACAAGGTGGCGAGCAATGCGTTTCGTTTGGACTTCCGATGTACACGCCAAGCTTCTGAACGATTCGGCCGCATTCTGGAAACAGATGCCGAAGACAGATAGGCTGATCATCAGTGGAGACATTTCCGATTGTCCAAGTCTGGCGGATGAAATCGATGTCATGATGACGTCGATTCCAAAGGCGGTGCGCGTTTATTTTGTGCTCGGCAATCATGACTTCTATCGCGGAAGCTTTAAGGAAGCGGAAGAGATTGTGGAAGACGCATGCCGCAAGCACAAGGATCGTCTGTTCTATTTGTCTGCGTCTCGGATGCCCGTGTTCATTGAAGAGGAAGCTATTGCGATTGCAGGCGCCAACGGATGGTGCGACGGCAACGGGCAGTCGTTCGCGGAAGTCGCTCATTTAGGCGTTCAAATGAACGATTTCAATCGAATCTCTGAGTTGTTCGTCATGACGGATGCGGGCAATCATTTGGAGCGCAAAAAGGTGGATCAGGGAATTGGGAAAATCGTCAATCAATCCATCAGGATTTTGCGGGCTCAGCTTAATGCGGCTATTGAATGTCCATCGATCAAGCACATTGTGATCGTGACTCATGTTCCGCCGTTTGTCGAGTCGGCTGTGAATGGGTTGTGCATGAGGTATCAGAATCATTCTGATACTGATGATGTGGAATCTGAACTTCTTCCGTTTTACGTTTGCAAAAAGATGGGCGAAATGATCATGAGCAAGGTTCGTGTAATGCTGCGAACGTCGAAACGCAAAGACATTACGATTCTCAGCGGGCATGTTCATGGCGAATCCGAACATTCAATTTGCAGCGATAATATTACTGTCAAAGCTTATACTCATCCTTCTGGATATCACGATCCAAAATTTAAAGAAATGAACATTTTTCCTTGACTGATTGTCGCAACTGTGTTACAGTTGATCTGTGTTTTGAGAAAGGACAGATTGACCAATGGCCGGAAAGGAAGCGACAATGACTGAGGATCAGGCACTTGCAACGATCAACTCAACGCTGTATGATCTCTTCGAACAGCTTGTGTTTGATTGTGTTGATCAGGGCTTCGAGAATTATAGCGCCAGAACGCTTCTGCATGTGGCGAAGTGGAAGCTTGATTGCGGGAATGCAGAAGACGGTAAGCGCGTGAGCCTGAATCACAATCATATCGGAAACTATGTGCGCTACTTCATCAGGTGCAATCCGCAGCATGCGTATTTTTTCAAGCTGCGTGGTGAAAAGAGCGGCAAGCTTCTGACTCATCTGGATCGGTCGAACGAATGGGAAAAGGCTGTGCGTCCCTGAACGATCTTGTGCGGTCCCATAGTCTAGTGGTTAGGACATCGGCCTTTCAAGCCGAAAGCACGGGTTCAATTCCCGTTGGGGTCGCCAACCTATTATATTGACAGTTTTGAAAATTTGTGATTGAAAAGAACAATGAAGATCCAACGTTCGACCAGATGCACGCTGAAGTTTTCGAATGCTGCTAAGTTGAGCAAGCTTGATGCAGTGTTGAAAGAGTACGGGCGTGTCGTGAATCGATTCATCGATTTGTTCTGGTTGAACTGTCCGCACAAGAATGATCTGCTGAAGCCGATTGTTGATTCAGTCGAAACATGGTTCAGTGCTCGCTTGAGGAAGGTTGCGGCACGTGAGGCGATCGATCTGATTCAATCATCCAAGCAGCGCGATGGAGATGCGGCGGTTAAACCGCATCATAAAAGCGATCGAATGCATGTGAGCAGTACGATTGCTTCGTTGAAACCATCCAAAACCAAGGAGTTTGATTGCTGGTTTCATCTTCGTTCGATTTGTCCGCTCAAAAACAAACTGATCATCGATTTTCCGATCAAACTGCACAAGCATTTTCACCAATTGGCTCAAAGAGGCAAACGTCTCGAATCATACATCATAACCAAAGAATACATACAATTCTGTTTTGAGATTGAGACTGGACCGAAGAAAGAGAAGAATGCTTGCATTGGAATTGATACAGGAATCAATGCGCTTGCAAGCACTTCAACCGGAGAACAGTTCGGTACAGACGTCAAACAGTATATCGAAAGAATCAACAGAAGACAGCACGGTTCCAAAGGACAACAAAGAGCATCACGTCAGCTCAGACAGTACATGAATGAGATTGCGAAGCGGATCTGCGCTGAGGCTTCTTTGATTGTGGTCGAGAATCTGAAAAACATAACCATAAACACCAAACGGCGATTGGTGAAGAATACTCGCCGCTCTATCGGACGCTGGAATGTTCGGTATTGGCTTTCAAGGCTCCAAATGACGTGTGAGGATACGAACGTTTCGTTTCGAATAGTGTCGCCTTGGAAGACGAGCCAACGTTGCAGCGTTTGCGGTCATACCGATAGGAGAAACCGAAATGCTGAGAAGTTCGTCTGTCGGGAATGTGGCCACTCCGACAATTCAGATCTGAATGCCGCGACGAACATCCTCAATCGGTTCCTCACCGGAAAGTACGGTTCCGGTTGCAAACCTCTGAATCGTCCGATTGTTCCAACACAAATGGTACAACCATCAGTGTCGGAACAGAATG
>Ga0180434_10000975_pt1 | contig 42163 bp, 35 predicted proteins | sample SS_ome_7_FD_132453 | JGI IMG/M metagenome (GOLD analysis project Ga0180434, IMG submission 132453) | Hypersaline lake sediment archaeal communities from the Salton Sea, California, USA - SS_1_D_2 metaG | ecosystem: Environmental > Aquatic > Non-marine Saline and Alkaline > Hypersaline >... | reverse complement strand
GGGGCTGGTGGTGGTGGCGGCATCGAGCGGCGTGAGGCTGGAGCGCTGGATGCCGGTGTTCATGTAGGCGTCGTTGTCCCAGCAGCAGTAAAGGATGTCGTCGCCGCGTTCGGCGGCCCCGGAGAGGCACTGGAGGCCGATGTCGGCGGTGCCGCCGTCGCCGCCCGTGCCGATGACGTTGACGCCTTCGAGTTTGCCCTTGTGCTTGAGGGCGTAGTAGATACCGGAAGCGATGGCGGCGGAGTTCTCGAAGAGGCTGTGGATCCACGGCGCCGCCCACGAGGAGGTCGGGTAGCGGGAGGTGAAGATCTCCGAGCATCCCGTGCAGTTGGTGAAGATGGAGTTCTTTCCGGCGGCCTGGGCGACGATGCGCATGGCCAGCGCCTCGCCGCAGCCCAGACACGAGGTGTAGCCGGGCACAAGAACACGGTCGCTGTAATCGAAGCGTTCGGCTGATGGCACGGGTGAACCTCCAATCGTTTCGCGGCGCTGTCAGGCTTTCTCGATCACGGATTCGTCCCCGCGACCCGAGGTCGCGGCTCACGGCTTCGCGCGGCGGGTGCGGAGACCCGCCGCGCCTTGTCGCAGGCTCCGCGTGGGTGCAAGCACCCACCCTACGGCTTCATGCCAAGTTGCTCACGAGCCCAGGCCAATGTGCGAGCCACGCATTCCTTCGCCCACTGGCGATCCAACTTGGGCGCGGCCACCAATTCGGGCGGCAGGTCGGCATAACGAGCCCGCGCCCCATAGGGCGTCAGCGCCGGGAGCCGTTCGGCGTCCGGCGGGTCGGCCACGCCTCCCTTTCGAAGCCGGTCGATGAGTCCGGCCACGTCATGCGTTCTTGCGTATTCCATCCCCCGACCGGCCAGCACTGCTTTGATGCACTTCTCCACCGCCTGCTGGGCGTGAAAGCCCAGGATGGCGTCCGGCGCGTCCAGGTCGTCTGCCAGACGGCCGAGGACATACTGATCCTCGGCGGCCTTCTCCATCAGCACGCCCGGGTCGTCACGAAACACGCTCGTATACCTTACCTTCGCGCGCGACGTCGTAAATCACGGTGCTCGGCGAATCGCGCCACTTGTCGAACCCCTCGTCGCTGACGACCAGAACATCCGCGAACAGGTCCAGCGGCCGCATGGCTTCCCGCAGGCGAACCATCTCGCTGTACGGGTCCTTGACCTGCGGCTCGACGACGAGGAAGTCGAGGTCGCTTCGCGGGTCGGCCTCGCCGCGGGCGTAGGAGCCGAACAGGATGACACGCGACCCGTCCGGCGCCGCCTCCAGGAGGCGTCGGGCCGCCTCGTCAATCGTCTCCCGGTCGAGGACGCGCAACATGGCTCAGGTTCTTCCCGCGCGGCGGGTGCGGAGACCCGCCGCGCCATACCACTCACCCTACACTTCCGGCACGAGGTCCGGGAGGAGTTCGGTTTTGAGGCGGAAGTATTCGTATGCTTTCTGGCGCTCGCCTTTCGCGGCGCGGTCGACGATCTCGCGGATGCCGTCCGGCGGGACCTCCCGGCCGCCCAACTGGACGCAGTACCCGCTGACGGGAATCTGCAGGCCGGCGTCGAACAGCGTCTCCTTTATCTCGGGCGTCATCACGCCGCCGGCGCCGAACGACCCGCCGCGCTCAATGACCGCAATGTGTTTGGCTTCCCTGACGACGCGGAGAACGGCCTCCTCCGGCCAGGGGCGGTACGTCTTGATCCGCATCAGGCCGACCTTGGTGCCCTCGCTGCGCATCTCCTCGACCACATCCTTGATGGTGCCGCAGAGGGAGCCCTTGGCCACGAGGATGACCTCGGCGTCGTCGGTGTGGAACTCTTCGAGCAGGCCGCCGCTTGGGCGGCCGAAGATCTTCTCGAACTCCGCGGACGCCTCCTCGATGACCGGCAGACTCCGCCGGCAGGCGTCGTGGACCATCCACCGGCCTTCCATGCACTTGTCCGGCTCGGTGAAGGCGCCGAAGGTGGCGGGGTCGTCCACGTCGAGTTTCATCACCGCCTCGTACGGCGGGAGGTACTTATCGGAAAGGTCCTGGTCGGGAACGATGGTCGGCTCGAAGACGTGCGTCAGCAGGAACCCGTCCAGGTTCACCATGGCGGGCAGGAGGACGCGGCGGTCCTCGGCCACCTTGTAGGCGATGAGGTGCTGGTCGCAGGCCTCCTGGTTGTCCTCGGCGTAGAACTGGATGATGCCGGCGTCGCGGAGGGCCTCGGCATCCTGGTGGTCGCACCAGATGGAGAGCGGGGCGGAGATGGACCGGTTCGCGCAGGCCAGGACGATCGGCAGGCGCATCCCCGCGATGTTCCACAGGACCTCGCTCATCAGCAGCAGGCCCTGGCTGGACGTGGCGGTGTACGCCCGGGCGCCGGCGGCACTGGCGCCGCAGATGACGCTGGCGGCGCCGAACTCGCTCTCCACCTTGACGAACTCGGCGTCCAGGTCGCCGTCGGCCACGATCTGCGAGAGTTCCTCCGAGATGTGGGTCTGCGGCGTAATGGGATAGGCGGCGACGACCTCCGGCCGGCAGCGTGAGACGGCGTGGGCGACCGCCATCGCGCCTTCGAGGATTTCCTGGGTCTCGGCCATCACTTCTCCTCCATAATCATGTCGATGTCGTCGACGGGGCACTCGGTGGCACAGATGCCGCACCCCTTGCAATAATCCGGGTCGAAGGTGCGGTTGGCAATCTCGCGATTCTTCCCCTCGAGGACGTGGGTGTGGTCGGGGTCCTCGAACACGCAGCCCTCGGGGCAGGCCATCTCGCACGCCCGGCAGCCGATGCAGGCCTCGTTCTTGAAGACCGGCCGCATCGACCGCCAGGTGCCGGTCTTGTTGACCATGCTCTCGCCGGGCGGGGCGACGCAGCCGATGGAGAGTTTTTCGGTACTCAGCAACTTCTTGGACATGGCTATTCCTCTTGTGCCGTTTGTTCCGCGTTCCCCATTCCGCGTTCCGCGTTCGCGTTCACTTCTCTTCCTTCGCCGCCTCGTAGGCCTTGGCGACGGCCTCGGCGTTCATCTCGCCCACCTTGCCGGCGAAGCGTTCCTTGACGGCCGCCTGGATCGACTCCAGGCTCACCAGGCCCGTCATGCCGGCGAACGCCCCCACCATGACCATGTTCGGGATGGGCCGGCCGATAACGTCCATGGCGATCCTGGTGCCGGCCACGGCCTTGAGGGTCACGCCGTCGGGCACGTCAATCTCGCCGGGCCTCTCGGTGTTCACGAGGGCGGCCCCGCCCTCCTTCATGCCGCTGAAGACGTCGACCTGCTCGAAGAGGGTCGGGTCCTGGACGATGAGGTAATCCGGTTCCTCGATGACCGCGCGGGTCCGGATGGGCCCGTCCGAAAGTCGGACGAACGCCCGCACGGGCGCGCCCATCCGCTCGGACCCGAACGCCGGGAACGCCTGGCTCGTGATGCCGTCCTTGAAGGCGGCCTTGGCGAGGACTTCGGCGGCAGTGACGCTGCCCTGCCCGCCCCGGCCGTGGATGCGAATCTCTTTCAACATGCCGCCGCTCTCCTGCTTGGGGCTACCAGCCTGACCTTACGGGATAAACAAACCGACGGAAGATTTCCTATTTTACGCTACCCCTACCCATGGTCAAGGATTTTCGGGACGACGCGTTTCCCACATGTGGCGCGGGGGGTGAGACTGCGCGGAGCCCAGGACTGGGCACCGCGCCTCGAGCCGCGGGCAGGACTGCCCGCCGCGCGGAAAGCGGAATGCCGCGTGGAGGCCTTCCCAGGCCACCACGCCCGAACGAACGCCGAGAACCGCGGCGGCCGGGGAAGCCCGCCGCGCTCTCTCCGGAAAGTGGAGACCCGCCGCGCGGAAGCCGCGTGGCCGTGCCCACTCGACCACGCCTACATCATGGATCGGCGGACCCACGGGCCGACCCACAGATACTCGAAATCCTTGCCGCTGCTTGTTTGCACGGCGCCGATGATGGCATAAATCCAGGCGCCCATCCCCACGAGCACCGCAAGCAAGAATGTGACAATGCCGATACAAACATACATCAAGGGGATCGAGATAATCGCCAAGCCGAAGGCCGCTATGTTCGCCCATATCTGAAACCACAGGGACTGCTTGATATGGAACCTCACGTACTCATCGGCCTCGTCCTTCTTCACCAGGTACAGAATAAGCGGGCCCAGGAACCCGACCAAGCCCAGCAAGTGAGCAATCATGGCCATGTTGCGGTCGTCCTTGGAGGCCTCCGCGGCCTGCAACTCGGGCGGAAGAGGCGGCTCCGCGCCGCCGGGGCCGGGCGGAAGCGCCCCGGGCGGCTGGGGGGCCTGGTCACGGGCCTCCCCCTGCCGGCCCGCCCCGCCTGGCCCCATGCCCTCGCCGGACGGCCCCGTGCCGGGCTGTTCCTGCACCGGGGCGGCCTCCTCCGGCCGCTCGTCGTTCTGTCGCTCGTCCATGACCTGTCTCCCCGTGCCGGAAGGATCGCTCGAACCGCTCGCCGCCGCCGCCGACGGCCAGGGGGAGTATACGCCCACCCGTCTCTGGCGTCAATCCAATGGCGCGACCGTCCGGTGCCAGCGGCGGGGGTTCTTGCCACGCGGCCGCACCGGCAGATGCCCGTGTCCGTTGGTCCCGGCGGGCCCCGCCCGGAGCCTGCCCTGGGTGAAAGCGAAGGGGCAGCCTTTCCGTCGGCGGCCGGGCACCCATTTTTTGCTTGCCCGGCGGAGTCGGCGGCGGTACAAAGCGCGGCCCGTTGTTCGTAAGTCTCCCCCAATGGGACGCAGGGCAGCAGGACCAGGTTCATAAGCCCCGCGTGGTGGCCCCGCCTCCGGCGGGTAAACTTCCCGGACCACCACGCCCGAACGAACGCCGAGGAACGCGGCGGCCGGGGAAGCCCGCCGCACTGCAACCGGTTTCGAAAGCAACACCACCCCTGGTCAGCGGAAAGGTCTGAGGATGACCCATCGGTTATGGAAAGCCGTTCGCCTGGGTGTCGGCATCGTGATGCTGACGGCGATGGGCCTGCTGGCGACCGAGGTCTTCAGCGCGGAGGCGGCGCCGGCGGCCGAGGCTGCCGGCGTCCGGCCCCTGCCCGCCATCTGGTACCTGGCGTTCGGCGGAGCGGTCCTCGCCCTCGTCATGGCCTGGTACTTCTACCGCAGCGCCATGCGCGAGAGCGAGGGCACCGACGAGATGCGCGACATCGCCCACGCCGTCCGCGAGGGCGCCTACGCCTACCTCAAGCAGCAGTACAAGGTGGTGGCGCTGTTCTTCCTGGTCGTCTGTGGCCTGCTGTCGGTGATGGCGTTCGGCCTGCACGTCCAGCACGCCCTGGTGCCGTTCGCGTTCCTGACGGGGGGATTCTTTTCCGGGTTTGCCGGCTTCATCGGGATGAAGACGGCCACGCAGGCGTCGGCCCGGACGACCAACGGGGCCCGCAGCAGCCTGAACCGTGGCCTGACGGTGGCCTTCCGCGCCGGGGCGGTCATGGGCCTGACCGTGGTGGGCCTGGGCCTCATCGACATCACCCTGTGGTTCCTCTTCCTGCACCAGGTGTGGGGCCAGGTGTGGACCGACACCTTCGCCTGGGAACCCATGACGCTGGAGCAGATTACGGTGGTGATGCTGTGCTTCGGCATGGGGGCCTCGAGCCAGGCGCTCTTTGCCCGCGTGGGCGGCGGCATCTACACCAAGGCCGCCGACGTCGGCGCCGACCTGGTGGGCAAGGTCGAGGCCGGCATCCCCGAAGACGACCCCCGCAACCCCGCCACCATCGCCGACAACGTCGGCGACAACGTGGGGGACGTGGCCGGCATGGGCGCCGACCTGTACGAATCGTACTGCGGCTCGATCCTGGCCACCGCCGCCCTGGGAGTGGCCGCCATCTTCGGCCTGAAAAACGTTTACGGCGTGGGGGGTGAGGAGGCCGAGGAACTCCAGGTCAACATGCTGATGGCGCCGATGGCCCTGGCGGGGCTCGGCATTATCGTTTCCATCCTGGGCGTCTTCGTCGTCCGCACGCGGGAAGACGCCTCCATGAAACAACTCATGGGATCGCTGAACCGGGGCATCTGGCTCTCCAGCGGCCTGGTGGTCGCGGCCACGGTGGCGGTCATCCTGGGGCTGGGGCTGCCCTGGCAGTTCTGCGTCAGCGTGGTGGCGGGCCTCGCGGCCGGCATCGTCATCGGCCTCTCGACCGAGTACTATACCTCGTCGGACTACCGGCCGACGCGCGGCATCAGCGACCAGGCCAAGACCGGCCCCGCCACGGTCATCATCGACGGCATCGCCACCGGCATGGTCTCCACCTGGGTGCCGATCGTGGCGGTAGGGGCGGCGATGATCGTCGCCTTCGCCGTACCGGGCGGCTTCTCGGACATCACCCTGGGCCTGTACGGCGTGGGGATCGCGGCGGTGGGGATGCTCTCGACGCTCGGCATCACGCTGGCCACCGACGCCTACGGCCCCATCGCCGACAACGCGGGCGGCAACGCGGAGATGAGCGGTCAGCCGCCGGAGGTCCGCGAGCGGACCGACGCCCTGGACTCGCTCGGCAACACCACCGCCGCCATCGGAAAGGGGTTCGCCATCGGCAGCGCGGCGCTGACGGCCCTTGCGCTCCTGGCCGCCTACGTGGAGGAGGTCCGCGTCGGCATGCACCGCGAGGCCGCCGCCGCCTACCGGCACACCGAGGAGGACGAGGTGTACGCGCTGGGCTACGGCAAGTACGCGCAGGGCGTCCGGCCGGAGGCCGACGTGCCCAGCCGGGCCCTGAAGGAGAAGGCCACCGTCGTCTACATCCAGACGAGCAGCAAGGACGTGGAGACGGTCGTCCGCCGCGCCCCGGCGGGCGTGGAGGAAGGCACGTTCATGCAGGACGGTCGGCGGATGATGTACCTGACGCCCGTGGCGGCGGGCGAGAGCGCCAAGGAGGACCTCCCCGCCCTCGGCGACCGCCAGGCCGGCATGCTCGACTTCATGCGACACTACGGCGCCACCCCGATGAACCCGAAGTTCCTGGTCGGCGTCTTCAGCGGCGTGCTGCTGGCGTTCGTCTTCTGCGCCATGACCATGAAGGCCGTCGGACGGGCGGCCGGCAAGATGATTGACGAGGTCCGCCGGCAGATACGCGAGATCCCCGGCATCATGGAGCGGACGGCCAAGCCGGACTACGCCTCGTGCGTCGGCATCGCGACGGCGGGCGCCCAGCGGGCGATGATCCTGCCCAGTTCGCTGGCCGTCATCGTCCCCGTCCTGGTCGGGCTGGTGCTGGACGTGAGCGGCGTCCTGGGCCTGCTGGTGGGCGGGCTGACCTCCGGCTTCGCGGTGGCCATCTTCATGGCCAACGCCGGCGGCGCCTGGGACAACGCCAAGAAGTACATCGAGGCCGGCGCCCTCGGCGGAAAGGGCTCCGACGCCCACAAGGCCGCCGTCGTCGGCGACACGGTCGGCGACCCGTTCAAGGACACCTCCGGCCCGTCGCTGAACATCCTGATCAAACTGATGAGCATGGTCAGCGTGGTGTTTGCCGGCCTGGTGGTGAAGTTCGGCCCGCAGGTCGGCGAGTGGCTCCACATCGGTTGGGACCACCTGGCGAGGTAACAGGACCATTACGCTGCCTCGGGCGCGGCGGGTCTCCGTACCCGCCGCGCAGCCCGCCGAGTGCCACGGATTGCTCGCCAATCCGTGCCGCCGTTCGGAAGACACGGTTTGACAAGCAAACCGTGCCACCTTCGTAATTGGCGCGGTGGGTACGGAGACCCACCGCGCGAAATGCCGACATGGCGTTGGCGTCGTAATGGCCAAACGCAAAGGGCAAGCGCGCCGGCTGGCGGTTCACCTGGCCCGCGTGTGCGCCGAGAACCGCTGCAACGACGTGGTCGTGCTGGACCTGCGTCGTCTCTCGCCCGTGACGCGGTTCTTCGTCCTCGCCAGCGGCACGTCGCCGCGGCAGATGCGGGCGGCCGCCCATCGCGCCGTCGAGGGCGGCGAAGAACTCGACGAAAAACCGTTCGGCGTCGAGGGGCTCGAGACGACCGGCCAGACGGAAGAGGTACGCTGGATTCTCGTCGATTACGTCGACGTGGTCGTTCACCTCTTCTCGGCCGACTCGCGGACGTACTACGACCTGGAACTGCTCTGGGGCGACGCCCCGCGCATCGAGTGGCAGCAAGGCTGGACGCCGCGCCAGGAGGGGGAGTAATGCCAGGTGCCACGGCCGGTCTTGCCCGGCCGTGGGTGGGGCTTTCGCCCGGTGGGTCTCCGTACCCACCGCGCTTACACCGGCTGTATCGCGGCGGGTGCGGAGACCCGCCGCGCACATAGGCGAATTGCCCATGCCCAACGTCCGCCGACTGCTCGACGCCCGCGTCTCGGCCGCCATCGCGGCGGCGTTTCCCGACGCCGCCGACGCCCCGGCCATCGTCCAGCCCGCCCAGAATCCCGACTTCGGCGACTACCAGGCGAACGGGGCGATGGCCCTGGCGAAACGGCTCGGCGCCAATCCCCGCGAGGTGGCCCAGCGGGTTGTCGAGCAACTCAAGACCGACGCCGACCTTGCCGCGATGGCCGAAGAACCGGAGATCGCCGGGCCCGGCTTCATCAACTTCCGCCTGAAGGCCGATTGGGTGGCGGCTCGCCTGGGTGAAGTGAACCGCGTGGAAGCCGGTGGCGAGGACCGCCTCGGCGTCGAGGCCGCCGCCGAGCCGGAGACGGTGGTCGTCGACTACTCCGCCCCGAACCTGGCGAAGGAGATGCACGTGGGGCACCTGCGCTCCACCATCATCGGCGACGCCCTGGTCCGCATGCTCGACTTCGCCGGCCACAACGTGGAGCGCCAGAACCACGTCGGCGACTGGGGCACGCAGTTTGGGATGCTGATTACGCACATGCGGGATGTATGTGCAGAACGATTTGTTGATTACGAAATCAAAACCATCGTTACGATGGTTGATCCGGAGTTGATTGGAGACCTTGAAGAGTTCTACAGGCAGGCTAAGGTTCGCTTTGATACCGAGCCAGAATTTCGGCAACGTAGCAGAGAGGCAGTCGTTCGTCTTCAGTCAGACGACCGGGAGACCAAGGAACTCTGGCACGGGTTCCGTGAAGTATCACTGGACCACTGCCGCGCAGTTTATCGCAGGCTTGGTGTTCTTCTCAAAGATGACGACGTCCGCGGCGAATCGGCTTACAACCATGACTTGCCCGAAATCATCCGGGAACTGGGGGACGAAGGGTTACTTCGAGAGTCAGCGGAAGCTCTGTGCGTTTTTGACGACGATATCAAGAAGGTGCAGAAGAAGAAGGGGTTGCCCACGCTCAACGACGAGATTTCACCGGTCCTCGTCCAGAAGGCGGATGGGGGGTATCTTTATGCTACAACTGACTTAGCAGCGATCCGTTACCGGGTCCACAACCTGAATGCGACAAAAATCTTGTATGTAACAGATGCTCGGCAGGCCTTACACTTCAGGCAGGTCTTTGAGGTAGCTCGTGCCGCGGGCTTCTGGACACGTGGGGTCGAACTAAAGCATGTAGGGTTCGGCACGATGATGGGTGCCGACGGCAAGCCCTTCAAGACCCGCGAGGGCGGCACCGTCAAACTCATGGACCTCCTGGACGAGGCCGAACGCCGCGCCCGCGACCTCGTCGAGCGGAAACAGGCGGAACGCCCGGACGACCAGCCGCGCCTCTCGGAAGACGAGAAGCAGGACATCGCCCGCAAGGTCGGCATCGGCGGCGTCAAGTACGCCGACCTCGCCCAGAACCGGACCTCCGACTACGTCTTCTCGTGGGACAAGATGCTCAGTCTCCAGGGCAACACCGCCCCGTACATGCAGTACGCCTACGCCCGCGTCCGCAGCATCTTCCAGAAGGGGTTCCCGGACGAGGCCGAGCGGCGCCGCGTGGAAACCGAGCTCCGGGCCGACGCCTCGCCCATCCCGGTCCCCGACCCCGCCGAGGCCGCCCTCGGCAAGATGCTCCTGCGCTTTCCCGAGACGCTGGCGCGGGCCCTGGCGGACTACCGTCCGAACGTCCTGGCGGCGTATCTGTACGACCTCGCGCAATCGTTCACGGCCTTCTACGATGCGTGCCCGGTGCTGAAGAGCGACGAGGCCACCCGGCGGCGCCGCCTGCGTCTCTCCGGCCTGACGGCCCGGGTCATCCGCAAGGGCCTGGACCTGCTGGGCATCGAGACCGCCGAGCGGATGTAACCGAATGCGGAATTCGGATTGCGGATTTCGGATTGGCGCATGACATGGGCCCCGCGGCTCCGCGGGCCAATCCGAAATCCGCAATTCCAAATCCGAAATCCCAAGCGATGCGAGTCTACGAAATCTTCCGAAGCCTCCAGGGCGAAGGCAGCCGGGCCGGCGTGCCGATGGATTTCGTCCGCCTGGCCGGGTGCGACCTGGCGTGCACGTATTGTGATACGCCGGCGGCCCGCGACGCCTCGGCCGGCCGGGAGATGACCGTCCCGGAGGTGCTGGCCGCCCTGCCCTCGCCCGCCTTGCCGTGGGTCGCCGTCACCGGCGGCGAGCCGCTGCTGCAACGGGTGGAGGTCAACGCCCTCGTCTCGGCCCTCGCGGGGACCGGCCGGCGGGTGCTCGTCGAGACCTCCGGCGCGCACCCGCTGGAGGACCTGGACGACCGGGCCGTCCGCATCCTGGACGTCAAGACGCCCGGCAGCGGCATGGCCGAGCGCATCGTCTGGGCGAACCTGGACCGCCTCCGCCCCGGCGACGAGGTCAAGTTCACCCTCACCGACCGGGCCGATTACAAGTGGGCCTGCGAGGTGGTGGACCGCCACGGCCTGGCGGACCGTGCCATCGTGCTCATGGGTCCGGCCCGCCCCGCTCTTGAGCCGGCGACGGTGGCGGAATGGATTCTGGCCGACGGCCGGCCCGTCCGCCTCAACCTCCAGGTTCACCGGGCCTTGGGGCTGCGGTGACCAGCCGGCGGGGCCGATTTTCTCGCTCACTTCCCCTCCCTCCTGCCGCATCTTGACAACCCTTCCTTCCGCGCTTATACTATGCTGTTCTACAGGGAGTCGTTGAACATCCAGAACAGAGGGAACGCCTTCATGCGGGCACGCGAACTCGAACAATTCCGTAAACTGCTCCTGGCGAAGCGGCGGATGCTCGCCGGCGACGTCAGCGGCCTGGAAAAGGCCGCCCTCCAGAACAGCCGGCAGGACGCCAGCGGCGACCTGTCGAAGATGCCGCTCGACATGGCCGACGTCGGCTCCGATAACTACGAGCAGGAGTTCACCCTCAGCCTGATAGAAACCGAGCAGGCCACCCTCCAGGAAATCGACGAGGCCCTCGAACGCATCGAGGAGAAGACGTTCGGCAAGTGCGAGGGGTGCGGCAAGCGGATTCCCCTGGCCCGCCTCAAAGTCCGCCCGCACGCCAAATATTGCATCGAATGCAAACGTCGCCAAGAACAGGGCTCGCTGTAACCGACGCCCGGAGTCACGTTCGGCTCTGGGGCGTGGCGGCGGGCGGCGTGGCGGTCGACCTGGTCAGCAAATCGCTCCTCTGGGAGTACCTGGCCGGGACGCCGGAGGCAGGCGGACGGGCCGTCGACCTGGTGCCCGGCTTCCTCCGCCTGGTGGCCAGCCGGAATCCCGGCATCGTCTTCGGCATCGACTTCGCGGACTGGTTCGGTCTCGGCGCGGGCGCCGGCCAGGCGCTGACCGCCGCCCTGACGGTGCTGACTGCCGGCCTCATCTTTTATATCTTTGCCTCGGCCGACCGCACCCGGCGATGGACCCACACCTGGTGCGGCCTGATCCTGGCCGGCGCCCTGGGGAACCTGTACGACCGCCTCGCCTACGGCTACGTGCGCGACCTCTTCCTGTTCACGCTGAAGGTGGGCGACACGGACGTCTGGCCGTTCGTCTTCAACGCCGCCGACGTCTTCCTGGTGGCCGGCGTGGCGCTGCTGGCCCTGGCGACGCTGCTGGGACCCCGGGGGGGGCGAGGCGGTGTCCGGGACGCCCGCGGAGACCCCCTCCCATGAACGCCCCTGACCGCGACACCGCGCTGATGCGGCGTGCCCTGGCCCTTGCCCGCCGGGGCCTCGGCCGCGTCGAACCCAACCCGCCGGTCGGGGCCGTCGTGCTCCGCGAGGGTCGAATCGTGGGCGAGGGCTGGCACGCCCGCTTCGGCGGTCCGCACGCCGAGGTCGTCGCCCTGGAGGCCGCCGGCGCCGACGCCCGCGGCGCCGACCTGTTCGTCACGCTCGAGCCGTGCTGCCATCACGGCAAGACGCCGCCGTGCACGGAGGCGATCGTTGCGGCGGGCGTCCGGCGGGTCGTGGCGGCGGTCCAGGACCCCTCGCCCGAGGTGGCCGGCCGGGGCCTGGCGCAACTGCAGGAGGCCGGCATCGAGGTGACCGTCGGCCTGCTGGAGGACGAGGCCCGCCGCACAGCCGCCGCCTTCTTCAAACGGACCCGGACCGGCCGGCCGCTCGTCATCGCCAAGTGGGCCATGACGCTGGACGGCCGCCTGGCCGACGCCGCCGGCACGAGCCGATGGATCTCCGGCGAGGCCAGCCGGCGCCGCGTCCACGAGGTCCGGCGGCTATGTGATGCCGTCCTCGTCGGCTCCGGCACGGCGCTGGCCGATGCGCCGTCGCTGACGGTCCGGCACATGTCGCCGCTGCCGGAGCGCGGCCAGCCGACGCGGGTGGTGCTGGACGGTCGGCTCCGGCTGCCGGCAGAGGCCGAGCCGGCGGCATCGGCCCGCGACGTGCCGGTCCTCGTCTACACGCTCCGGGAGACCGTGGACGGCGGGGGCGAGCGTGCCGAGGCCCTCCGCGCGGCCGGGTGCGAGGTGGTCCCCCTGCCCGCCGGGCCGGTCGGCGTGGACCTGGCGGCCGTCCTGGACGACCTGGGCCGACGCGGCGCCAGCCGCGTGCTCATTGAGGGGGGCGGACACGTGCTCGGGTCGCTGCTGGCCCGGGGTCTGGCGGACAGGGTGATGGTCTTCGTGTCGCCGCGCCTGCTGGCCTCCGGCGACGCGCTGTCGCCGTTAAAAGGCCGCACCGGCCGAACGCTCGCCGACGCAATCGACCTCCAGGACGTCACCGTGGAGCGGGTGGGCGAGGACGTGCTCATCGAAGGCCGCGCAGGCGAATTCTGAGACAGGGGTCCCGCGCGGTAGGCCTCCCGGCTCACCGCGACGTGTTGGTGGCCCAAAACATGCGGCGGGCAAGACTGCCCGCCGCGCAAGGCTAATCCTCAACGCAAATCTACCACGGCCCGTAGCGAGCATGCCAGAGGGCGAGGAGCCGGCGGGCGCGGGCCTCGTCGTTCATGCCTTCCAGGACGGCCTGGTCCTGCGGGCTGAGGCTGGCGACGAACGCCTTCAGTTTCCGTGCCCGCTCGCGAAGGAACCTCCGCCGCGCTTCCGGCAGTTTTCTGAAGCGCTCGTACTGCTCCAGCAGGGCGTCCCGCTGGTCGGACTCAAGGGCCGCCAGATCCCAGTAGCGGTCGAGAAGCCGGCGGTGCTTGCGGTCGGACATCTCCTGCCAGCGGAGGGCGTTGGCCTGCTCTTCCCGGGGGTCGAGGGCCAGGCGGGCCTCCAGGTCAAGCGGCGTGGGGGCGGGCTCGGTCGAGACCGTCGCAGGCGTCTCCATGGCGGCGGAGCGGTCGAGAGGGCCGCCGGCCGTTCCGCCGATGAGAATCCGCGGCTCGAGCACCCCGGCCACGGCCCCGCACGTGACCGCCGTGACCACGCACACCATCAGCAGCCGGATTCGCCGGCGGCGGCGTTGGAGCAAGCGGACGAGTTGCGCCCGAGGCGGGTCCATCTCAGGCTCCGTTTCCAGCCGTGTCCGTATCGCGCTCGAGCCGGTCAATCGCCTGGATGACGGCCATCTCGTCCAGCAATTCCACGTCCTCCAGGAACGAAACGTGCCGGCTGACCTCCCACTCCACCGGACTGGCGGGCTTCTCAACGATGCCCGTCCAGGCGTAGACGGCGAAGCCGAAAGCCAGTCCGGCCGCCATCCCCAGGACCGAGGCGAGCACGCTGCGCCGGCGCCGGCGGGAGCCGAGCCTCGCGGCAAAGGCGCTCAGCTCCTTCTCCTCGACCACCCGGGCCATCATCCGCTGCGTGAACCCGGAACGGACGGGGACGGGCGGCACGTCGTCCAGCAGGCGCCAACTCTCCTGGAGCAGACGCATCTGGGCCCGGCACGCCTCGCACCGTACCAGGTGCCGGCGGACGGCATCCGCCGTCGACGGTTTCAACTCGCCGTCGAGGTACGCGACCAGCACGCTGCGGACCCATTGACAGACAGGAGACATTCCAGACCCTCTTGCGCAGACTTGGCGTCAACCGGTTAAACCCGGCGTCCTCGGAAAGGTGCTGCAAAAAAAGCGGGGAACCTCAGCAGACGCGCTGCCGGCCTCGGCCGGTGCGGATGTAGAGGAGAAGGGAGTCCTTGAGATTGTCGCGGGCCCGGGCCAGGAGGCTTTTGACGGCCATGGTGCTGCACCCGATGGTGCCGGCAATCTCGGCGTAACTCATGCCCTCGTACTTGTTGAGGACGACGGCCACCTGCTGCTTCTCCGGCAGTTCGGCGATCGCCTCGCGGACCTTCGTCTGGAGTTCCGCCTGGCGCAGGTCGTGGTCCGGCATTTCGGCCTCGGGGTCCGGCATGGCGCGCGACCCGTCGCCGAAATCCGTGACCTGGTCGATCGAGACCTCGTCCTTGCGATTGGCCCGGGAGCGCAGCGCATTGAGGCTGACGTTGGCGGTGATGCGAAACATCCACGTCGAGAACTTGGCGGTGGGCTTGTAGGTCTTGCGGGCCCGGTAGATGCGGAGGAACACCTCCTGGGCCAGGTCCTCGGCCTCCGAGGCGTCGCTGATGAAGCGGTAGATGAGCCCGACCACCCGGCCGTGGTTCCGCTGGACCAGTTCCTGAAAGGCCAGTTCGTCGCCCTCCTGGAACCGAAGCATGAGACCGACGTCGTAGTCGGCCGCCGCCCCCCGTCGGCCTGCCTGTTCGTAGGAAGCGGCAACAGCAGCGATGGCTTTGGCCATAGTGGCTCCAATCGCTTAACTGGGGACGCCGTGAGGGTACAAATTCGACCCTTCTCAGGCAGGACCCCTTCCGCCTTATTTCTTGATACGATTCGGCGAGCGAATGTCCAGAAAAAAATCCCGGCCGCTGCCACTTCGCCAATCCATGCCCTGCCGCACCAGCAGACGCCCCCGCGGCGGGACCTATTCATCCATCCGCGCGAGCAGGGCCTCCAGCCGCTGGCGCGACCGGGCCAGGTCGCCGACGCGGTCGGTGCCGGCCTCGCGCTCGACGATGAGCGCGCCGTCGAACCCGCCCGCCTCCAGCGTGCGGATGACCTCCGCCAGGGGCACCTCGCCCGTGCCGAGCAGCACGTCCTCGCCCCACGCCTCGCCGGGCGCCTCCGAGGCCGTCCCGTCCTTCACGTGGGCCATGGAGGTGCGCGGCCCGAGAAGCCGGGCCGCCGCCAGCGGGTCGTCCGACCCGTACAGGATGAAGTTGGCCGGGTCGAAGTTCACGGTGACCCACTCGCGGCCGAGTTCGTCGATGGCGGCCAGCAGGTGCTCGGCGGACTCCTGGCCCGTCTCCAGGCCGACCGTCAGGCCCGCCTCGTGGACGGCGTCGGCGGCCGTCGCCAGACGGTCCATGAAGCCGGCGCGGGCCTCGGCGCCGGCCGGCGGGATGAAGCCCGCGTGGACCGTCACGTGCCCGATGCCGAGGTCGGCGAACGCCCGCGACCACGCCTCGCACCGGGCGAGGCGCCGGGGGAAAACGTCCGGGTCGGCGAACCCGCCGGTCGCCCGGATGGACGCGATGCTGGAATAGTCATCGCCGGCAAAGATGATGCAGCCGGCGGGGACCGCCAGGCCGGTCCGCTCAAGGGCGGCCCGGATGCGCTCGAGGTCCTCGGTCGTGGTGTCCGACGGCTGGCAAAACGTCAACTGGACGGCCTGGTAGCCGATCTCGGCCGCCTTCTCCAGCGACGCGACCGTCTCGTCCATCGCCAGCGACCAGAGCGCGGCTCCGACGAGGTGCCTGGCCATGATGCCTCCTCCAAAAGGGACGGCGCGTTTCGGTTTGCCTTAAGTTGCCCGTCCGGCGGCTCCGATACCGTCGCTGAGCGAGGACTACCCTACCGTGCCGCCGCACACAGGTCAAGACGGGCGTGGGCTGTACCGCATCGGCGAGTTGGCCGAGATGGCCGGCGTCTCCCGCCAGGTGGTCAGCACGTACTGCATGTACGGGCTGGTGCAGGAGTCGGCCCGGACGCCGGGCGGGCACCGGCTGTTCGACGAATCGGCCGCCCGTCGCATCCGGCTCATCCAGCAATTGAAGAAGCGGTATACGTTGGGCGAGATCCGCGAGATCTTCATCCGCGACCGGTTCTGAGTCCTGCGCCACCGGATACCATGTCATTCTGAGCGAACGAAGTTTACCCGCCGGAGGCGGGCAAGTCGAGGAATCTCGCCGTGGTTTTGTCCCTGGTCCTTCGTCATTTGTCCTTTGTGGCCTTTGCCGTTTGCCGCCCGCTCCGCCACGCCACTTGACGCCGCATCCCCCGCGCGGCATACTTCCGTTGGATCGATGACCGGCCTGAACGCCGATTGCCTCGGGCCGCGAAGGAGGTGTACGCCCATGACGCTCAAAGAGCAGATGAAGGAAGTTATCGAGCGCCAGCCGGACGACGCCACGTACGAGGAGATTCTGCGCGAGTTGGCCTTTGCCGGCATGGTGGAGCGGGGTCTCGCCGACGCCCGCGAGGGACGCGTCATCTCCAACGAAGAGATGGGCCGGCGGATTTGCCTATGGCAGAGAGAAGGTGGACCCGGGAAGCCGCCGCCTGGCTCGAAGACATTCATGCCTACATCGCCCGGACAACCCGCACGCCGCGGCACGAGTAGTTCGCGATCTGTTCGACCGTGTGCAGTCACTCGCCGAGTTCCCCCGGACGGGCTATGTCTACCGAAAGGAGCCGGGAGGCGAAGTCCGCGTCCTCGTGTACGGGCACTGCCGCATCGCATACCTGGTCCGCCAGGCCGACACGCTTGAAGTCCTCGGTATCTTCCACGGCGCGCTGGACATAGACCGGTATCTTTGAAGGTGCCGAGTGGGTGTAACCTTTCCACTCACTCAATCCCACCCAGCCGCAGGCGCAGCAGGTTCAGGGCGTAGAGGGCGGCACGCTCGCGCACGAGCGCCCGGTCGCCGGGCAGGCGCTCATGGACGGCCCGCGTGTCGGCGGCGTCGGCCAAGGCGAACCAGACCGTTCCGACGGGTTTTTCCGGCGTCCCGCCGCCCGGCCCGGCAATGCCGGTGACGGCCAGGGCGAGGTCCGCCCCGGCGCGGTCGCGGACCCCCTCGGCCATGGCGCGGGCGACCGGCTCGCTCACCGCGCCGTGGGTTGCAAGCAGCGATTCGGCCACGCCGAGCGTTTCCACCTTCGACGCGTTCGCGTACGCGACGACCGCCTCCAGCAGATGGTCGCTCATGCCGGGCACGCCGACGAGCCGGGCCGCCACCAGGCCGCCGGTGCACGATTCGGCCAGGGCGACGGTGGCGGCCGCGGCCTTGAGCCGGTCGGCGACGGCGGCCTCCATCGTTCGCCCCCCTTCGCCGAAGACGGCGTCGCCGAGGCGCTCGCGGACGACGGCAACGTCGGCCTCCAGCAGACGGTCGACCTCGTCGGCCGGGCCGGACGCGTGGACGTGCACGTCGATGACGCCGGCGTGGCAGGCCGTGCCGAGACGCGTGGGCCGGCCGGCGGCCATGAGGTCCGAGAGGCGTTCGCCCACCTCGGACTCCGGCAGGCCGAACGTGCGAACGGTCCGGACACGGGTCACGCGGCCGGGGGCGGCCGCGCGGAGGCGGGGCAGGACGGTGGCCTGGAGCATGGTCCGCATCTCGCCCGCCACGCCGGGCAGGCAGAAGACCTGCGCCTCGCCGAGTCGGGCGGCGATGCCGGGGGCCGTGCCGACGGGGTTCGGCAGCGGCTCGGCCCCTTCCGGCAGAAGGGCCTGGACGCGATTCGATTCGCTGATGCGTTTGCCGCGCGACTCGGCCCACGCCTCCAGGTGGGCCATGGCGTCGGGGTGCTCCGCCAGCGCGGCGTCCATGGCCTCGGCCAGGCCGTGACGGGTGCAGTCGTCGCGGGTGGGCCCCAGGCCGCCGGTGGCGATGACGACGTCGGCTTCCCCGGCGGCCCGGCGGACGGCGGCGGCGACGGCCCTCGCGGCGTCGTCCACCGTCTCGTGGCGGACCACGTCGATGCCGAGGGCCCCCACGGCCCGGGCGATGTCGGCGGCATGGGTGTCCCGGCGAAGGCCGCGGACGAGTTCAGTGCCGATGCTGAGGATGACGGCGTTCACGGAGACTCCCAACATGAAACCGCTACTTTGTGCGCGGCGGGTCTCCACACCCGCCGCGCAAACGCTGCATTCCCAATTCATGCGCGGTGGGTGCGGAGACCCAACGCGCATACCACGTCATCGGCTGAAGTGGAAGAAGATGACGTCGCCGTCCCGGACGGTGAAGTCGCGGCCTTCGAGGCGAACATGGCCGTCGGCCTTGGCCCGCTTGAGGTCGCCGGCGGCCTTGAGGTCCTCGAAGGCGACGACTTCGGCCCGGATGAATCCTTGGGCCATGTCGGTGTGAACGCTGCCGGCGGCGTCGAGGGCGGTGGCGCCTCGGGGCAGGCTTCGGGCGGCCACTTCCTTCTCGCCCGTGGTATAGAAGGTGATGCGGTCGAGCGCCTCGTGGACGGCCGAGAGCAGCCCCGGCGTGTGGAGCCGGTCGAGGCCCATCTCTTCCTGGAACGCGGCCCGTTCCTCAGGCGGGAGGCTGCGGATTTCGGCCTCCAGCGAGGCGCAAAGGCCGTAGACGGGCGGCGGCAGGTCGGCATAGGAGGCCGCCACCGCCTCGGGCCGGCCGGCGTCCTCCTCGTCGACGTTCAGGACCGTGACGGCGGGCTTCAGTGTCAGGGCGGCGAAGTTGCGGAGGATGTTCCGCTCGGCTTCCGTCTCCGGCACGCCCTGGAGGGGCTGCTCGGCCTCCAGGGCCGCGCGGCAGCGCTGAAGGAAGGCGTGCTCGGCCTGGAGGGCGTCGCGGTGGGGGACGGGCTTGGCCATCTGGGCCTCGACCTTCTCGATGCGGCGTTCGACGACGCCGAGGTCGGCGAGCAGGAACTCGCCGGCCAGGGCCTGGCGGTCGGCCGCCGGGTCAACGCGGCCGGGGACCACGCCGGACGCGAAGGCGCGGAGAACGTAGCCGAGGGCGTCGGCCCGGCGGAGGTGCTCCAGGATGGCCGTGTTCTGCGCCGCCAGGTCGCTCCGGCCGGGGGCCAGGCCCGGCAGGTCGAGCCATTCCAGGTGCACCGGCACCTTGCGGGGCGTCGCGTAGTGGGCGTGGAGCCAGTCGAGCCGCTCGTCCGGGACGGCGACGGAGGCGGTGCTCGGACGGTCGGGGCGTGCGGGATGGGCGGCCGAATCGACGGCGCCCTCCGAGAGGGCGTCGAAGAGGCAGGTCTTCCCGGCCAGGGGCAAACCGGCGAGGGCGATGGTCACAGGTGCCTCCATCGGCGGTCGGCGGCATCGAGGGCGGCGTGCCGGAAAACCGTGCGTGGGCCGTCTCCACCCCCGCCGCGCGAAAGGGCGTTTTCAAAGACTGCGCGGCGTGTACGGAGGCCCCTGCGCAGCATGCGGTCGGCTATTTCCGCTTGCCGTGCTCCCGCGCGTCCGCCTCGTCAAAGGCGCGTCCGATCTTGGTCAGAATGGCCGACAGGTTCGCCAGGTCGCGGTCGGTGAGCGAATCGAGGGCGTCGACGCTGGCCTTGATCTTGCTGCGGCGGTAGGCGTCCACGGCGCGGCGTCCCTTGGGGGTGATGGAGACGTCGATCTTGCGTTTGTCCTGGGGATTGATGGAGCAGATGACGAGTTTCTCCTCGTAGCGCTGTTCGAGGGCCTTGAGGATGCGGGACATCTGTGCCGGTAGGACGCCGACGTGCTTTCGCAACTGGCCGACGGTCATCGACTCGAGGTCCTCGAGGGCGTCGAGGGCGAGGAACTCCGACTCCGACAGATCGAAGCCGCCCTTGAACTTCTCGGGCTGGGATTCGAACCAGGTTCGGCGGGTGAGGTCGAAGATCTGGAGTGCCAGTTGCTTAATGGCGTGGTCGCGCTGTTTCACGCCCGCCTCCGCAGGCCGACGGCGGGACCCCGCCCCGGGCGCCGCCCCCTCCGTCAGGCGTCGGGGCTGGCGGCGTCGCGGGCGGCGGATTGGGCCTCGGCCCCGGCCTTCCGGGACTTGCGGGCCTTCTTGGCGGGACCGGTGTTCTGGACCGAGTGTTTCATCCGCCGGCCGACCTTGAACTTTACCGTGGACTTATGGGGGACCGGGACCCGTTCGAGGGTCCGGGGATTCTGGGCCATGCGCGGTTTGCGGGTGCGAACCTCGAAGACGCCGAAGTCGCGGAACTCCAGCCGGTTGCCATGGGCCAGTTCAGCGATGATCTCGTCCAGGAACTGCTGAACCACGTTCTTGACGAGGGTGCGTTTGGCGCCGGTAGCGTCGGCGATGCGATCGGTCAGGTCCTTCTTGGTGACAGTCGCCATAGATGGCCCCTCTCGGCGGTAGAGGGTTCGTATAATCGCTGCCCGGTCCGATTAGAAACCGCCCGTATCAGCCGACAAGGAGTCCGCGGCCCCGTCGCACCCGCAAGCCCCGCAACCGTCCGAAGTTGCGTTCGAGGGGACGGCATTCCGCGGACGTGAAATCGTCCCTCGCATAATAGGGGGCCCCTCCGGGGTCCGCAAGAAAAAACTCCGGGCTAGGTTTGGTCCCGGGATGGGGCCTCGCCGCCGGTCGCCGGCTTCGGAGAGCCCTTTTTGCCCGCCACCACCAGGGCGGGTTCCTCGATCATGACGACCGAGCCCGGCGGCACGGAATGCGTCAGCCACACGTTGCCGCCGATCGTGCTGCCCTCGCCGACGACCGTCTCGCCGCCCAGCAGGGTGGCGCCGGAGTAGATGGTGACGTGGTCGCCGAGGGTGGGGTGACGTTTGCGTCCGCGGACCACCTCGCCCTTCTCGTCCTTGGGGAAACTGAGGGCCCCCAGGGTCACGCCCTGGTAGATCTTGACGTTGTCGCCGATCTCGGTCGTCTCGCCGATGACCACCCCCGTGCCGTGGTCGATGAAGAAGCGCCGGCCGATGCGGGCGCCGGGATGGATGTCGATGCCCGTAGCGCTGTGGGCCATCTCGGTCATGATGCGGGGCAGCAGGGGGACCTCCATCTGCCAGAGTTCGTGGGCGATGCGGTACACCGTGACCGCCTCCAGGCCCGGGTAGGAGAAGATGATCTCCTCCAGGCTCTTGGCCGCCGGATCCCCGTCATAGAGGGCCTGGACGTCCTCTTCCAGGAATTCGCGGAGGCGGGGAATGCGCCGCAGGAACTCGACCGCCACGTCGGAGGCCCTCCGGCTGCACGTGTGGCGCTCCTCCTCGGTCTCGGGTCGGCCGTGCAAAAGGCTCAGCCGGATCTGCTCCAGCAGGAGGCGGTGCACCTGCCAGACCCGGTCGCCGATGTGGTAGCGGATGTTCTCGCGGGTGAAGTTGCGCCGGCCGAAGTAGCCCGGGTACAGGATTTCCTTCAGTCCGGCGAGGATGTCCGCCACGGTCTCGCGCGAGGGCAAGGCCCGCCGGCCGAGATGGTTAATCCGCGAGATCGCCTCGTACGTGCCGACGATCCGGTCGATGATCTCGGGAATGTCGCCGTCCTGGCTGCTTGGTGTATCCATCGGCCGTCGTCCTGGGATATGCGAAGACGTGCTCCATTATAGCCCAAGAGCGTGCCCAGGGCAAATGGGTTGCCGGGACGGCACGGGAAGTGCCCCGTTGCCGGGGCGGCGTCCTGCGACACGGCTTGTCTCGGGGCGGGTTCGCCTCCGGCGGGGCGAACGCCCGACCCGCCGCGCGCTCCCCCGCCAGGCCCGGCGACGCGGAAGGGCCCCCGCCCCCGGCCCCGGTCGGCTACGAGGCCTCCTGGCGGGCCCGGGCGGCCTTCTCGATGATCTGCTGCTGGACCTGCGAGGGCACGGGCTCGTAGTGGGAGAACTCCATCAGGTAACTGCCCTGCCCGCCCGTCATGCTCCGCAACTGGGTGTTGTACTGGGCGACCTCGGCCAGGGGGACCTGGACGCGGATGGTCTGCGTGCCCCCCGGCCCGGCCTCCATGCCCATGATGCGGCCGCGGCGGCTGTTCAGGTCGCCCGTGATAGAACCGAGGAACTCGTCCGGCACGGTAATCTCCAGGTTGACGTACGGTTCCAGGATGGCGGGCTTGGCCTTCTCGACGGCGTCGCGGAAGGCGTTGCGGCCGGCGATCTTGAACGCGACCTCCTTGGAGTCCACCTCGTGGTGTTTCCCGTCATAGACGGTCACTCGCACGTCCTGAAAGGGGTAGCCCGAGATGACGCCGTCGTCCATGGCCTCGCGGATGCCCTTCTCGACGGCGGGGAGGAACTGTTTGGGGATGGCGCCGCCGAAGATGTCGTCGACGAACTCGAAGCCCTCGTCGCGCTGGAGCGGTTCGACCCGCAGGTAGACCTCGCCGAACTGGCCCGCCCCGCCGGTCTGCTTCTTGTGGCGGTAATGGCCTTCGGCCTGGGCGGTCAGCGTCTCGCGGTAGGGGATCTTGGGCGGCTTGGTGTCCACCTGGACCTGGTACCGCCGCTTCATCCGCTCCAGCAACACCTGGATGTGGATGTCGCCGAGGCCGCTGACCACCAGTTCCTTCGTCTGGGGGTCGCGGCCGGTGGCGAGGGTGTTGTCCTCGTCGAGCATCTTCGAAAGGGCCTCGGAGATCTTCTGCTCGTCGCCGCGGCTCTTCGGCGCCAGGGCCAGCGAGAACATGGGCACGGGCACGTCGATGGGCGGCAGGATAAGCGGCTGGCCGCCCGAGGAAACGCTGTCGCCGATGCCGAGGGCCTCCATCTTGGAGACGCCCACGATGTCGCCCGCCACCGCGGCAGCGAGGGGCTCGGTCTCCTTGCCCTGGCACCGGAGCACCTGGCCGAACTTCGTCTCCCGGCGGTCGGCGTTGATGCGGGCGGAGTCGTCGCCCTCCAGCCGGCCGGAGTACAGACGCAGGTACGAGATCTTCCCCACGAACGGGTCGCTCACGATCTTGAACACCTGCGCGCAGAGCGGGCCGGCCGGGTCGGGCTCCAGGGCCACCTCCTCGGCCGTCTCGTCGGTCTCCTTGCGGGCGGTCCGCCGGGGTCCCTGGGCCGGGCTGGGGGCGTAGCGGGCCAGGTGGTCGAGCAGTTCCGCCACGCCGATTTCGCGGCGGGCGCTGGTGAAGAAGATCGGGATTAGCGTGCCGCTGGTCAGCGCCCGGGTGAAGGCGGCCGCCAGTTCTTCCCCGCCGATCTCTTCGTCGCCGAGGTAGCGTTCCATGAGGGCATCGTCGGCCTCGACGATCGACTCGACGAGTTCGCCGTGAGCCGACGCCACGTCCATCAGGGCCTCGCCCGAGTCGCGGGCGAAGGCGTCGACGACGCCCTCGAAGGCGGGTCCCTGGCCGACCGGCAGGGTCAGCGGCCGGCAGTGCGGGCCGAGGGCCTCTTGGATCGGGTCGAGGAGCGGGGCCAACTCGACGTTCTCGCCGTCCGCCTTGTTGACCACCACCATGCGTGCCAGGCCCGCCTCCGACGCCGCCTTGAAGAGACGCCGCGAGTGGATGTCCACCCCCTCGGCCGCGCTCACCACCAGCACCGCCGTATCGCACGCCGACACGCCCCGCAGCGCCCCGCCGATGAAGTCGGCGTAGCCCGGCGTGTCCAGCAGGTTGATATGGGCGCCGCCGGCGCGGGCGTGCAGGACGGCGGTGGCGATGCTCGAGGCCCGCTCCTTCTCTTCCGGCTCGAAGTCGCTGACGGTGTTGCCTTCGTCCGGCGTGCCCAGGTGGGGGATCGCCCCCGCCTGGTGAAGCAGGGCCTCGGCCAACTGCGTTTTGCCTGCGCCGGTGCTGCCGATGAGGGCGACGTTCCGGATCGATTCGGTGGCTACCTCTGTCATGCCTGCCTCCAGGGGGTTGCAGCCTTCACGCTTCGTTTCCGTGTTGTGGGCCGGCGGCGGCGATGGCGTCCTCGACCGCCAGGGTCCCTTCGTACAGGGCCCGGCCGATGACGGCGCCGTGGATGGCGCCCGTGGCCGCCAGCCGCGCTACGTCCTCGGCCGTCGTCACGCCGCCCGAGGCGATGACGGGCAACCGGGTCCGACGGGCCAGGTCGGCCGTGGCCTCCACGGCCGGCCCCGCCATCATACCATCTTTGGCGATGTCCGTGTAGATAATCGTTGCCAGGGGCAGTTGCTCGGCCTCGGCCAGCACGTCCGAGGCGGACCGCCCGGTCCCCTGCTGCCAGCCCTCGACGGCGACCTCTCCGCCGCGGGCGTCCAAGGCGAGGGCCACCCGGCCGGGACAGGTCCGGGCGACCTCGGCCAGCCAGGCCGGCTCCCGCACCGCCCGCGTGCCGACGATCACGCGCGATGCGCCCACGTCGAGCAGATCCTTGGCGGTCTCGGTGGTCCGGATGCCGCCGCCCACTTCGACCTGCATCCCGACCGCCCGGACCACGCGGGCCACGGCGTCGAGGTTCAGCGGCCGGCCCTCGCGGGCGCCGTCCAGGTCCACCACGTGGAGCCAGCGGGCGCCGGCGGCCTCGAAGCGGCGGGCGACGGCCACGGGGTCCGCGTCGAAGACCGTTTCGCGTCCGTAGTCGCCTTGGCGGAGGCGGACGCACCGGCCGCCGCGCAGGTCGATAGCCGGCAGAATCAGCATGCCAGGCCCCTGGTTCCTATGGAAATCCGGCAATATTTTCGCGCGGCGGGTCTTCCGGCTTCGCCGGGGCGAGGCCCGGCCAGCCGCGCCATCTCCCGCCGGACGCGGCGGCCCGGGGGGCCACCTCGCGGGAGGGGCTCTCAGCCCGGCGCGCTCCAGACTATGTGGATCGCCCCCCACAGAAAGTACCCCGCGATGACCGAGGTGAGGGCAGTCTTGGCCAGCGCGCCGCAGAGGAAGCCCAGCAGGGTCCCCGCCCCGGACGTGAACGCCTTCCCGGTCGTGCTCCCGGCCAGCAGTTCGCCCAGGACGGCCCCGACGAGCGGTCCCAGGATGATGCCGAAAGGCGGGAACACGAACAGGCCGACGAGGACGCCGACGGCCCCGCCGGCGATACCCGCCTTCGAGCCGCCGATCCGCTCCACGCCCCACACCGGCACAAGGTTGTCCAGCACCGCGACGAGCACCGCAAGGCTGCCGAGCACGACCAGCGCCACGAGGCCGAAATCGTGCACCCCCGTCACCTGGAGGCAGAGCAGCGCGAGGAACGCAATCGGCGGCCCCGGCAGGACGGGCAGAATGCATCCCGCAAACCCCACCACGAGGGCCGACAGGCCGACCACGATTCCCGCGATGCCCAGGGCGAGGTCCATGGGGGCTCGGTCGGCCAAGGGTCCCGGCCATTCGCTGCGTTCACGGCCGGGCGTTCGCAGCGCGCTCGGCGCGCTTTTTGCGCGGTGGGTCAGGAGATACACCGCGCGGCATCGGTTGGCTTTCCGCGCGGCGGCCCTCCCGACCCGCCGCCCTAAGGCAGGACCGGCACCTGCGGCGCGGTGGGCCCCGGGGCCCACCGCGCGGAAAGACCTGGGGGTCTCAGACCCGGTCCTCGATGGTGAACGGCGGCCGGTACGATTCCTTCACCAGGGCGTTGGCCGCGTCCGCCCCCTCGCCGGTAAAGCGTTCGCTCTTGGGGTCGAACGTCAGCCACGGGCCGAGGATCGGCCGTTCCTTCCCCAGGTCCACGCCGTTGCGCTTGAGGTGGTCGCGTGTCTGCTTCCAGGTTTCCTCGGCTTCCTCGATGCCCTCGACGGCCTTGGAGACCTGTTCCACGCCGACGCGCTCACCGACCCGGTAACTGATGTTGCCGGTGTGGAGCATGACGGAGGAGAGATGGCCTCCCAGGACGTCGGCGCGCAGGTGCTCGACCTTGCGTGACTTGACGGCCTCGAGCCAATTGCGCATGTGGCCGGCGCCGCCGTCGCCCTTGATTTTCTCGGTCTGCTTGCCGTCGTTGTCGTAGACGGCGCCGCCGCCGCGGGAGACGGCGAAGAACCCGCCTTCGCACTTGACGATGTTGGAGAAGCGGAACCCCCGGCCGAACCGCCGGTACACCGAGGTGCCCTTCTTGTTGCCTTTCTCGTCCACGTAGGGCAGGTTGCGGGAGCCGAAGATGATCGGCACCTTCCACTTCATGACGATGAACTCGGTGTTGGGCGTGGTGGCGTCATCGTTGTACTGGAACCGCCCGCCGACGCCTATCATCCGCGTGGGCACGTCCTCGCCGATGTCGAAGACGTGGTGCACGTCGTCAATGGTGTGGATGACGCGGTTCCCCATGTCGCCGTTGCCGTACGGCCAGAACCAGTGCCAGTCGTAGTGGAAGCGTTTGCGCATCAGCGGCACGACCTTGCGCGGGCCGCACCACAGGCTGTAGTCCACGCCGTCGGGCACCTTCTGGGGACCGTCGACCTTGCCGATCGGACCGCGGTGGGCGTACCACAGCGAGTGGACCCACTGGATCTTGCCGAGTTCCTTCTTGCGGATCTTCTCGCGCAGCGTGATGAAGGCCGGGTCCGACCGCTGCTGCGTCCCGATCTGGACGATGCGCTTGTACTTGCGTGCGGCTTTGACCATCATTCGGCCTTCCCAGATGGAGTGGCTGGCCGGCTTCTCGCAGTAGACGTCCTTGCCGGCCTCGCAGGCCATGATGGTGCTCAGGGCGTGCCAGTGGTTGGGGGTGGCGATGGCCACGGCGTCGACGCGCTTGTCGTCGAGCAGTTTCCGCAAATCCTGGTACTGCTTGACGTCGCCGCCGGCCTTTTTGGCGGCCCTGGCCATGTGGCCGACGTCGGGGTCGGAGACAGCCACGACCTCGCCGCCGCTGCCCTTGACCCAGCCGACGTGCCCCGTGCCCCGGCCGCCGCACCCGATGACGCCGACGCTGATGCGTTCGTTCGCGCCGAAGACGCGGGGGCCGGCAACGAGCAGGGTTGCCCCGCCGGCGGCCGTGCCGGCCAGGAATGTACGTCGTGTCATGCGCTTCGAGCACCTCATGAGAAAACTCCTTTCCACTGAACGGTCTCAGAATCCTATGCGAACGTCTCCCCCAACGATTCAAACCCGCCTCTGGGCTTTTCGTCGCGGCAAAAGCCGGGCCAAGGCCTGACGCCCAGAGGGCTGTCTGCGGTCACAGAGAAGGATCCCATTATGCCCTGACCTTTGGCCAGAGCCAAGGACCTTTTCGAGGCCCTAACGTTCGGGCCTATCCTTGAGGCGACCCGGAAAATCGTCGTCTTCTTCCAGGGATACCAGATATAATGCAGACGACGCTCCAGAAACAAGATGGAGGCCGGAAAAGGGAAGGGCCATGAAGTCGAGAGAATCCACGGGGGGCTTGCTTCCGGAACCGGGCAATTCCCTCATCCAGGCAGCCGAGCGACTTGCTCATGCCACCAGGCAGGTCCTCGCGAGCGCCAAAACCGAGGAAGACCTGCGAATCGGTTTTGAGAAACTGCTGGAACCCCTGCTCACGAGCATCGGGGTTGCAGCCCATCCAGAGTACGAGAGGGCCATTACCAACGTGGGCAGAGCCGATGCGATACACGGGCCTGTCATCATCGAGTACGAGGCGCCTCGGGCCTTCCGTTCCCAAAGCGCCATAGCCCATGCGTATGCTCAACTCGTGGGTTACATGAAGGGCGAGGCCGAACGACGAAAGGACGCCCTTTTTCTCTTCGACCCCAAGGTCGTCGGTGTCGGATTTGACGGGGAGCGGGCGTTCTTCGTTCGGTATCGCGGGGAGAAGAGCAGACCCAAGACCGAACTGAAGAAGCGCGACTTCACGCTCCTGGGCCCGTATATGTTCGGTCCAGAGACGGCGCGTACGCTGCTCGCATGGATGCGGGCTTCTTCTCGGCGACTGCTGACGGCGGACGAACTGACAGAAGCATTTGGCCCCGGCACGACGGTGGCCAAGTCACTGGTATCCGCTTTGGTAGATGCCCTGAAAAACTGGGACGCTGCACCGCGGGTCCGTGCCTTCTTCGAGGAATGGCAGCGCCTTTTTGGAATCATTTATGGGGAACACTTTGGCGCGCGGCGCGAAGCCGATGTCACCCAATTGTGCCACCGCTACGGGGTGGACAGGCGCATGGACCTGCAGGAAATGCTCTTCGCCATTCACACCTACTTCGCCCTTCTGATGAAGCTGATTGCAGCCGAACTCCTGGCCGTCGAAACCACGTCCTTCAAATCGTCCTTCTCGGAAGACCTGGCGCACAGCAGCAGCAAGGACCTCCTAGCAAAACTGCGAGACGTAGAGGATGGAGGAGTCTACGCCAGGCGCGGTATCACGAACTTCCTCGAAGGCGATTTTTTCCGATGGTACCTGGATGCGCCCTCTCCGCGGCTTGACGATGCAATTCGCGAATTGGCGAGAGCGCTCTCGGAATTCGAGCCGGCAACCACAACCATTGCACCCGGCTATCATCGCGACTTGCTCAAGAAGTTGTATCAGTACCTGGTTCCCCAGCAAATCCGGCACGATCTGGGAGAGTACTACACCCCGGACTGGCTGGCAGAACTCGTCTTACAGCAAATCAACTACAGAGGCGATTCCAGGAAACGCCTTCTGGACCCCGCTTGCGGTTCCGGCACCTTCCTCGTCCTGGCGATTCAGAAGGCCAGAGAGCGCGCCCGCAAAAACAAAGAGAGTACGCTCCAAGTCGCCAAGCGAACCGTGGCAAACATATGGGGTTTCGACCTGAACCCTCTCGCGGTCATTGCCGCCCGGACCAACTACCTTTTTGCCATGGGCGACTTGGTCAATGAATTAGAGGAATTCGAACTGCCCGTTTATCTCGCAGACTCCGTCTTATGGCCGCCCAAGGCCGGTCAGTTGCAACTGGATCTCTCTGGCGGAGAACACGTCTCCATCCCCACCTCCGTCGGCGAATTCCATGTTCCCGCAATATGGGTCAAGCAAAACGGTTTTCGGATGAAGCGTGCTGCGCCAATCGTTCAGCAGATGGTGAAGAACGGCTACGGCGCAAAGGAGGCCGTGGAGCGCCTGCAGAATGAAGGCCTCGTCTTTCCCCCGCATGAGCGGGTGGTGGAGAGTTTCTATCAACACCTCAGGCAATTGGAGGAACAGCGTAAAAACGGGATATGGGCCCGGTTTCTCAAAAACGTATTCGCTCCCATGGCGGCGGGCAAGTTCGACTATGTGGCGGGAAACCCGCCCTGGATACGCTGGGGCTACCTTTCCGCCGAATACCGAAACGCCACCGTCCAAATGTGGAAGGATTACGGCCTGTTTTCGCTCAAGGGGCCGGCGTCAAGACTGGGAGGCGGGGAAAAGGATTTCTCCATGCTCTTCATGTACGCCTCGGCGGATTTTTATCTCCGTAAAGGCGGGACGCTCGGCTTCCTTATAACGCAAGAGGTATTCAAGTCCAAAGGGGCCGGCGAGGGGTTCCGCCGATTCCGACTGAACGACAAGATGCCCCTGCGCGTGCTCAAGGCACACGACCTCGTTCCAGTCAAGCCCTTTGAGGGGGCGGCTAACAAGACCGCCATGATCGTATTGCGCAAAGGCACCGCCACGCGATATCCGGTCCCATACACCCTGTGGGAGCGAAAGAAGAAAGTCGGACGGATTCCAACTGACTTACCTCTTGCCGATGCGAAGCGTCTGCTAAAAAGAACTCGGCTGGAGGCGAGACCCATCGGCAACAAGACCGGCGCTTGGCAGACGGTGCCGAAGGGAGTAGGTAACCTCGCCAAAATCAGCGGACGAAACGCCTATAAGGCCCGCTTAGGCGCCCGCGTTGAACCTTACGGTGTCTTCTGGCTTCAGATCAATCAGGTACTTTCACAAGGCCTTATTCTTGTTTCAAACATGCCCGAACGAGGGAAGCGCGAAGTTCCGGAGGTCCAGCACGCGAAGATCGAAGCCGATCTCGTGTTTCCAGCCGTCGGCGGAGCAGACATTGAGCGCTGGGGCGCAACCCCTGGGGTATATGTCCTGATGGTTCAGGACCCTGATACTTCCAAGCCGTTTCCCGAATCGGTCATGAAGCAAAAGTGGCCCAGGACATACGACTACCTGACGCAATTCAAGGAAGTGCTTCTGACCCGCGGCTCAAAAACAGTCCGCCAGTTTGCCGAACGCACATCCTTTTATGCCATGTTCGGCATCGGGCCCTATACGGTAGCGCCATACAGGGTGGTGTGGAAACGCATGGCCTCGGATTTGACCGCCGCGGTCATCTCGGAAGTCAAGACACCGTTTGGCTTCAAGAAGGTCATAGCAACCGACACCACATCCTTGATCGCCTGCACCCGCAAAGAAGAAGCACATTATCTTTGTGGCATTCTGAACGCCAAACCTGTGCGCGACTTCATCAAGTCGTACTCCTCGCCCGGTAGGGGTTTCGGCGCTCCTTCCGTCATGCAGAACGTGGGCATTCCGAAGTTCGACACCAAGAGCAAGTTGCACCTTCGCCTTGCCGAGGTTTCAGAAGAATTGCATCGGCTTAAGTCAAAGGATGCCTTGGACAACGTGGCTGAACTCGAGCAGCAGCTGAGACCACTTGTAAGCGAACTTTTCGGTGCCGACCAGCAAAAAGGGTAGGATGTCTTGAGCCCTACTCGATACTCTTCAGCCCCAGGCGCTTGGCCTCTTCGGCGACCTCTTCAGCCTTCAGGCCGGCCTCGCGGGTGATCTCGGTGGTGATCCGTTTGCCGGTCTCCTGGTCCTCGGCGGTCAGGTGGATGCGGCCCTTGCGGTCGTAGGAGTAGGTGACCCGGACGAGGCTGCCGGCGGGCCGGCCGGCAGGCAGGCCCGTGACCTCCGCCGTGCCGATGACGATGTTCGCCTCCGGGTCAGGCGCATCGCCCTGGACCACCTGGAGAATGATCTTCCGCTGCCCCTCCACGGCCGTCTGGTACGTCTTGGTCACGCTGGTCGGCAGGGGGCTGTTCTTGGGGATGACGACGTCGTTGCGGTACTGGAGGGTGCGGGCATCCTTGATGATGAGGCCGAGGGCGTGAGCGGCGACGTCGGCGGTCTTGACCTTGCCGAGACGCTCGGCGGCCTCGGCGCTGAGTTCCGAGATGGGTTCGCCGCCTTCCAGCATGCAGACGGCCGCGTGAATGGCCGCCCCGAACGCCACCGCCTCGTCGACCGGCACCTCGGGCTTTACCTCTTTGCCGCTCATCCGCGCCAGGAGGCGTTGGACCATGGGCATGCGGGTGGACCCGCCCGTGGGGATGACCCGGTCCACGCTCTCCCACGTGACGCCGGCTTCCTCCAGGACCATCTCGGTCGTAAGTTGGGTGACGGCGAGGAGGTCCTCGGTGAGCGACTCGAAGGTCTCCCGGGAGACGTCGTAATTGCCCCAATGGCCCTTGTAACTGACGGGCACGCGTGCCCACTCGCGTCGGCTGAGGGTCTTCTTGGCCTCCTCGGCGCTCAGCCACAGATACGAGAGGGCCTGGGAATCCTCCCGGGGGTCGGCGCCGAACTCCTCGCGGAAGGCGTCGGCCAGATGATTAAGGAGCCGTTCGTCCCAATCCTTGCCGCCCAGTTCCACATCGCCGTCGGTCGCCAGGGTGATGAACTCGTTGCCGCGCTTCTCGATGACGGTGCCGTCGAACGTGCCGCCGCCGAGGTCGTAGACCAGGATGATGCCGTCCTCGCCCTGCTCGGCCAGTCCGTAGGCCAGGGCGCTGGCGGTGGGCTCGTTGACGATGTCGAGGACCTCGATGCCGGCGATGGCGCCGGCGTCTTCGGTGGCCTTTCGGCGGGCGTCGTCGAAATAGGCGGGCACGGTGATGACCGCACGCCGGATGGGGCCGATGTGCATCTCGGCATCCTTGATCACCTTCTTCAGAATCAGGGCCGAGATCGATTCCGGCGTGTACGTCTCGCCGGCCACCTTGAACCGCCACCGGGGGTTGCCCATCTGGCGTTTGACGTTGAGGACCGCCCGGGCGGGGTTGGCCAGCGCCTCCCGGCGGGCGTCGCGGCCGACGAGCACGCCCCCCTTCGTGAAGACCACCACCGAGGGCGTCAGCAACTCCCCCTCGGCGTTGGGGACGATGACCGGCCGGCCGGACGCATCGATGTACGCCACTTTCGTCAGGGTGGTGCCGAGGTCGATGCCGACGGTCCGCTCTTCGCGCGCCTCTTGGGGGAGGGTCATGAAGGTTCCTCAAGCCGCCACGAGATGGTACGCATTCTAAACCCGCCCGCCCGCTTGTCAAGCGGCGGCAACGGTTGACGGGGCGGTCGGCATCGGCTAGGATTCTGTGGGGTGCTCTCCCTGCGGCGGAGCATCTCGCGGAAAACAGATAGCCGCAGGATTTCTCCGCCGCGTGCCGTCTCGAGTGACCGCCCCCCAGGCGGGGCGTCCGAGCCGGTGCCACCCCGTATAAACGGACGGAGGACACGGTGAGCGACGATCCGACCGCCGGCAGCCAACTGCCCGCCCGCCGGACGGGCGGGGGGCCACGGGCCTACCTGGAGGCCCGGGCCGGGCCGGAGAAGGGCGAGACCTTCCGCCTCGCCCCGGAGGCGACGCTCATCGGCCGGGACCCTTCCTGCGACATCCGGCTATCCGAATCCCCCATTTCCCGCCAGCACTGCCGCATCGACCACGTCGAGGACCAGTGGGTGCTGCGGAACCTGAGCGCCAACGGGACCCGCATCAAGCGCGAGGAGATCCAGGAGCACGTCCTCTCCGACGGCGACGAGATCCGCGTGGGGGCCAAGACCCGCCTGGTCTTCGTGCTGGAGGAACGGGCCCTTCCGGCCGGCGCCCGTCCCCAGTTCCGGCCGCGGACGGCCGAGGGCGAAGCCATCGGCGCCGCCGAAGAGGAGGAGGCGGAAGAGAACGAAACGTCCGAACAGGAAGAGACGCCCTCTCTTTTTCAGCGACGCCGGGGCCTGTTCATCGGCCTGGCGGCCTACCTCGGCGTCCTCCTGGTCGGGGGGATCGTGGCCGCCGTCTATCTGAAGGGGGACGGCGGGCCCCGCGCCAGGGGCATTCCGCAACTGGCGATGGAGGAGCGGATCATTCCGCCGGGCGGTTCGGCGCCCCTTCGCATCGTTCAGAGGTCCCTCTCCGGCATCTGGTGCGTCAACAACCGGGGGGACCAGATCCTCGTCTCGCAGGAGGACCTCAAGACCGGCCGCGCACGTCTCGTGCCGGGCATCCGCCAGGCCATCGACGTCGAGTTCTACACCCAGCGGGAGTTCAAACGGCTCAAGCGGAGGGGCGAGATCGACCCCGACTACCCCTACGTCCTCGACCAAGACCGCAGCCGAACCGAGGCCAAACGCCTCACCCGCGAAGCCGTCCAGGCCTGGCTCATCTGCGACGTGCCCGGCAACGAAAGGAAACTCTACGATACCGTCCGCTTCTTCCAGAAGGCGTTGGCCCATTACGGCATGCGGTTCCTGCCGGACCCGGCCAAGGATAAAATCCGCCAGCAGGCCACCAGGAAACTCGTCAACCGCGTCCACGACCTCTACCGGCAAGCCGTACGGGCCTCCAAGGCGGGCGCCTACGGCAAGGCCATCGCCGCCTATGACAAGATCCTCCACTACGTTCCCGAACACGGGAACATCATCTACAGGAACGTCTCGCGGCGCCTCTCGGCCGTTCGCCGAGAAGCCCAATCACGCGGAGGCTAAAAAGGAATAGGGCGGCAGGTCCGCCTTCCGTGGGTAAACCGGCCCCTCCGCCGCTCACCGTATCCGCGCCCGGAACCGCACCTATCCGCGCCGCGACCGTCAGGGAGCGGACCCGTCCGACCCCTGCGGCGCCGCCGACCCCTCCTTGCGGCCCTCGCCCCTGACGCCGAAGAATCGCACCTCCGAGGTCGGAGGGTCCTCATCCTTCTCCTTGTGGGCAGGCGGACGCTCGGCGGGGTACTTCTCGCGGAATCGCTTCAACCACTCCGGCCGCTCGCCCGCGGCCGCTTCGGGCGCCGCCTCGGACGGACCCGTTTCGGGGGGGCCGGCCGCGGATTCGGCCTCCCCCGTGCCGCCGGCCGTCGCCGGCCGGAGCCCGGGCCAGGCCTCCTCCCCCGGCGCGGACTGCTCTTGCCCCACCGGGGCTCCGCCCTCCGGCCCGTAGAGGGGAAGGACGCCGAAGAGAACGAGCACGGCGACGAGAAGGGAAACGATGACCGCCACCACCGGCACCACGACGAGGACCTGCGGCCGCTGACCGGCCCAGGCGAGGAGGGCGGCCGGCCCGGGGCCCAGGCGGTCGCCCAGAGAGCGGACGCCGTCCCGGGTCTCCCGGGCCGCCCGCACCGCCTTCCGGCCGCGTGGAACCGCCAGGGGCGATTCGTCGAGGCGCGCCAGCGCCCGGTCCAGGTCCGCCTTCGACTTGCCGAGCACCCGCGCCACGGCCGCCAGCACCTTGCCCTTGCCCACCCGGCCGCCGTAGCGGCGGATGCGTCGGACCAGCCGAAGCAGCGTCAACTTGGGGGCATCCCTCGCCTGCCGGACGAGGCGTAACTTGCCGAAGATGTGGACGCCCCGGCCGACCTCCTCGGCCACCATCCGTGCGATCCCCAGGGGAGTGCCCAGCATCCGCTGGGCCTTCTTGACCGATTCGATGCGTTTCTCGAGCGGCCCGATCTCCAGGCACTGTCCCAGGACGGCCACGTCGCGATAGATCCACACGGCTACGGGCAGCCGAAGATCGTGGACGCCGACCTTCGGCCACCCCGAGGCCCGCGCCATCACGCGCCGCATCAGGTACGGCATGAGGCGGGCGACCGGGATGCCGCGAGCCCGGCACGCCGTGAGCCAGGCCTCCAGGGCCGCCGGCGTCCGCTCGCCCTGACCGAGGTGCTGGCGGGCCAGATTCTCGGCCTCCCGCCGCCATCGGCCCATCAGACGATTGTCGTAGGCGCGTCTCTTCTCGGCATTGGTCAGGGTGGAGACGGCCTGGCCGATCTCGGCCAGCAGAGCGAGCGCCTGCTTCCGATACCGGCCGATCTGGTAGGCGCGGACCTTGCGTTTGACCCGCCGGCCCGCCTCGAGGATGGCCTTTTCGTCGCTCTCCAGTTCCGGCACGCCGAGCAGGGCGTAAAAGGAGGGCTCCGGCTCCTCCACCCCCAGCCATTCGCGCAGCATCCTCTCACGGGGCAGGTCAGCGTGGGTCGCGGGATTCCGGCTCGTGCTCGGATTCACGACACGTCTTTCTCCTGCGCAGCGCCCGGCCAAGCATAGTATCATATCGGCACCCGGGAACGGTGACAAGCAGCGAACCGCTTCCGGGTGCTCCAGGTCTCCCTGTGGGACGCTCCACATGGCCGAACACGCATGGCGGAAAATGCGGTTCCCCGACGCCCTCGGCCGGGCGGACCTTCGCCGACGGGCCCGCCGGAGCCTGGAGACCGGCCCGCTCTGCGACCACTGCCTCGGCCGGCTGTTTGCCCAGGTCGATACGGGCCTGACGAACGCCGACCGCGGTCGGATGGTCCGCCAGGCCCTGGGTGCCCCGCCGACCACCGCCCCCTGCCGCCTCTGTCGCAACCTCTTCGAGGGGATAGCCCACTGGGCGGCCCGCGCCGAGCGCTCGCTCCGGACGGTCGAAGCGGACACCTTTGCCGTCGCCTCCCGCCCGGACCGCCGCATCGCCGAGGCCGAGCAGGCCCTCTGGGACGAGGTCGGCGGCGAAACCGCCGAGCCGTACAAGCAGGAATTCAACCGCCTGCTCGGCACCCGGCTGGCCGAGGCCACGGGACGCCAGGTCGACCTGGTTCGGCCGGAGGTCCAGGTCCTGGCCCACCACCGGACAGGCCGCATCAGCCTGCGCATCGAACCGCTGTATCTCCGCGGCAGGTACCGGAAACTGGCGCGCGGCCTGCCCCAGTGCCGATGGAAGGCGTGGCCGACGAGTATCCAGGAAATCGTCGGCGACCCGGTGCTGCGGGCGGCCGAGGGCGAGGACCACCGCCTGCACGGCTGCGGCCGGGAAGACACCGACGTCCGGTGCCTCGGCCGGCGGCCGTTCGTCCTGGAGGTCCGCCGGCCCCGCCGGCGGCACCTCGACTGGCCGGCGCTCGTGGCCGAGATCAACGCCTCCGGCCGGGTGGAGGTGGACGGCCTCGTGCCCTGCCCCCGCGCGGAGGTGGCACGCCTCAAGGCCTTGAGGCCCGAGAAGACGTACCGCGCCGTCGCGGAACTGGACCGCGAGTTGCCGGACGGCGACCTCGCCCGCCTGGCGGACCTGGTGGGCCTGGTCCGCCAGCGGACGCCGACCCGCGTGCTGCGGCGCCGGCCGAACCGGATGCGCCGGCGTCGCGTGCTGCACCTCGAATGGAAACGCCTCGGGCCGCGGCGCCTGCAACTGACCGTCCGCGCCCAGGCCGGCACGTACGTCAAGGAACTCATCAGCGGCGACGGCGGCCGGACCCGGCCGAGCGCGGCCGAGGTGCTCGGCGTCGAAGCCGCGTGCGTGGAACTCGACGTCACCGCCATCCATCTGTGAATCCATTGCGTTGGTGTCGCGCGGATGAGCCAACGGTTTCCCGGGAACCGCGCCGAGAGGGATGCGTCCAAAGGGGTGCAGGCCCGCAGGCGGTCTGCGCTGCGGAACGCATCAGGCACCAACCATCAGAAAGGAGACGGTCATGTTCGCATCCCAAAAGACCCGGACGGGGTGGTCGCACCTCATCGTCTCGGCCGGGGCGCTGTGGGCCCTGGCGTTGTCGGCGGCCGGAGCGGCCGAGCCGGAACCCGGCCGGCTCACGCTGACCACGCAGAAGGCCGTCGTCTTCAAGGACGGGTACGCCCTGCTGATTAAGGAGGCGAAGGGCGTGGCCGACGCCGACGGCTGCGTCTTCACCCTCCAGGTGCCGGACGCCGCCGTCCTGGGCAGTTTCTGGGCCGCGAGTCAGAACAACGAGATCCTCGCCATGCGCGCCGAGTACACCGACGACTGGAAGCGCGTGGACACGCCGCCCGGGCCCGCGACCCAGACGCTCGACAACCTGCTGAAGCAGGTGACCGGAAAGACGGTGACACTGACGGCCGACGACGACGAGTCCGTGCGCGGCACGCTGCTGGGGCGCACCGTCATCGAGGGCCGGCCGTTCGTCCTGGTCGAGCCGGAAGGGCGAGAGGACGAGGCCGAGGCGCCGCCGACGCCGATTGCTTTGTCGAAGATCGCGGCGGTTCGCAGCCCCGCGCTCGCCGACAAGGGGGACGGCAACCAGTCGTTCGCGCGGGCGAAACGGCTGAGTTTCGACCTCGGGGCCGAGTCGGCGGGCCGGCCGGTCGCCCTGACGCTGATGTACTTCGCCCCGGGCATCCGCTGGATTCCCACCTATCGCGTGACCGGCGACCTGAAGGATACGGCGGCGATGGCGCTCCAGGCGGAAATCCTGAACCAGAGCAAAGACCTCCGCGACGTGGCGCTCGACCTGGTGGTCGGCGTGCCGCATTTCCGCTTCCGCGACGTGGTCTCGCCAATGGTGCTGGAGGCGAAACTGCGGAACGCCCTGGCCCAGGCCGCGCCCCAACTGATGGGCCAGATGTCCAACGCGATGTTCACGCAACGCGCAGGCGAATGGCGGCGGCAGGCGGGCCGACCGGGGGCGCCGGAAGCCGCGGCACCAGGCGACATCCAGTTGCCTCCCGAACTCGGCGCCACCGGCGAGCAGGACCTCTACGTCTACAACGTGCCGAAGTTCTCCCTGCGTGCCGGCGGCCGCGCCACCGTCCCCCTCTGGCAGGCCGAGGCGCCTCTGCATCACCTCTACACGCTGGACCTGAACGTCGTGCGGAACGCCCGGCACGGCAGCATGGTCCGGGGCGAGTCGGACGATGCGAAGTACCCCGCGGGCTCGCCGCTCCGCCTGCTGAAGACGCAGGTCTGGCATCAACTGGAGTTGACCAACCGCTCCAAGGTGCCGTGGACGACCGGGGCGGCCATCATCCTCCGCGACTCACTCCCGATGGGCCAGGACCTGCTGACCTACACGCCTCCCCGCGGCACCAGCCTCCTGCCGATGACCGTCGCGGTGAACCTTCGCGGCACGCTGAAGGAAGAGGAAATCGAGCGGAAGCCGAACGTCCTGAACTGGGGCGGACACGCCTACTCCCTCATCCGAAAAAGGGGCATCGTGACACTGACCAGTTACCGCGACGCCGACTCGGACGTCCGCGTCGCCGTCTCGCTGCCGGGCAAGGCCGAGAAAGCCTCCAGCGACGGGAAGGTCCGCATCGACGATTTTCACCCCGGCGACTGGCAGAACGGGGGCTTCTGGCAGAATAACCACAGCGAAGTGGTGTGGGACCTGACACTGAAACCGGGCGAGACCGCCGAGTTCACCTACACCGTCTCCTTCTACGTGCCGTAGGATCATGCTTGAATGACCAATGACCAAATCCCAATGACCAAGGAGCCGCCTGCGGCGGCTGTGGGCATCGCACGCCACCTTGGTCATTGGGGCTTGGTCATTGGTCATTTGTGACTGGCACGCCGTACGGCCGTCCGTTCTCGAAGCCCGTGACCTCCGTAAAGCCGGCGCGGCGCAGGACCGCCTCGGCCTCCTCGAAACCGTGGGCCACGTCGCCGGGGCGGTGGGCGTCGGAACCCACGACGACCCGCCGGCCGCCGAGCGCCGCGTAGCGCGCGAGAATTTCGCCGTCGACTGCCAGGCCCAGGCCGCGGTCCAGGATGTGGTGCGTGTTGACCTCGACGGCCACGCCGCCCGCGATGCAGCGTGCCAGGATTTGCTCCACCCGCTCCCAGTACCGCGCATCCCGGAGGACGACCGCCCGGTCGGGCATCTGCTTGTACACGTAATCGAAGTGGGCGAGGACGTGGCACCAACCGGAGGCGGCCAGGGCCTCGACCTCCGCCAAGTAGGCATCGAGCACGTGGCGGAGTTCGGCCTCGGCCGGCGGGTCCTCGTGCAGCCGCCAGATCTGCCGGCCGCCGGCCGTGTGGACGGCGCCGACGAGGAAATCGAACTCCATCGAAGCGAGCACCTCGCCGACCTCCTCGCCGTAGGCGGTGCGGAAATCGAACTCCACGCCTTTGCGCACCGCGAGCCGGTCCGCGAACGCCGCCTGCGCCCCGGTGACGGCCCCGGTGTAGGCGGCATCGTCCAGGTAGCCGTAATGCGGGTCGTCGCGGTCGAAGTCGAGGTGCTCGGCGAAGCCGATCTCCGAGAGGCCGGCCTCGACGGCGGCCTCGCACATCCGGCGGACCGAGCCGTGCCCGTCCGCGCTGTGCGTCGAGTGCATGTGATAGTCCGTCCGGATCATGCGTGCTCCGGGTTCAGGAAGCGGACCTCGCGATTAACTACTGAGGTACCGTCGGCGAGCGGGCGGGTCAAGCGTTTCCGCAGAAAAGGCTCCGGGAAGCAGGATGGCATGGCCACCTGTTGTTGGGTGGCCATGAAACAGCGAACAGCGGAGCGCGGCGCGTCGGAGCCTATCCCGAGCGGCGCCGAGGGACGCCTGCCGCGCAAAGCCGGAATACCATGGCCACGCAAGCGTGGCCATGCCACCCGCCGCTCGCGCGCCCGCCCGGCCGGCGGCCGCAGGCCGCCGCGTCGACCTGCAGTCGACGGCCAGGCGCCGGGATCAGACGTTTTTCATTCCCCCGGCCGGCCGCGCGCGGTAGCATGAGGCGTCGGACGGCCCCGTTTCCAGCACCGCTTCAGTGGGGGATTTGCCATGGACCGACCCGCCCGCCGCCTGCTCGTCGTCACGTGCCTTCTCGCCCTCACCGCCGGCGCCGGTGCGGCGGAGAAGGAGGCGCCCGGCAACGCCCTGGCGGTGCTCCGGAAGGACGAGCATCCCGGCGAGATGCTCCGCGCCTATCTGCTGGACGCCTGCGACGCGCGCCTCGACGCCCGCCGCAAGGAGGTCCAGGCCCTGGAGACCGCCGACGCCGTCCGGAAGCGCATCGCCCGCGTCCGCAAGGACTGGATGGAGGCGGTCGGCCCGTTCCCCAAGCGCACACCGCTGAAGGCGAAGACCGTCGGCACGATCGAGGCCGACGGCTACCGCATCGAAAAGGTCCTGTACGAGAGCCGGCCGGACCACCACGTGACGGCCAACCTCTACGTGCCGACCGGCGGCGAGCCGACCCTGCCCGGCGTCCTGGTGCCGTGCGGCCACTCGAAGAACGGGAAGGCGTCACGCCTCTACCAGAGCATGAGCGTCCTGCTGGCAAAGCACGGGTTCGTGGCCCTCTGCTACGATCCCATCGGCCAGGGCGAGCGGTGCCAACTGCTCGATTCCAGGGGCAAGCCGAAGGTCTGGGGCACCACCGAGCACACGCTGACCGACATCGGCGCGCGGCTCACGGGCGCCTCGGCCGCCACCTACCGCACGTGGGACGGCATCCGGTCCATCGACTACCTCGTCTCGCGGCCGGAGGTGGACCCGCAGCGCATCGGCTGCACGGGCAACTCCGGCGGCGGGACGATGACCTCGTACCTGATGGCGACCGACGAGCGGATCCTGGCGGCCGCGCCCTCGTGCTACCTCACGTCGCTCCGGCGCCTCTTCCACACCATCGGCCCGCAGGACGGCGAGCAGAACATCACCGCCCAGGTCGCCCTTGGCATCGACCACGCCGACTACATCACCATGCGGGCGCCCCGGCCGACGCTGGTCCTGACGGCCACGCACGACTTCTTCGACATCGACGGCACGTGGACCAGTTTCCGCGAGGCCAAGCGGCTGTATTCGATTCTCGGGTTCGGCAAACGGGTGGACCTGTTCGAGTATCCCGATAAGCACGGCTTCAGCCGGCCGCGGCGGGTGGCCGCCCTCAGGTGGATGCGCCGCTGGCTCCAGGGCATCGACGACGACGCCACCGAGCCGGACCTCACCCTCCAGAAGGACGCCGACCTCCAGGTCACCGACTCCGGCCAGGTGGTGAAGGACCTCGGCGGCGTGACCGTCTGGGACCTGAACCTGCGGCGCGCGAAGGCCCTGGCGACCGACCGCGAGGCGTTCTGGAAAGACCACCCGAAGCAGGCGTGCCTGGCAGAGGTCCGCCGGCTCGCGGGCATCCGCAAGATCAAGAAAAAGCCGTCCGCGAAGGCCGTCGGCACCCTCGAGCGCGACGGCTATTCGATTGAGAAGATGCGGATCGAGCGCGAGGGCGAGCCGCCCGTCCCCGCCCTCCTCTTCCTGCCGGCCGAGCGCAACGGCAAGGCACCGGCGGTTCTGTACGTCGACGGCCGGGGCAAGGCTCACGATGCCGCCCCCGGCGGGCCCATCGAAGCGCTGATCAAGGAGGGGCGAGCGGTCCTGGCCATCGACGCCCGCGGCTTCGGCGAGACCGCGCCCGCCAGGCCCAAGCGGTACTGGCACAATGAGTATAAGATTTCGTACCTGGGCATTCATCTGTGGCGGCCGCTCCTCGGCCAGCGGGCCGAGGACGTGCTGGCGGCCCTGGAGGTGCTGCTCGCGCGGGAGGAGATAGAGCCGGACGAGGTCCGGCTGGTGGGCATCGGCCGGGCGGGCCCCGTGGTCCTGCACGCAGCGGCCCTCGAGGAGCGGTTCGGCGAGGTCCTCATCCGACGGAGCATCGCCTCCTGGATGGACGTGGTGGCCACGCCCTTGTGCCGGCACCAACTGGAAGGCATCGTGCCGGGCGCGCTGGAGCGGTACGACCTGCCGGACCTCGTCCGGGCTATCGCTCCGCGGTCGGTGACCGTCCGCGAGACGGTCGATGCGACAGGCAAGGCGAAGCAGGGAAAGGCTGACCCATGAAGCGCCGACGCCCTACCCTCCGCCCAAGACTTCCCGCCGAATCTCGCGCCACCGCCCCATCGAGCGGGCCAGGTGCTTCTCGGCCGGCGCCTTGATGCCCCAGCACTGGAGTCCCATCTGGCCCCTGTACCCCACGTCCCGGACCGTCCGCAGGAAACCGACTAGACGGTAGTCGCCTTCATCCAGCGGGGTGATGGTGTGCTTGGCGCGGTCGCCGTTGTTGATGGTCACGCTCAAGAGGTGCGGCGCGGCCTCCTT
>Ga0180434_10000973_pt1 | contig 42196 bp, 32 predicted proteins | sample SS_ome_7_FD_132453 | JGI IMG/M metagenome (GOLD analysis project Ga0180434, IMG submission 132453) | Hypersaline lake sediment archaeal communities from the Salton Sea, California, USA - SS_1_D_2 metaG | ecosystem: Environmental > Aquatic > Non-marine Saline and Alkaline > Hypersaline >... | reverse complement strand
CGGCTCTTCCCGGCGCGCATCGCCTTGCCCCCGCCCTGGCGGCGCATCTACGCGCGCGAGGTCAGCACGGTCGTCTACGGAGAGCGCCAGGCGCGCCACGCCTGCCGGTATGCGTTCTAGGGAGACTCAGCGCAATGCTCATGAGCCGTTGGGCTCATTCGCCCAGAAGGATGGACGGTGCACGCCAAGAAGCTCACGTGCACGACTAGATTCCCGTCCCCCTGGCAGAGCGGGGGGGCAAGACCAGGAATCATCGTTCCACAACCGGGAGCATCCGACGGACGAGGGGAACAACACGCCCCATCGCCTCCTCCAACCGCACGCTCATCTTCACCCCGGCCGCCGTCGGCCGCCCCCCGCCCCCCAACGCCTCCGCCAGCTGTCCGACATTGAGACTCCCCTTGGACCGGAAGGTGACCTTGACCTCGCCGGAGGGCAGCTCGCGGAAGAGCAGGGCGAGTTCGACGCCGCGAATCGCCATCAGGAAGTCGGTCACGCCGTCGGCGTCGCCGGCGGTCGTGCCCGTGCGCTGGAAGGCATCTTCGGAGAGACAGGTCCAGGCGATGCGCCCGTCCAACTCGCTGACGAGTCGACTCAGGGCGAGGGTCAGGAGCTCGACCCGGGCGAAGGACTCGTTCTCGAACAGCCGCGCGGCGGTATCGGTGTGGCTTGCTCCGTGGCGGATCAGCTCGGCGGCGATGAGCAGTGTCTCGTCGCGTGCGTTGCGGAAGCGGAAGCTGCCGGTGTCAAAGAGGATCGAGGCATAGAGCGCTTGCGCCATCGGCGCATCGATCTGCGCGCCGGTCGCCAGAAAATAGCGATAGAGCACCTCGCCCGTCGCGCTCGCCTCGGGGTCGATCAGCGCGAGCGTCTCGCGCGGGATACGGCTCTGATGATGATCGAAGATGATCTTGGGTGCGGGCGAAGCCTTCACGCGCGCACCGAGCGCCCCCATGTAGTCCCAGTCGCTGACGTCGACGACGAGCACCAGATCGTGGGGCGGCAGCGGCTCGGCGCCTGCACTCCAGTGCGCGACGGACAGCCCGGAGTACTCGATCAGGAAGCGGTAGATCTCTGGCACCGGATTCGGATTGCGAATCGCGACCTGCTTGCCGGCCGCGCGCAGGTGGCGCGCCAGGGCTGCCTCGGAGCCGACGGAATCCGCCTCGGGAAAGATGTGCGAGGCGAGCAGAACGCGCTCGGCCGCAGCGATCGCGGCCTGCGCTTGCGTGCAGAACTGCATCAGCCCGCGCTGGGAATCCGCATCGGAAAGGGTCAAGGGCATCTACCGCAGCAGAGCCTCCAAGCTCTTGTCATACACCCGCAGCAGGACCGGATGCGCTGCTTCGCTCAGCTCCTTGCTGCAGGTCTGCATCTCGAGCGTATCGCCGCCTTCGAGCACCTCGACCAGTTCCTGACTCTTGGCGGCGATCAGTTGCTTTTCGTCTCGCGTCATGATGCCGGGCAGCTTGCGCATCACCTCGCGCAACGTCGTCAGCTGCACGCGCGCACGCACGCCGAGCTCATCGCGCAGTCGATCCTGGAAGCCGTCCTCCGGCTCGCCCGGCAGTTCCTTCTCGGCCGCGGCGAGCTGCTTGGCCGTCAGACCGCGCTCGGGCCGCACGTCGAGCCCCAGCGGCCGGCCCCGCGACGTCTCCTGGCCGCTGACCTGCAGCGCGCCATCTTCGTCGAAGGCAAAGCGAATCTCCAGCTGGGGCTCCCCCTCCTTCATCCCCGGGATCTTGGCCAGCTCGATGCGCGCCAGTTTCTCCCAGCCCAGCCCGCGGTGTCCGAAGAGCTGCACGCCGACCTCGGTCTGCTTCTCCAGGTACGTCGTGAAGAGCTCGACCACGCTGGCCGGCAACATCTCGGTCCGGCGCAGCAAGGGCGTCACGATGCCTCCCTGCCCCTCGAGCCCAAGGGTCAACGGCAACGCATCGAGGGTCAGGGGCGCCTCTTCGTCGCTGCGGTCGAGGAAGCGGGCCCGGTGCAGCGCCCCGCGCAGGGCGGCCTCGCCGGGGTCGACAGCGTCGCTTGGCTCACGGCCGAATGCCTGGCCCAGCGCCGCCCGGACTTGGGGGATGCGGGTCATACCGCCGGCCAGCAGCACGCCGTCGACGTCGCCGCGCAACAAGCCGAGATCGCCATAGAGCGCGGCAATCATCTCCTCGGCCCGCTCGAGCGCCGGCGCCAACCAGGCGTCGAGCGCCGCGCGCTCATAGACGTGCCGGAAGGGGGTTTTCTCGCCCGGCAGGTGCAGGCGCAGCTGCGTCTTGCCCTTCGCCCCCAGCTCCTGCAGCGCGCCCGGCGCGAGCCCGAGCAGATGGCGGGCAACGTGCGTGCGGTGCTCGAAACCCTTGGCGCCTGTGCCGCGCAGCGCCTCTTCGGCGCGGGCGAGGAAGTCGCTGGCCAGGGCGCGCTCGATCTGCTCGCCGCCGAGGCGTGCATCGCCCGTGGCGGCCACTACGCGCACGAGCTCCGGGCTCGCCTCGACCAGGCTGACGCCGAAGTAGCCGGCGCCCCAGCTGCAGACCCCCAACCGCCCGCGGAAACCGGAGCCGATCCAAGCCAGTGCGACAGCGGTCGTCTCGTCGATCATGCGCACCCGTCGGAAGCCGGCCAGGCGCGCCGCCAAGCGGAGCGCTTGACGGTCGAAGGGCGTGAACGCTACGGGCACCGTCAGCACCGCCGATTCGACCGGACGCTCGAGCCCGATTTCCGCCGTGCGGCGCACGTGGCTCAGATAGAGGCCCGCCAACTCGATCGCCGACCGCAGGCGCCCGCCGATTTGCAGGCGCAACAGCTGGGGAGCGTCGGCATCGATCTCGTGCGGGAAGAAGTCGCCGCGCCCGCCGAGCTCGGCTGGATCGCTCGTCAACAGGAGCTTGGGCGCAAGGACCGTCTCACGCGGGAACAGCGCTTGCTGCTGGAACGCCTCGGAGCCAGCCAGCATGCCGCCGTCGGCGGCCAGCGCCAGCGCGGCAGGGATCTCCTGCTCGCCCAGCAGCTCTCCGACGCGCACCAGGTTCGCGCCGCGCGCCAGCGCCACGCGCGTCGCACGCGTGCCAAAATCGATCGCGACGAAGCTCTCGTCGTTCGGATTGGATCTCAGGGTCGCGGGCAAGAATCCCCTCCTCGCGTAGACCAGCGGCGGGCGCTGCACGAGACGTTCGTCCGCGCGCCTCGCCGGAACCTTAGGCCGGCGTCTCGACCGGCTTGCGCCGCGCCTCGCCGATGCGCGTTTCGACGGCCGACAAGTAGGCCCGCTCGCCTGCCAGGCGCACCGCCTGGTCGACCCAGTCGTCGGACATGTCGGGCCACTCCTCCCCGGCGGTGGCGACGGCTCGGTCCCACTCCTCCGCGATCCGGCGCAGCATCTGGTTCGAGCGGTCGCGCGCGTTCTCCACCTTGACCTGCAGCGAAGCAAGGTGATCCTGCTCCGTCTCCCAGGCCGCCCGATCGCCTGCCGCCTGCGCCTTCTCGGCGGCAGTCAGGACGCGGTCGAGGATCTGCACCGAGTCCTGCAGCCCCTCGGGGACCGTGCGCGTCGAGGCGTGCGCATGACCGAGCGCCGACAAGACGTACCGCAGGCGCGACTCCGGATCGCGCACGGTGCGGTAGGCGTCGTTGAGCGCACGCATCGCCGTCTGCGACGCCGTCAAGACCCGGCTATCACGGTGCGCGCGAAAGAGGTCCGGATGGCAGCGCCGCGCGAGCGTCTCGTACGCGCTCAGCAGCTCACCCTCCTCCCAGCGCAGCTTCGGCGGCAGCCCGAAGGCATCGAAAGGGCCGAGCACGCCCACCGACTGAGGCATCCCGCAGCGGCTGCAAACCAGCAGCTCGTCGAGCGGGTTGGAGCAATTCCAACATTTCATGCTTCGCCACTCCTCGGCGTCATCACGGATGGATTGGCCAGAATGGGTCATGCTAGGTGCCGAGCTGCGGGGATGTCAACGCGCTTCTGGCCGCCCTAGCGGTCGCCCGCGACCTGCATCCCCTTCAGCGTATGGGAGGTGGCGGATCCCACGCGGACGGTGACCAGCTCTCCCGCTTCGGGAACCGCCGCGCCCGCGGGGGCGAAGACGACATCCTTGAAGTCGTCGCTGCGCCCGTACCCGTGCCCAGCCGGGGCTCGGGCGGGGCCTTCGACGAGGACGACCGCCGTGCGACCGACCCACGCGGCGTAGCGCTCGCGGGCATGCGTTTCCTGCAGCGCGATCATCGCCTCCAGCCGGGCGCGCTTGCGCTCGGGGGCGACGTCGTCGCTCAGGCGCCGCGCGGCATAGGTTCCGGCCCGCGGCGAGTAGGCGAACATGAAGGCCTGATCGAAGCGCACGCGCCGCATCACCGCGAGCGTCGCCTCGAAATCCTCGTCGCTCTCCCCCGGGAAGCCGACAATGAGATCGGTGGTGATTGCCAGATCGGGCAGTCGATCGCGCGCGGCGGCGACGAGTTCAAGGTACTCGGCGCGCGTGTAGCCGCGGCGCATCGCGGTCAGTACGCGATCCGAGCCGGACTGCAGCGGGAGATGCATGTGGCGACAGATCGTCGCGTGGCGCGCGAGAGTCTCGAGCAGCCGGCGATCGAAATCGGCCGGATGCGGGGAGAGAAACCGGATGCGCCGCAAGCCGTCGATTTCCGCCAACTCGTCGAGCAGTCCGGCGAAGTCCCGTTCGCCATCGCGGTAGGAGGTCACCGTCTGGCCCAACAGCGTGATCGACGGGAATCCGGCGGCGACAATCGCGCGCGCCTCGCGCACGACCGTCTGCGCCGGCACGCTTCGCTCTCGACCGCGCGCCAAGGGCACCATGCAGTAGCTGCACATGCGGTTGCAGCCGCGCATGATGCTCAGCCAGGCATTGACCCCTGGCTGGCGCCGCGGATGCAGCCCGGCATAGGTCTCGCGCGGGTCGTGGCGCGTGGCCCGGCGCGGGCCGCCCTCGGCGAGCAGCGCGGGCAGCTGGCGATAGGCGTCCGGGCCGACGAAGACATCGACTTCCGGCAACCGCGCCGCCAGCGCCTCGCCGCCGAAGCGCGCCAGGCACCCGGCCATCACGATGCGCAGCTGCGGGCGGCGGCGCTTCAGCGGGCGGTAGCTCTGGATGTGGCCGATCACCCGCTGCGCCGCCCGCTCGCGCACCGCGCACGTGTTGACCAGGATCAGATCGGCGCGCTCGATCTTGGAGGTCGGCGTCCATCCGTCCGCTTCCAGGATGCCCGCCAAGAGCTCGCCATCGGCGACGTTCATCTGGCAGCCATAGATCTCAAGGTAGTAGCAGCGTGCGGGGGACGGCATCACGGCCTCACTCCTCGCCTAGCGGCTGACCGCACATGTGCCACGCGTCGGGGCCTGGGGTGAGCCGCACGCACAGCAGGCGGCCGGTCCCGCCCGTGGCGCCGGGGCAGAAGACGCGCATGAACGCCTCGCTGTAGCCGACGCCGCCGCCATCGGCGCTGCTTTCGAGCAAGATCTCGCCCTGCCGGCCGGCCAGCCGCCTCTGGAACCGGCGCCGCAGCCGCTCGTCGAGCTCCCGCAGGCGGGCCACGCGCTCCTTGCGCTCAGCCGGGGCGATGACCTCGCTCCAGGTGGCGGCCGGCGTTCCCGGACGTTCCGAGTAGGCGAAGGCGTGCAGGTAGGTCACGGGAGAATCCTCCAGGAAGGCGAGCGTGCGCGCAAACGCGGCTTCGCTCTCCCCCGGGAAGCCGGCAATGACATCGACGCCCAGCCCGAGACCGTCCACCCGCGCGGCCAGGTGTTGCAAGAGGCTGCGCATCTGCGCCGCGCGATAGGGCCGCCCCATGCGCCGCAGAACTCCATCGTCAGCGGATTGCAGCGCCAAGTGGAGACTAGGGCAAAGCTTCGGCTCCTCGGCGAGCGTCTTGATCAGCGCCTCGTCGATCGTCATCGGCTCGAGTGAGCTCAAACGCAACCGCGCCAGTCCCGGCAGGCGCGCCAGCCGGCGGATCAGCGCCGGCAGCACCGCCCCCGCCGGCGCCCCCGGCTCGCGCCCGTAGAGCCCGAGGTTGACCCCGGTCAGGACGATCTCACGCCATCCCGCCCCCGCGAGCGCGCGCGCTTCGTCGATCACCTCATCCGGCGGCCGCGAGAGGGGGCGCCCGCGCAGGCGGTGCACGATGCAATAGGCACAGGCCTGATCGCAGCCGTCTTGGATCTTGAGCCAGGCACGCGTGCGGGCGGCGTGCGCGGCGACCGCGCGCCCGAGAAAGCGCGTGCGCGTCGGATCGGCCTGCCAGTCCACGGCGGACGGCGTCACGACCGGTGTCGGCGCAGGAGACGATCCTGCGCAGTGCGCGGCCGCCGCGGGCCCAACCTCCCCGCCCCGACCCGCCGCAGCCGCCTCGGCCGCGCCAGAGGACGAGGGGCCCGGTGTCCCCGTCCCGGCGCGGCGCAGCAGCGCCGGCAGGAGCGCCGGCAAACGCTCCTTGGCGGCGTTGCCGAGCACATGGCCGACCCCGGGAATCGCGGCGAAGGTCTGCGGATCGAGCTGCACTCCGCACCCGGTCACGACGACCATGGCGCCGGGGGCACCGCGCAGCGCGCGCCGCACCGCCTGGCGCGATTGGGCCAAGGCGGGCGCCGTAACGGCGCAGGTGTTGACCAGGATCAGATCGGCCGGACCGGGAAAGGGCACCTCCCGCCCACCGGCAGCGAGCAGGTGTGAGCGCAGCATGTCGTTCTCGGCCTGGTTGGCCCGGCAGCCGAGAACGCCAAGAGCGAATGAGGGAGTCCGAGGCGACATGCCGGCAAGCCTAGGGAGCGGTGCGCCCGGGTGTCAATCGCCGCCGGCGGCCAGGTCTCGCTGGACAGCTCACCATCAAGCGTGCTAATGACCAGTGAGCATCCGACCTGATGCGGCCGCGACGGTCGCCCGTGCGCCCGGGAGGGAATCGCATGCAAATCGAGTCGTTGAAAGTCTTTTGCGACGTCGTCGAGAGCAAGAGCTTCTCCAAGGCGGCGGTACTCAACTTCATCTCCCAGTCGGCCGTCAGTCAGCAGATCCGGAGCCTGGAAGAGCGCTACGACCACAAGCTGATCGAGCGCGGCAAGCGCAACCTGACGCCGACGCACGCGGGGCAGATCCTCTACGAGGTGGCCAAGGAGATTACGTGCCGGCTCGACGAAATGGAACACCGCTTGCAGCGGCTCTCGAAGAGCGTGGCTGGAACGGTGCGCGTGGCGACGATCTACAGCGTCGGCCTCCACGAACTGCACCCCTACATCACCGAATTCATGCGCCGCTACCCGGGCGTGCGCTTGCGCGTCGAATACAATCGCGCCAACCGCATCTACGATGATGTTGTCGGCAACGCGACGGACATCGGCATCGTCGCCTATCCAGCCCGCCGCTCCGGCGTCGAAATCCTACCCTTCCGCAGTGACGAACTGGTCCTCGTCACACCCCCCGACCATCCGCTGGGGGGGTTCAAGAAGCTCGAGCTGCGCAAGTTGACGGGCCAGCCCTTCATCGCCTTTGATCGCGACATTCCCACGCGCCGGGCGATCGATCGCATCATGCGCGATCTCGACGTGCATCCGAAGATCGTCATGGAATTCGACAACATCGAAACGATCAAGCGCGCGATCGAAATCGGTTCTGGCGTCTCGATCCTGCCGCACATGACTGTCGAGCGCGAGGCCGCGCTTGGCACACTACATGCCGTGCGCTTCGCCAAGGCGAGCTACTCGCGGCCCCTCGGTGTGCTGATCAAACGTGGGCGCGAGATTCCCCCGGCGATGCAGCGCTTCCTCGATGTCCTCCTCGGCGAAGAGTGACAGTCTGCAGCGACGACGCCCGCCGCGACCGCGCGCGCCGGGGGTGCCGCCGCAAGATCGCGCGTTGCCCCGCGCCGCTCCAATTGACTCGCGCACCGAGTGTTAGCATTGCGCTAACCAGCACGCCGAGACCGGCTGTCGCGCTCGCGATCGTGCTTCCAATCCAACCTGCTGACGGGCAGTCAATTAGAAGATCCGCCGCTTTTCTGTTTGACGCCCTCGCGAGCCGGGCGCATACGTCAGTTCACCGTTGTCGTGAGCTCAGCGACCGCCGCTCGGCGGTCCACTTGCGACACGCCGGAGCGTCCCGCCCGACTTCAGGCAGATGCCCGGAACACAAGCACACATTCTCGTTGTGAAACATATCCGCACCGCCCCCGGGGAGGTAGGCATGTCCGAGAAGCCGAATCAGGACGTGAAACGCAACACCGCCGCGGCCGCGACGTCGACCGCGAGCGATCAGCAAGATCGCTCCGGGCGCCGGTTGCGCGTGCCGCGCTACTTCACGACGCCCGGTCGTCATCCCTTCGACACGCTCGAGTGGGAGCGCCGCACGGCGACGATCACGAACGACAAGGGCGATGTCATTTTCGAGCAACAGGGAGTCGAATTCCCCAAGCGCTGGAGCCAGATGGCGACGAACGTCGTCTGTTCCAAGTACTTCTACGGCGCCGTAGGCACGCCGCAGCGTGAGACGTCGCTGCGCGACATCTGCAGTCGCGTCACCGCGACGCTGCAACGTTGGGGCGAGGAGTTGGGCTACTTCGACAGCAGCGAAGATGCCGAATCGTTCGCGATGGAGTTGAATCATCTGCTCTGCTACCAGATGGCGTCTTTCAACAGCCCGGTCTGGTTCAATATGGGGGTCGAGGAACGCCCACAGTGCTCAGCCTGTTTCATCAATCAGGTTGAGGATAGAATGGAATCGATCCTCGACCTGGCAAAGACGGAAGGCATGCTCTTCAAGTACGGCTCCGGCACGGGGACGAATTTCTCGTCGCTGCGTTCCTCGCGCGAAGCGCTCTCCACCGGTGGGACCGCTTCGGGACCGGTCTCCTTCATGCGCGGCTACGACGCGTTCGCCGGCGTGATCAAGTCGGGAGGCAAGACGCGCCGCGCGGCCAAGATGGTCATTCTGAACGTCGATCATCCCGACATCGTTGAGTTCATCCAAACCAAGGTGCTCGAGGAGAAGAAGGCCTGGGCCCTGATCAACTCCGGCTTCGACGGCTCGCTCAATGGCGAGGCCTACAGCTCGGTCTTCTTCCAGAATTCGAACAACTCGGTACGCGTGACGGACGAGTTCATGCTGGCCGTCGAGAGTGATGGCGAATGGCAGACCCGGGCGGTCACCAACGGCGAGCCGGTCGACACGCTGCGCGCCCGTGATCTGATGAAGATGGTCGGTGAGGCGGCCTGGCTGTGCGGTGATCCCGGCCTCCAGTTCCACACGACGGTCAACGCCTGGCATACGTGTCCCAACACCGGTCCGATCCGCGCCAGCAATCCATGTAGCGAGTTCATGTTCCTCGACAACTCCGCCTGCAACCTCGCCTCGATGAACTTGATGCGCTTCGTCGACGAGAAGGGCCAGTTCGACAGCGACGCCTTTCGCGCGGCGGTGTCGATTCTGATCACCGCGCAGGAGATCATCGTCGATTCGGCCAGCTACCCGACGCCGGAGATCACCCAGAACAGCTACGACTACCGCCCGCTCGGGCTCGGCTATGCCAATCTCGGCACGCTGCTGATGTCCTACGGCCTGCCCTACGACTCGGATGAGGGGCGGGCGCTGGCAGCCACGATCACGGCGATCATGACCGGTCAGGCGTACGCGACATCAGCCGAGATCGCTCGCATCGTCGGCCCCTTCAAGGGCTTCGCTCGCAATCGCGAGCCGATGATGACGGTCATGCGCCGCCACCGCGACGAGCTGGGCCGCATCAACCCCGATCATCTCCCGCTCAACCTGCTCCCGGTGGCGCGCAAGGTCTGGGACGAGGCGATCGAATACGGCGAGCAGTGGGGCTACCGCAACTCGCAGACAACGGTGCTGGCGCCGACCGGGACGATTGCCTTCATGATGGACTGCGACACGACCGGCATCGAGCCGGACCTGGCGCTGGTCAAGTACAAGAAGCTCGTCGGCGGCGGACTGCTGAAGATCGTCAACCAGACCGTCCCGCCCACACTCGCGCGTCTCGGCTACGCCCAGGGTGAGATCAAGAAGATCCTCGCCCACATGGAGCAGGAAGAGACGATCGAAGCCGCGCCAGGGCTGAAGCCGCAACACCTGCCGGTGTTCGATTGCGCGTTTCGTCCGCGCAACGGCAAGCGCTTCATCCATCACGACGGCCACATCCGCATGATGGCCGCCGTCCAGCCGTTCATTTCAGGGGCGATCTCCAAGACAGTCAACGTCCCGAACGAAGCGACTGCCGAGGACATCGCCGACATCTACCTGCGCGCTTGGAAGCTGGGGCTGAAGGCGATCGCGATCTACCGTGACGGATCCAAGCGCGTGCAACCGCTCTCGCTCTCCAAGTCGGAGGCGGACCAGGAAAAGCAGAAGGCGCGCGAGCCGGTGCGCCGGCGGCTGCCGGAGGAGCGTCAATCGGTGACCCACAAGTTCGTGCTCGGCGACCACGAAGGCTACGTCACCGTCGGCCTCTACCCCGACGGCCAGCCGGGCGAGATCTTCATCGTGATGGCGAAGGAAGGCACCGTCGTTTCCGGCCTGTGCGACTGCTTCGCGACGACGATTTCGATGGCGCTCCAGTACGGCGTGCCGCTCAAGGTGCTGGTCGACAAGTTCATCCACGTGCGCTTCGAACCCTCCGGATTCACGCATCACCCGGAGATCCGCTACGCCAAGAGCATCGTCGACTACATCTTCCGCTGGCTGGCGCTGAAGTTCCTGCCCGGCGAAGACGAGGCAGCCGGGCGGCGCCCGGAGGCGGCCACCGCGCCCGCCTCCGGGATCTCCGCGGCCGCTGCGTCGCCACAGGGCTCGACGCCCCTGACCTTCGTCGATGGCGCCGATGCACCGACCTGCCCGGACTGCGGCTCGTTCATGGTTGTCAGCGGACGGTGCCACCGGTGCACCGAGTGCGGCTCGACGAGCGGCTGCTCCTAGCTCAGGCGGCGACGAGCGAACGCGCCCCTGCGCGGCACCGCAGCAAAAAGCCCGGCCACGCGTGGCCGGGCTTGTGCTTGTCTCGTCTTCCCGCTGGCGGGCAGTCATCCGGCGCCGGCGCGAGACACGCGCCTGCCCTCGCGGCGGGGCCCGCTAGAGCCGGAATTCGGAGCTCAGGCGAAGGATCTGTACGTCGCGGTCGACCGAGACGACGGTCTGCCCGATCCCTCCCGGCTGCAGCTCCTGACTGTCGGCAGAGCGCCCATCGAGCAGGAAGAAGCTGTCGACGTCGTAGTTCTGGAATTCCAGGCCGAGATGGAACGTGATGTTCGCGGTCGTTTCGAGGGAGAAACCGAAGGCCGTAGCACTGCCTTCGACCTGATCGCCGGAGGGCCAGACGCCGCCCGCATCAAGATCGACGTGCTGCATCGAGAGCGGCATGGTGCGATAGCCGAGCTGCGTCATCAGCCGCAGTCCAATGTCCCGCAGCTTGCGCCGCAAGAGCGGAAACTCGAAGCGCCCTCCGACGTGGAAGCTCTCGACGTCGGAGGCGGGATAGCTCTGGTCAAAGGCGGCGAAGGCCTCATCGGCGTGCTTGATCTCAACCTCCGACCAGGGCCGGACGTTGTAGTCGGCGCTCACCTCGATGCCACGAATCGGGCCGAGCGCGATGCCCAGCGTGTAGAAGAGCGGGATCTCCATGTCGTAGTCGGCGATCTCCCAGTGGACATGGTCGACTTCGGTCACGTCGGGCAGGATCAACGGCTGGCTCTCGATGCGGCTGTCGTAGGACTCGATCGTATGCGGCAGCTCAACCCATGCGCCGAGCTGCAGCTTCTCGCGCAGCGTCGCCAAGAACCCCGCCTGAATGCTGAGCCCGCGCATGTCGCGCTCGAAGGCGATCATGCCCTCGTCGAAATTGCGCACCGCCGCGCGCAAGAGCACATTGGAGCGCAGCCGGCCGGTGAGCACGTTGGCGCTGGCGCCCGCTGCCAGTGAGAACGTGCGGCTGCTCACCGGCTCGTAGGCGAGTCCGAGCGTCAAGCTGTTGATCGCCCCCTTTTCCTCGTTGTCGACGCCGAGCACGAACGGGAAGCCGGTCCCGCCGGCGGAGAAGAGCCCCATCTCGAGTACCGTCTCGGTCCCGAAGTCGATCGTGCTGTGCGCGCGATACGCGGCGCCCCCCACGACCGGTCGGCCACCGAGCTCGAAAAGCGGCAGCGCCGCGCCCCAAAAGCCGAAGCCGTCGCGGCCGCCGAGCGCGCTCTCGTAGGAGCTGATACTGAACTCGCCCAACCCCTCGACCAGGATCGTGTCGGGCAGTCCGCTGCCCGAGCTTGTGCTCGAGCGCAGATAGGAATCCGTATAGACCGCCAGTTCCCGCAGATTGGCCATTGCCGCCGGATTCCAAGCGAGCGCCAGCGGGCCTTCGACGGCCGCCGTGTAGGCCCCACCGCGTCCCAGCGCCTCGGCGCCGGCGCGTGGCGTCAGGTCGTCGATCGGGCGGTGCAGGTAGCGCGGCAGCGCCAGCGCGAGGTTCGAGCCGTAGTGACCGTCGTAGACGTGCGGATCAAAGACCGAGATCGGCTCCTCGACGAAGCGCTGGTGAATCGTCTTCTGCTGGGCTGCGGCCCAGGTCGGCGCGAGGAGGATTCCCACCACCGCCAGGCTCAGAGCCCACATCAACCGGGAACGCGCTCTCATAGGCATTCGACTCCTCGCGCAAGAGGCACGTGCACGCCCGACTCCACCGCTAAGAGCGGTCGGACAGCAAGAATGTGGCCGCAATCCCACTCAACGTCCAGAAGATCGACCGCGTGGCGGAGCGCATCGGATCGACACGCACCTCCTCGATGCTGTCGATGGCATCCATCCGCAGCACGACCTCCCGGGGCGATTCGCCGAGATCCTGGCGCACCTGCGTCAAGCGCGTCCATTCGGCGTCGTGCGCGCCGACGGTGCGGATGCGTTGCGCATTGACCACCTTGATGCGCTCATAGGACAGACTATCGATGATTCCGTGGTAGATCACGCCGCCGTGGAGGAGCTCGACGCTCGAGCGCTCGCCAATCTTGCCCGTCAGGCGCGAGCCGTCCTGAAACGTCAAGACGAGCTCCTTCTGCGGATCGAGGCGTCCATCGGTCAATTCGCTCGGCACGCGCTTGGTGCAGCCGACCGCCGCGAGCAGGATGAGCAGGGACGCCGTCACGAGCGAGAGCGTGCGCACCATACTGCCTGGTCTCCTCTTGTGGACCGCATCGTATCGATGGCATCGACGCAGAAACGGCTCGATCTTCCTTCCCTGGAACCCATTGGGGCGCTGGCCCTACCCGGGAGGGAACGAAGATGCGAAGCCATGCCAAGGGACTATAGGTGCCTGTCGGGGGAACGTCAACCGTATTCCCGGTAGCGCAACCGCTTTCGGCTTGGTCTGTTGCGCCGATTCAGGCGTCGCCGGCCGCACTCAGGGGATCTGCAGCGCGGCCGATGACGTCCAGCGCCGGCTCTCCGCAATCGGCGTCGCGCCCGCCAGTTCGCGCAGTGTCGCCGGCAGCGCCGCAGTCAGATCGACCGGGCTCAAGCCGAGCCGGCCCTCTGCGGGGAGCCGCCGGTCGGCGGCGGCGCCATGCACGTAGGCGGCAAGCCGCGCGGCATCGAAGGGAAGCAGCCCTTGGGCGAGGAAGGCGGCCACGATGCCGGTCAGGACGTCGCCGCTGCCCCCGGCCGCCAATCCCGCGTGGCCCGTCGGGTTGACCGACACCTCGCCGTCGGGATCGGCGACGAGCGTCGGCACGCCCTTCAACAGCAGGACGCAGTTGTGCTCGCGCGCGTAGCGGCGGGCCAGCTCGACGCGCTCCTCGGCCGCCGGAGGGCGCGCCCGCCCGAGCAGGCGGGCCATTTCACCGGGGTGCGGCGTCAGGACGGGCGGCAGCTCGCCGCGCGGATGCGACCAGGGTTGCTGCGCCAGGGCAAACAGCCCGTCGGCATCGACGACGAGCGGTCCCGCATAGGACGCCACCAAGCGGCGTACGAGCTCCTGCGCCTCCGCCTCCCGGCCGAGCCCCGGTCCGAGCGCCCAGGCCTCGGTGCGCGCCTCCATCTGGGCCAGGCGCGATTGCGCCGCCAGCGCCAGCCCCCCCGCCGCGGTCTCCGGGCAGGGCAACGTCATCGCCTCGGTCAGCTTCGTCTCGAGCGACGGATTGAGCCCGCGCGGCACGGCGACCGTAGTCAAGCCGGCGCCGCTGCGGACCGCCGCCTCGGCCGCCATCGCCGGCGCCCCCGTCAGGCCCGGCGAGCCGCCGACGATCAGCACCCGCCCGACGCTCGACTTGTGCGCGTCGGCCTCCCGCGCCGGGACGAGCGGCGCGGCCTCTTCGCGCGTCATGAGATACGTCGCCACGCCGACGTCGGATGTGACGGAAGCGGGAATGCCGATGTCGACGCAGCGCACGAGCCCCAGGTGACGGCGACCGGGATAGAAGAGAAACCCCAGCTTCAGGTGCGCCATCGTCACCGTCAGATCCGCCTCGACCGCCTCGCCGGCGACCACGCCCGTGTCGGCGTCCACGCCGGTCGGCACGTCGATGGCGAGCACATCCGCCTCCCGTTCGTAGCGCAGCGCCTGGATCCGCTCCACTCCGGCCGCGATCAAGCCGCGCGGAGCGCCGCGCGAACCGGTGCCCAGCAGGGCATCGACCACGAGCGGGGGGTGCGGCCCGGCAGTCCGCAGTTCGGCGGCCAGCGCGGCTCCCAGCGCCTCGGCCGCCGTCACGACGAGCCGCCGACCGCCGGCCGCCCCGTACAGAACCCATTGCTCGGCCGCGTCCGGCGAGAGCTTCTCGACCGGCGCCAGGAGCAGGACGAAGGGCGCCCGGCGTGCCGCCTGCAGGTGGCGCGCGACGACGAGCCCGTCGCCCCCGTTGTTGCCGGGACCGCAGAAGACGAGGATCGGCCGCTGGCCGAGGTGAGCGCAGTGCTGGCGCAGCGCCGCGTAGATCCCCCACCCGGCCCGCTCCATCAGGACACGCCCCGGCGTGGGGGCGGGCAGATTCTCGCCCGTGATCGTGCGCTGATCACAGGCGCGCATCTCGACCGCGGTCACGAGCGGAATGGTCATGGGGCCTCCCGGTTCAAGCGGGCCACGATCGCGAGCACTTCACTGATGTCGTCGATCTCATGGTCGGCGCCGGAACGTTCGGCGCCAGAGGTGTCGCCGTAGCGCGCGTAGACGGTCGTGATGCCGAGCGCCTTGGCCCCCTTCATGTCTCGGTCGGGCCAGTCGCCGATCATGATCAGCTCGGCGGCCGGCAGGCCGAGCAGTTCCATCGCACGCCGAAACGGCGCCGGTGCCGGCTTGCGCTCCCCGGTATCGTCGAACGTGATGACGTACTCAAAGACATGCTGCAGGGCGAGATGATGGAGGCGCTGCCAAGCCTGGAGGCTTGGCGCATCGGAAATCACCGCCAACCGCAAGCCAGCGCGCAGAAGCGCGACGAGCGTCGAATGGACGTGCGGATAGAGGACGAGCTGCGAATCGCGCGCTCGGCGGTAGCCGATGATCCCGGCCGCCAAGATGTCGGGACGCAGTGTGCCGTAGATGTCGCGCAGCAGATGGTCGAAAACACGCTGGTACTCGATCCCTTCGCGCTCGTAGATCGCATAGATGCGGCGGTGCGCCTCCTGCGGCTCGAGCGGCAGCCCCATGTCGATCATTGCCTCGATCGCGGCCATGATCGCCCCGTCCTTCATCTTCATGAAGTCGGTGAGCGTATTGTCGAGGTCGAAGAGAACGGCCTTGATCATCGTCCACTCGCCGTGCGGGAAAGACGGGCCGCGCTGAGCTGCGCGGGGCTACCGCGACATCGGTGGACCGCGGGTCGAAAGGGCACGCGGCGGCGGCTGGCCCGAGAGGACGGAGAGCCCGCTGAGCGCGCTGGGCGCCGGCCGGCTACTTGCTGGATTGGCTGATCGTGCGCCCGTAGCTGATCTCGCCGTTGTCGATCCGGATGTTGAAGCCGCACTCCGGATTGCTGCAGGCCCACGCCTTGAACTTGATCGGAGCCCCCTCGCGGCCGTAGTCGGACAACGGAATCAGCACCCCGACACCGCACTTCTTGCACTGAGGCAGTCCGCCGAATCCCTGGTCCATCCTCCCCTCCCCTCTGAGCCGAGCCCGCAGCCGCGGCTCTCCCGTCGAGGCGTCTCCCCCGGTTCGGGTCGATGCAGGCCGGAGCCAACCAGCCCTGCGATCCGGCCGGATCTTCGCCGTCCGGACGTGGGGTTGTCAAGCCCCCGGCGGGCAACCGGTTCCACTGGAACGGAATCCCGCCCACCTGCTATGATCGTCCGTTCGTCAGGCATCCGCAGGAAAAACCGACTCGGAGGTAGCATGGCTCGGATTCAGCCGTTTCGCGCCTACCGGCCCCGCCGGGAGCTCGCGGCGAAGATCGCGTCCCCGCCTTATGATGTCCTCGATTCGCAAGAAGCACGCGAGATGGCGGCCGGCAATCCGCTGAGCTTCCTGCACGTCGTCAAGCCCGAGATCGACCTGCCGCCCGAGACCGACCCCTATGACCCGCGCGTCTATGCCCAGGGCGCCGAGAATCTGCGCACGCTGATCACGGGCGGACATCTGATTCGCGAAGAAGCGCCGGCCATCTACGTCTACCAGCAGCGCATGGGCGACCATGTCCAGGCCGGCGTCGTCGTGGGCGCGAGCGTGGATGAGTACGAGGCGGATGCGATCAAGAAGCACGAGCACACTCGTCCGGCCAAGGAGGACGATCGCACGCGGCACATCGACGCGCTCGATGCCAACACCGGCCCCGTCTTCCTGACCTACCCGGCGCAGGCGGACATCGATGCGCTCGTCGCGCGCGTACGCGCGACGGGGCCTGAGTATGACTTCACCAGTCCGGATGGGATCGAGCACACGCTCTGGGTCGTGGGCGCGGGCGAGCTGCACGACGGCCTGGTTGCCGCCTTCAGCCGCGTGCCGGCGCTCTACGTGGCCGACGGCCATCACCGCAGCGCTGCCGGTACGCGGGTGCGCGCCGCGCGTCGCGACGCCAATCCCGACCATCGCGGCGACGAGCCCTACAACTTCTTCCTGGCCGTCCTCTTCCCTCACGACCAGATGAAGATCATGGCCTACAACCGCGTCGTCAAAGACCTGGGCGGGTTGTCGTCCGCGGAATTCATGGCGCGCATCGAAGCGGCCTTCACCCTCACCCCGGCCGACACGCCCGAGCCATCCGCGCCGCGCCAATTCGGGCTCTACCTCGACGGCGCCTGGCACCGCTTGACAGCCAAACCGGGGAGCTTCCCGCAGGACGATCCGGTCGCTTCGCTCGATGTCGCCATCTTGCAGGAGAACCTGTTGTGCCCGGTGCTCGGGATCGAGGACCCGCGCACGGATGAACGCATCGATTTCGTCGGCGGGATCCGTGGAACGGCCGAGCTGGAGAAGCGCTGCGGCTCCGGGTGGACGCTCGCCTTCGCCCTCTATCCGACGCGGATCGAGCAGTTGATGGCTGTCGCCGATGCCGGCCGCGTGATGCCCCCCAAGTCGACCTGGTTCGAGCCCAAGCTGCGCTCGGGCCTGATCGTGCGCCCGTTGGAGAAGTAGGCCGCGCACCTGGCGCGGCAGGCAAGGACCGTACGCAGGTGACCGGATTGCGCGTCACCGGGACTCAGCGAGGAGGAGTCATGAAAATCCTGATCTCGGATGCCTTCCACGAGTCGCTGCCGGAACGGCTGAAGAAGTTCGGGGAGGTCACGGACGACAAGAACGAACTGCCGACGGCCGACGTTGTGCTCGTGCGCAGCAAGACGAAATGCACCGCCGAGTACCTCGATGCGGCCCCCCAGCTCAAGATGATCATCCGCGGGGGCGTCGGGCTCGACAACATCGACCTCGACTACGCGGCGCGTAAGGGAGTGAAGGTCTTCAACACGGCTGCGGCCTCGAGCATCGCGGTCGCCGAGTTGGCCCTCGCCCATCTCGTCGCGATCCCGAACCGCCTGATCGAGGGGCACATGACGATGAAGGCGGGTCAGTGGGCAAAGAAGGAGCTGAAGCGCACCGAGCTCTTCGGCAAGACCCTCGGCCTGATCGGGATCGGGCGCATCGGCACCGAAGTCGCCGTGCGCGCCAAGGCATTCGGTATGGCCGTGATCGCCCACGACCTCTTCGTCAAGCGGTCCCCGCACGCCAAGCTCGTCTCGCTCGAGGAGCTGCTCGAACGCTCCGACTTCATCTCGCTGCATACGCCCCTCACCGACACGACGCGCGGAATGGTCAACCGCCAGATGATCGACCAGATGAAGGCGGGAGTGATTCTGATCAACACCGGGCGCGGCAAGGTCGTCGACGAGGCCGATCTCGCCGCCGCGCTGGCCGGTGGCAAGGTGCGCGCCTACGGCACCGATGTCTGGGAGAGCGATCCTCCGCCGGAGACGAGCCCGCTGCTGACCGCGCCGAATGTCTTCATGACGCCCCACATCGGCGCCTCCTCGCGCGAAAACCTGCTACGCATCGGCGATATCATCGTCGAACTGCTCGAGGAGCACTACGGCGATCCGAAGCCTCGGCGCAAGGCGCAGGCACGCGGCGCGCAGAAGAAGGCTGCATCCCGCAAGCCGGCCCCCCGGCGTGCGACGCCCAAGGCGACGGGACGCAAGAAGGCGACCAAGAAGGCGACGAAAAAGGCGGCCAAGAAGGCGGCCCGCAGCACGGTCAAGGGCGCCAAGAAGGTCTCTCGCAAGAAGGCGACCAAGAAACAGGCCGGCCGAGGCACCCAGCAGGCGGGCCGCCAGGCGAAGCGTAAACCTGTGCGCAAGGCCGCCAGCAAGGCCGGGAAACAAGGGGCAACGGCGCGCAAGAAGACCACCAAGAAGTCGGCCCACGCGACCGCTGCGCGTCGGCGCCAGTCAGCCCGCAAGAAGGTGATGCCGAAGACCAGCAAGCGGCGCGCCGCCCGCGCGACGCGCCGGCAGGGAACGCGCCGGACGCGCGCAACTCGCTAAAGGAGGCACGGACATGGCACGCGCCGACAATTTCTACGCCGGACCCGCCACACTACCGCTCGCGGCCCTCGAACGCGCCCAGCGCGAACTCATCGACTGGGCCGGTACGGGCACATCGGTGATGGAGACCAGCCATCGTTCCAAGGAGTACGATGCGGTCCACAACGAGGCGATCAGTCTGATCCGTGAGCTGCTCGACCTGCCGGAGAACTACCACGTTCTCTTCCTGCAGGGCGGAGCCAGCCTGCAGTTCGCGATGATCCCGATGAATCTGCTCAGCGCGGATCAGACGGCCGACTACATTCATACCGGCACCTGGTCGAAGAAGGCGATCGCCGAAGCGAAGCTCTTCGGCCAGGTCAACATCGCCTTCAACGGTGAAACGGTCGACCTGATGCGGCTGCCTCGCCAGGAAGAGCTGCACTTGACGCCGAATGCACGCTACGTTCACTTGACCACGAACAACACGATCAAGGGGACGCAATTCCACACCTTCCCCGACACGGGGCAGGTCCCGATCATCGCGGACATGTCCTCCGACTTCCTTTGGCGGTCGTTCGACGTCAAGCCGTTCGGACTGATCTACGCCGGCGCCCAGAAGAACATCGGACCGGCCGGTGTCACGGTCGTGCTCATTCGCGATGACATCGTCGAGCAGTGCAAGGCCGAGAACCCAACGCTGCTGAAATACCAGACGCACGTCGAGAAGAATTCGCTCTTCAACACCCCGCCCTGCTTCAACATCTACATGGTGCGCAACGTGCTCGACCTCGTGAAGCAGATGGGTGGTCTGAAGGCGATGGAAGCCCACAACCGCAAGAAGGCGGGGCTGATCTACGAAGCGATCGACGCCGATCCCGACTTCTTCCGCGCTCCGGTCGAGAAGGAAAGCCGTTCCTTGATGAATATCGTCTTCCGGCTGCCCAGCGAGGAACTGGAGGCGAAGTTCGTCGCCGAAGGCAAGGCGCGTGCCATGCTCGGCCTGAAGGGCCACCGCTCGGTCGGCGGAATTCGTATTTCGGTCTACAACTCCTGTCCGCTGGAGGCAGCCGAGCGCGTTGTCGCCTTCATGCAGGAGTTCGCCCGGGCGAATCGCTAGCGGCGGCGCTACGCGCACTGGCCCCCGGACGGCGGGTCAGCCAGGAAGGGATCCGCGAGCAGCGACCGCTCGCGGCAGGTGGCTACGCGACGGGGCCCTGCGGGGCCCCGTCCCTCCCCCAGGCGTGGTATCCTCTCGACATGCGCCTACTGCGTGCCACTCGCCCGCGCGCCGGGCGGACGCGTCCGGCGGTCCACTGCTGCACGGCGGCCGTGGCCCGCGTATGGGCGGTTCTGGCCGTCGCCGCGCTCTGTTGCGGGATGGGCGCGATGCGCCCGGCGGTGGCGCAGGAAGAGCTCATCGTCACGATCGAGACGACCCACACCGACACGACCGAGACCTTCTGGCTGCAGGTGCCGCCAGGGTACGATCCGGCAGCCCCACCGCCGCTTCTCGTCGGCTGGCACCAATGGGGTGGCAGTCATCTTGAGCTGCGCAATGCGACGCGCTTCGACTCGGTGGCCGCCGCCCGCGGCTGGCTGCTCGCCTCCCACCAAGGACCCGGTCCGACCCACTGGAACAACCATCCGACGCAGTCGCACGTCGTCGACATGCTCGACTGGATCGCCGATCGCTATCCGTTCGATCCACAGCGCCTCTATATGGTCGGCGCCTCGATGGGAGGCGCGGCGGGCATGGTCTTCGCCAACAACCATCTCGATCCCGCCGGTCACCGCGTTGCCGCCGCCGCCTCCGTGTCCGGCATTCAGGACTGCGAGCGCCGGTTCAACGAGCAGGGCAACAACAATTCGATGATCGCCGCCTTCGGCGGGCGCCCCGACGAAGTGCCCTACGTCTACCATCGCAATTCGGCGATCTGCTTCTCCGATTCGACCGAGAGCATGCACTACAATGCTCGCCACTTGCCGCTGCTGCTCACGTTCGGGCGCGAAGACTCCGATGCGGTCTGGCGCCAGCACGCCGAAGACCTCTACGCGGTCATGCACGGCTACGCCGACACGCTGCAGCTGCACGAATCCGCCCTCTATGGCCATGGCTGGAGTTGCGCCGAGGAAGGCCTGATCTGCGATTTCCTCGCCGGCTTCCAGCTGCCGCCAGCGCCGCCGCAGATCTCGATCAACGCCGACGAGGACGGCCGCTACGCGTGGGGCGAGGTCGCGCTGCGCGACGGGCCGGCGACCTTTGGCCGCTTCGAAGCGAGCGTCGATTCGGCCGCGGCCGCAGCGGCCGTCGCCCTCGTGCGCAACGTCAGCCACCTGCTGCTCGACCTGCCGGCGCTTGGCTTTCCCTACGAACGCGGCGTCTTCGTCTGCCACGCAGCAGTCGAGGCGGGCGCGAGCGCCCAGCTCGGGTTCTCCGGCGTTCCGACGGAGCCCGCCCATGTGCTGCGCAACGGCAACCCCATGAGCGCCTGGAGCTACGACCCGCTCACGCACGAACTCTGGATCGCCGTCGGAGGAACGGCCGACTACACGGTCGTGCTCGCAACCGCCGGCCTGAGCCACGATCTGAGCGCGCCCGCGCTCGGCCGCGCCGGCGCGCGGCTCGCGCTCTGGCCGCTGCTCGGTGACCGCGCCGCCGGGTTCGCATTGCCGGCGGCGGCGCGTGTTCGCTGGCGACTGCTCGATCCAACCGGGCGCCTGGTCGAACGCGGCAACCTCGGACCCCAGCCGGCGGGTCTTGGCCGCTTCTCTCTGCCAACGCCGGGTGCGAGCGGGATCTACTTGCTCCAACTCGAAACAAACTGCAAGGAGCGAGTCAGCTGCCGCTTCCTGGAGTTGAACTAGCAAGGATCTACTTCTTCGGACGTATCTCGCCCGGACTCACGTCTTGCGCTCCTTCTTCTGCGCCGCCGGGAAGAGCACATTGTTCAAGATGAGTCGATAGCCGGGTGAGTTCTTGTGCAGCTCGAGCTGGGTGGGCGGATCGCCGACCCGATGCTCGTAGTCCTCCGGGTCGTGCCCGCCGAAGAAGGTAAACGTCCCCTGGCCGAAGTTGCCATGGAGGTACTTGACCTCGTCGGTACCGGGCACTTCGGCCAGAATCACCGTGGCCGGCTTGAGCGTCGCGCGGTTGTAGCTCGTCGTCTGGCCCATGAAGCCGTTGACCATGTTGACATGGCACTGCGTCAGCATCGTCGGGACGGGATCCTCCTTGGCCGAGAATTCGAAGAGCACGAAGAAATCGGCCTCGGCGCCGCGCAGGCGCGAGTAGTCACTCATGTCGATGTTGGAGAACTCGTAAACATAGGGACTCAACTCGAGCTCGAAATTCTCGAAGGCGAAGCAGCGTTCGAAGTCGAGCTTCGCCTGCGCCTGGGCATCGTAGCCATCGCCATCGTACACGGCAGCGACGATGTCGGTCGTATGCGCCGCCTGCGCGATGTCGAAGCTGTCGGTCCCGGAGCACATCGCAAAGAGAAAGCCGCCACGCGCGACATACTCGCGAATCGCCGCCACGGAGGCATGCTTGTGCTGCCAGACCTTGTCGTAACCGGCTGCCCACGCCCGGGCTTCGGCCTGAGCCTGACGGTCGCGATACCAGGGCGCATTGCGGAAGCTCGCGTAGAACTTGCCATACTGCCCCGTGAAGTCCTCGTGATGCAGATGCAACCAGTCGTACTCGTTCAGACGGCCCGTCTGGACCTCCTCGTCGTAGAGGTCGGCAAAGGGAATCTCGGCATACTCGAGCGCCAGCACCACGGCGTCGTCCCATGGCTCGTTCACCGTCGCCGGCGGCACGTAGACGGCAATTTCAGGCGCCTTCTCGAGCAGGATCACCTCCATGTTGTTGGCCTCGATCTCCTGGTAGATGCGCGCCTCGTCGCTGCCGCCGGCAGCCTCGAAGCGCACCCCACGCAGCAGTAGCTGGCGCCGGTTCGCCTGCGTGTCGGCGACCAGGAACGAGCCGCCGCGGTAGTTGAGCAACCACTCGACCTCCTCGCCCTGCTCGAGGGCGAAGTAGGCGACGCCGTACGCCTTGAGATGATCGGTCTGGGTAAGATCCATCGGGATGAGCAGTCGGGCCTGCGCCGGCGCGAGTCCGCCCGTGGCCACCAGGGCGAAGGCGCACAGGCACAGCAGCAAAGCGACCCCGATCAGCCGCGCGGACCGGGCGGCAGGCCTGACCGGCCGAATCTCCGGTGGGCGGGTGAACACGGGCAACCCCCTTCCTAGGACGGTTCTCCCTCGCACGGCAATGCGCGCAGCAGCTGGCGCGCGCGCCGCGCGGCAAAGCTCTCCGGATAGTCGAGAACGAGTGTCTCCAAGTAATCGCGCGTCTGTGCGCGCCGGGCGGGCAGATCGAGCGCCCGCTCGGCGGCGTAGAGCAGCGCCTCGGGCGTTTCGCGCGCGGCGGGTTGGGCCGCCCGCAGGGCAAAGAGGCTCGAGTCCGCTTCCGCCCAGCGCTCGAGCGCCACCAGAAGCTGCACCTCCTGGAAGCGCAAAGGGGCCTGCACCGGCTCCTCCCCCGCCGCCGCCAGGCCCGCGCGGCACTTGGCCAAGGCGCTGTCGAACGCTCCCATGCGACGCTCGTAAGCGCTCGCCGCGTAGTGGCGTAGCGCCGCAGACGCCGCGCCATGCTCGCCGATCAGGAGGATGCGCTCGAGCGCATCGTTGACCCAGCCCCCCGAACGGTGCGCATCGGTCAGGGCATAGAACGCCGCCTCCGCCGCGGGGAAGTCGCCGCGGTAGAAATGCAGCTCGCCGACCTCGAAGGCCGCCTGCTCGCGGATCTCCTCGCGCGCCGCATGCTCGGCCAGCTCGGCGAAGCGCTCGCCGGCGGCGTCGAGGTCTCCGCGTCGCAGCGCGACCGTCGCCAGGCCGAGTTGCGCTTCATCCCGCATCAAGCGCAAGTCCTTACGCCGCGGCGCCGCCTCGGCGCGGGCGATGAGTTCGCGGTAGACCGCCTCGGCCTCCGCCGGCTGGCCGAGCTGCTCGCGCAGCAGTTCAGCGCGAGCGAGCGTGGCGCGCGGCGCGAGCGCCCCGCGCGGGAATCGCGCGGCCACGACCCGGTAGGCATCTGCCGCTTCCGCGTGACGGCCGAGGCTCGCCAGCAGGCGCCCCTTCTCGTACCAGCACTCCTCGCGCGTACCGCCCGGGGGGTCGAGTGCGAGCACCGAATCGTAGGCGGCCAGCGCCGGCGCCGGCCGCGCGCCGCGCTGCAGCGTCTTGGCGAGCGCCATCACGCGTCGTCCGGGGCTCGCCTCTTCGCGTTCGACCTGCATCAGCAGCGTGAGGGCTTGCTGGGGCTCGCCCGTGGCGGCGTAGACGTGTCCGAGGATCTCGCGCCAGACCACCGCCCCCCCCGAATCGGCGACCGCCTCCTGCAACTGAGCCAGTGCCGCCGGGCCGAGCGTGGAGTCGGAGGCGAGCAGCTCGAAACGATCGGTCAAAGTGCGCCCCCAGGCCGGACGGTCGCGCACCGCATCGAGCAGGGTCCGCATCGCCGCCCGACCCTGATCTGCCTGCTGATAGGCGCGCGAGAGCTCGAGCCAGAGCGTGAGATCGTTGCGGGCATACTCCCGCACCGCCGCGCGGTAGAGCACAATCGCCTCGGCGCTGCGGTCGACCTGCTCGTAGGCGCGACCGAGTGCGATCGTGACCCGCGTCTCGCGCGGATGCTCGCGGTGAAGCGTTTCCAGAATCTCGAGCGCCGCGTCCGGCTCACCCTGCCGCAATAGGAGGTGCGCCTGGCTGAGCGCGTTGCGCAGCGCCTGGGCCGCGTGCCGCGCCTCACTCTCCGGGCGCGGGGCCGGGGCGGGCCGCACCTGCAATCCCGTCCTCACCGTCGTCGGCCCGGCCGGCTTCTCGCCGGAGGCGGTTCGCCCTGCCTCCCGCTCGGCGGGCGTGGCCGCCGGGCGCGCGGGGGACGGGTCTACGCCCGCCGGCTTCGACGGCGTCGCGGTCTGCGCACCAGCCGCCGCCAGCAGCAGCACGCATCCGCCCAGAGCCACAGCGACCCCCCGCCTCCGGCGCCCCCCGGCCAACCACGCAGGAGTCATCGCGACCTCATCAAGGTCTGCAGGTACGCCTCGACCATGCGGCGATACTCGGTCGGCACCGGATCGCGGCTACCGCGCACCATCGCGCGGCGCAGCGCCTCGGCCGGGGTCGCCCCCATCTCGACCGGGCCGGGGCTGGGGCGAGGCTGCTGCAGCGTAGCGGTCTCCGATTGGCGCTCTTCCTTCTCGTCCTGTTTGCGCAGGCTGCGCTGGGCCGTCAGCAGACGGCTCAGGATCTTCTCTTGACGCTCGATGAGGCGCGGATCGGCGCGCCGCCGTTCGAGCTCGCGCACGATCTCCTCCATCTCCTCGATCATCCGCCCGGCGTCGCCAAGCAGTTTGCCGGAGGCATCCAGGTCGCCGCCGATCTCCTCCAACCCCTGGCGGATCATCTCCTGGCGCGCCGCGAGACGCATCATCGCCTGTTGCTGGCTGGGGCTAAGGCGTGGCGTCTGGCACGAGCCCATCATCTGGCGCGTGTCCTGGTTGAGACACTGCTGCTGCATCGAGAGCGTCTGCATCTGATTGAACGGGCTCTGGCAGTTGGAGGGGCAGGCCGACTGCGCCGCCTGCTGCGCCGCCTCGAGCAGGGCGAGCGTCGCTCCATTCAGCTCGCGCATCGACTCCCCGACCAGCGCAACGCCGCGGCTGCGCCGCCCGGCGGCGAAGGTGTCGCGCGCCTCGGCGACGGAGGCGAGCGCCGCGCCGATCGCCTGCAGGTGTTTGCGGCCCAGGATCGGCGTCAAGCGCGCCACGGAATGGAGCGAATCGCCGATCGCGGTCACTTCCTCGCTGAGCTGTTGTTCGTAGAGGGCGAGCTCGCGCGGCCCGTGCGCATCCACCGCCTGCAGCAGATTCTCCTGGCGCTGGGAGGCAGAGACGAGGCGGTTGGCAATGCTGTAGAGCGCGCGGGCGATGCGCTCGAGCTCTTCGATGTCGAGCGAGCTCGTCATCTGCTGCATATTCGCCTGCATCTGTTGCAACCCCTGCTCCGCCTTGCGACCGAACTTGAGCGCCGACTTGCGATTCGCTTGCCGCATCGCCTCCAGCGCCTGACGCATCTGCTCCGGCGTCTGTTCGCTGCTCGGATCGGAGAGCATCTCGTCGAGCGCTTCCTGCAAGTCGGGCAGCTGCTCTGCCTGCTGGCGCGCCAGTTCTTCGAGCTCCTCACGCAGCGCATCGAGCTCTTGCTGCAACGCCTCCTGCTCAGCCGCCAGAGCAGCCTGTTCCTCGGGCGTCAGCGGCCGCTCTTGATCGTCCCCTTGCGAACCAGGCTGATCGCCAGCCTGCTCCGCCTGCGAGTCGCTCGACGCACCTGCCTCGGCATCCATTTCGCCTTCCGGCGCCTCGGGCGGCGTGGCGCTTGCCTCGGGCAGCGGCTGGGCGCCCTGCTCCAGCTGGCGATTGAGCTCCTGCTGGCGCGCCACGAGCTCGTTCAGCTTCTGTTGCAGGCGATCAACCTGCTCATCGGCGAGCAGTCGGCGCAGCATCTCGAGCGTGCGATCGAGCGCCGTCGTCACCTCCTGCTGTGAGAGCTGCATCTGCTGCATCGCCCGCTGGAGCTCGCGGCGATCCACATCTTCGAGCGCGTGTTGCAGGCGTTCCAGCGCCGAATGGAAGTCGCTGCTTTCGATCTCTTCGACGAGGCCCTGGATCTCGCGCACCTTCTCGAGCACCTCCATCGAGAAGAGATTCTGGTTCTCCATCCGCTCGCGCGAGTCCTGCAGGGAGGCTTGCACCTGATCGACCTTCGCCGCCAGCTCCCGCTGGCGCTCGAGCAGGCTCTGAACCTCCTGCTGGCGCTCCCAGCTCACCTCGTCTTCCTTGAGCATCTCCTGCGCCACCTGTTCGAGCTGGCGATTCAGATCGGCCTGGTGCGTCAGGGTCTCTTCAAGCGAGCGGATCTCCTCGCGGCGGTCCTCCTCGGCATAGGCGTACATCTCGGCGACGCTCGGGAAGCGAATCGTGTGCAACGGGGTTTCCGCCGTCTTCGGTCCCGCCAGCGGATCGTTGTCGGTCACCTGGACGTAGTAGTGCAGCTCCTGACCCGGAAGGACTTGCACCTGCTCGAGATCCCAGCGATGGCGGATACGCATCTCCTTGACCGCCGCCGCGGCCGGCCACTCGGCGAGCACCGCTCGCCGCGGATCCTCTCCGGCGCGGCCGTAGACCAGGGCAAGCTCGGTCAAGCCGAAGTCATCGAGGCAGTCGATATCGAGCTCGACAACCATTTCCGGCGGCATGCGCAGCCGCGGCTCGGGCGCCACGAGCCGCACGGCGGGGACGAGATCGGGTACGACCTCCACATGGAAGCTGTCGGAGAACCAGTGCTCGCCGGTGGCGGCATCGCTCAGCTCAACCTGAAAGCTGCCCGATCGGCGCAGCGTCCAGTCCGCGCTCAGCCGGTCGCTCGCCGTGCGCGCGAGCGCGACCGGCTGCGCGGCGTCCGTCTGGAGCAAGCGCCCTTGAATCCCCGGCCGGCGGTAGACGACATCGAGCGTGACGCGCGTTCCGGCGAGCCCCGCCAGGTCGCCGCGCGAAGAAACTTCCTGTCGCTGCGGCAGACCGCTGTAGGCGGGCGGGGCGTAGGCGATGTGGTAGGTCTGGGCCTGGAGCGGCTCGACCATCGTCAGTGTGTAGCTCGGGCTCTGGCGCCAGCGAGCATCGATCCGGTATTCGAGCGCATCCTCGAGCGCCGGGATCAGAAAGCGATGGTGACGCTCGCGCGCCGCGGTGGATGCCGGCGCTGCCTCGGGGGCCGCTTCGACCGGGATCATCGCCGTGCGATTCCAGGCGCCGCCGGGGCGGCGCATCGCCAGCGTCACCTCGCGCGGCTGGCGGCGGCCCATGACCCGGGCCTGGATCTCGATCGCCTCACCGCGCTCCACCCGTTGCGAACCGGGCGTCACGCTGAGCTCGATGCGCGGCAGCGCGCCCGCGCCGCCGGCGGCGAGGAAGAGCCGGGCGGCATCGCCGGCGCGCAGCGGCGCGAGCAGCGCCGGTACGAGCAGGGGCAAGAGCCCGAGCGCCGCGCGCGTCAGTGGCGGGCGCAGGGCGGTCACCGCGTGCAGGCGTGACAGAGGCAGCGCTGCCAGGCGCTCGCCGGCACGCGCGATGCTCAGCGCCACCAAGTCGCGCGAAACCGGCGAACCGGACCAGCGGGCCTGATCCCGCTCCAGGGCGAGGGCGTTGGCCAGTTCGTTGCGCCGCAACCCGGCGCGACGCTCCAACCAGAGCGCATAGGCCGACAAGTCGCTACGGCGGAGGAGCGGCGCAATGAGGTGCACGCCGAACGTCGAGCCCAGCACCAGCACCGCCGCCCCGGCGAGCAGCGCCGAAGCAGTGCGGCTCGGCGGCACGCACAGGCCGACAAGAAAGAGCAGCCCGAGCAGCGGCAGCGCGCTTCCGGCCCACAGCGCCAGCCGCTCGCGCAGCCGGCGGGCGAGCCACTGGCGGCGCGCGCGACGCAGGTGCGCCGCGAAGGTGGCGGGCCGCTCGGCGCGTCTCATCCGATCCTCCCTTGCGCGGTCGCGCGCGCGCGCGCCTCTTCCCCGGCCAGCGCGTAGACGACGACGTTGATCGCCATGCGCAACGCCTGTTCGCGGATTTCGGGCGGGTCCTCGTGCACGTCGGGGTCTTCCAGGCCGTCGCCGATATCCGCCTCGTAGGTATAGTAGACGATCAGCCGGCCCTGGTCGAAGATGCCAAACCCCTGCGGCGGCTGGCCGTCGTGTTCATGCACCTTCGGCGGCCCGGCATCGAAGTCATAGAAGGCATGATAGATCGGATGATCGAAGGGCACTTCGACCAACTCCCGGTCGGGGAACACCTGGCGCAGCGTCGCCCGCAACGTCTCGTCCAGCCCATAGTTGTCGTCGGCGAAGAGAAAGCCGCCCGCCAGCAGATAGGCGCGCAGCCGCGACGCTTCGGCGTCGGTCAAGCTGATGCGCCCATGGCCATTCATGTAGATCCAGGGGTAGTCGAAGAGCTCCTCGTCGAGGGGCGCGATGTGGACCTCCTGCGTACGCGCGACCGGGATCGTCGTCCGCTCGCGCAGCGCGCGGGCTAGATTCGGAAGCGAGGTCGGATTGCTGTACCAATCACCGCCCCCCCCGTACTTGAGTCGGGCCAGCTCGAGACCGGGCGCCGACGGCGCCTGCGCCCCAGCGACGATCAGCCCGCCGCCGAGCAGTACGAGCGTCGCAACCCTGTATGTCAGCCTACGCATACGCCTCCCTTGCGTCTGATAACCGCTTTTGATTCGATAGGTTCCGCGGTTGACGCGGCACAGCGGCCACCCTGTCGGGCCGGGCCCGCCCCCGCGCCGGAGGCGCACTGCGCCCACCGGCGGCCAACCCGAACCGGCCGGAATGTGACCGACCGGCAGCGGATAGAAACGAGGCGGGCGGAGGCGCCCGTCCCCGGTCGCTTCCGCCCGCCTCACTCCGCCACCCGAAGGGCGTGCGCAATCCTACGCGGCCTTCGCCTCGCCCGCCCGGCGCAGCTCGAGGACGAGCGCGCTGGCGATGAAGATCGAGGAGTAGGTGCCGACGAGGATCCCGATCGTCATCGCGAGGGCAAAGGTGCGGATCACCTCGCCGCCGAAGATGAGCAGTGCACCGGCGGCGAAGAGCGTCGTAATCGCTGTGATCACCGTGCGCGAGAGCGTCTGGTTGATGCTGATATTGAGCACGTTGAAGTAGGTCTCGCGGCGCAGGCGCACCGACTGCTCGCGGATGCGGTCGAAGACGACAATCGTATCGTTGATCGAGTAGCCGGCGATCGTCAGCAAGGCGGCGACGACCGGCATCGAGATCTCCAGATTGAAGAGCGAGAAGATCGTCAGCGTCACCAGTACGTCGTGCGCCAGGGCGGCGACCGCCCCGAGACCGAAGCGGAATTCGAAGCGGAAGGCGATATAGAGCAGGATCAGGCCGAGGGAAATGACGATCGCCCAGAAGGCCTGGCCGCGGATCTCGCGGCCGATCTTCGCGCCAACGCTCTCCTCGCGCAGCAGCTCGGCGGTCAGGCCCGGGCGGTGAGTCTGGAGCGCCGCACGCAATTGCTGGGAAATCGAGACGTCGCCCGTCGCCTGCTCTCCGACCTCGACGTCGGGGATGCGGAAGAGGACGTCCGACGTGCCCCGCACCGGTTGGATCTCGGCTTGCGGATAGCCGGCCGCGGTCGCCACTTCGCGCAACTCGTCGATCGACACGCGCTCGCTCAGCCGGTACTCGATCAGCCGGCCGCCGGCGAAGTCGATGCCGAGCCGGAGGCCGCCGTGCAGCGCGAAGGAGGCGATCCCGACCAGGATGACGATCGCGGAGACGACGTAGAAGAGACGCCGCTTCGTCATGAAATCGATCTTCGTGTTCAGGAACATCGTCAGCATCGTATCGGCTCCCCTCTGCTGGGCGTGGCGCGCCGCCCCGCGGCGCGCCGTCGGCGACCCTAGATCGACAGGCTTTCGGTCTCGCCTCCCCCGGTGGCGGCATCGAAGACCATGCGCGTGATCAGCACCGCGGTGTAGAGGTTGGCAAGGATGCCGATGAAGAGCGTCGTCGCGAAGCCCTGGATCGGACCGCTGGCGATCCACCAGAGCACGCCGGAGCTAATCAGCGTCGTCACATTGGCGTCGAGAATCGTGCGGAATGCCCGCCCATACCCGGCGTCGATCGCGCTGCGGACCTTCTTGCCCGTACGCAGCTCCTCGCGGATGCGCTCAAAGATGAGCACGTTGGCATCGACCGCCATGCCGACGGTCAGCGCCATCCCGGCGATGCCGGGCAGCGTCAGCGTGGCGCGCATCCCGGCCAGCGCCGCGAGCAGGAAGACCATGTTCAGCACCAGCGCCAGCAACGCGATCAGGCCACTGGCGCGGTAGTAGATCACCATAAAGATCAGGATCAGGATCGCCCCGATCGCGATCGCCTGCGTGCCCATGCGGATCGAGTCGGCTCCCAGCGAGGGACCGACGGTCATTTCCTGGATGATGTTGATCGGCGCCGGCAGGGCACCCGCCTGGAGCACGATCGCCAGGTCCTTCGCCTCGTCGTCGCTGAAGGCGCCCGTGATCGAAGCGCGCCCGCTCGGAATGCGCTCGCGAATGCTGGGGGCCGAAACGACGCGATCATCAAGCGTGATCGCCAGATAGCGGCCGACGTTCTGGGCCGTCACGCGCCGGAAACGCCGCGCCCCTTGCGGGTTGAGCGTCAGGCTCACGCCCGAGGTGTTGGGGCGCGTCGGGTCGAGCCCGATGCGGCGCACGGCGTTGGCAATGTGCGAGCCGTCGAGCTGCGCGCGGCGGTCGAGCACGTAGACCAGGCGCCCCGTGTACCCCTGGTACGCCTCGACGTCGCGACCCCACTGGATCTCGGCGTCGACCGGCAGGATCGAGTCGAGCGGCACACTCGCGAGCAGGTCGCGCGCCTCCTCGTAGTCGCTCTCGAGCACGAAGCCGGCGCCGAACGGCAGTTCCGGCCAGAACGGCATCAGATCGGTCAGCGGATGCGTGAACTCCAGATCGGCCGAGTCCGCCGAATCGGCCCCCGCCAGCCGCCGCTCGGCGAGCTCGCGGTCGAGCCGCTCGATGACGCGGCGCGATTCCTGCTCCGACTTGACGAGCTTGAACTCAAGCAGCGCCGTCTGGCCGATCAGGTTGACGGCGCGCTCGCGGTCGAGCAAGCCGGGCAATTCGACGACGATACGGTCCTCGCCCTGCGGCTGGATCGTCGGCTCGGCGACGCCGAACTTGTCGACGCGATTGCGCAGGATCTCGATTGCCCGCGCCATCGCGTCGGGCACTTCCGAATCGCGCAGGCCGGTGCGATCGAGCTCGAGGACCAGGTGCATTCCGCCCTGGAGATCGAGCCCCAGATTGAGCGCGTTCTCGCGCAGCGTTTCGAGTGATTCTTCCGGAAGCGCTTGCCTATCCCCTTCACTCATCAGGTAATAGCGCGCGCTGGGATAGAGCGCGTAGACCGAGAGCCCCAGCAGCACGACCAGGCTCAGAAGCTTCCACCGGAAGTTGCCACCCATGCCGATTCCCTCCACGGCGCAGCGGGTTTCGATGAGACACAGACCAAGGATTCTACGGGAGCCCCGAGACAGGGGTCAACCGGATTCAGGCTAGAAGACCGGCGGAAGCGAAGGCGAGCGCGTCGTTTCCACCACCACTGTCGCCAGCGTCTCTTCACCAACGCCCACCGTCAAGCGCAGGCGCTGCAAAGGGAAGCGCCCGCGCCGCTCGATGAGTTGTTCGGTTCCGGAAAGCACCTCGAGGCCCAGCGCCTCGATCTCACCCGAGACTCGGCTGTTCCAGCGCACCAGACTCTCGCGGCCGGCGAGCTCGCCCTGCCAGGTTAGAGGGCGGCCACTGCCAGCCTCATCCCAGCGCGCCTGCGCGGCGAGCAAGCGCGTCAGGGCGCCCTCGAGCTCCGCTCGCCGCTGCGCGGCGAGGAGCCGCTCGGTCGTCGGATCCGGTTCGGGGGCGCCGTCGCGCAGCAAGAGCAGCACGGCGACCGCCCCCGCCAGGAAGGCGAGCAGCAAAAGAGACCCGCGCCAGCTTCGTCGCGAGTCTCGTCTCTTTCTGCTCCGCGCCATGCGGCAGCATCTAGCAGCTTTTGCGCGAGCGGTCAATCGCGATCGAGCACCGCGCCTGCCGCAGCCGGCGCGAGCGGCGGCGCCGCAAGCCGGACCGGCCCACCGAGGGCGGGGGCTGCCCGCTCCGCGCTAGTTGTCGATCGGGTTGTCCTCCCACTTCACGATCGTCCAGACCGTGTCCTGGGTGCCGGGCCAGGTGTAGTTCTCCTTCTGGAACCAGAAGCGCGAGGCGCCGTTGACGACCCGATACCAGGTCGGCGTCGGATGACCCGGCGTCGAACCGTAGAGCGTAAGCGTGACGTTGGAGATCAGAATCGTCCAGAACCCGTCGGTGTCGTCGTACTCCCGGTTGCCGACCACGAAATCGAGCGTCAGCTGTTGCACGAGCTCGGCGTTGAACATCGCCTGGTGGATCGAGATCTCCTGATTGCGGCCCCACTGGTCGGGCATGTCCGGCTTCGAGGCGTCCTCTTCGGACAGGACGAAGGAGAACTCCTCGGCGAGCAGGCTCTCATACTCGGCGGGCACGCGCTCCTTGTAGGCGAGCTTGAGGTTGTGGAGCAGGCTCTCGGGAGCGGTCCGCGCGTGATACGTCTCCACCGGCACCGGCGGCGGGTCGTCGTTGGTTTCCGGACTGAAGGGGCAGCCGAGCACGCCGGCCAGCAAGAGCAACGCCAGCCCGCGCGGGGCCCACTGCAGGATGCACTTCATCGTCGTCTCTCCTCTGATCGCCCGCGCCCAGACGGTCTATCTACGTCGCAGGAACGCATGCTCCTGATCCAACCATCGTCCGCCGTGCGGCGCACCTTGATCTCGTCTCACCTAACCCCGCTGCGGTGAACCAGGTTTCCGCGGGCGCGTCCAGGCGCTAAAACTCTACCATATTGCGGCCCCGCAGCCAGCCCCAGGTGCGATTGGCCGAACCGTCGCGCTTGTCGACCCAGCGGAAGACATACCAGTTGCCTTGTCCATCATCGCGGAAGTAGAGATCACAACGCCCGGAATACTCGGCCATTTCGCTATCTTTCTCAAAGACAAGGCGATAGGAGAGATCCTCGTAGTAGCGGACATCGGCGCCCTGGCTGAGCGAGTCGTCCGGCGTCCACTGGACGTCCAGCTCCGCCTCGGTCGAGTTGAGGATCCCGCTCATGCGCGACTCCTCCTGCTGCGCGCTCCAGTCCTCGAACTCGTTCAGGCCGAGCTCCGCCTCGTCGGCCGGATCGAGAATCAGCTCGAACTGCTCGTCGTCGAAGGAACGGCCGTAGTTGGTCAAGTCCTGGGCTTCGCTCTCCAGCGCCCGCTCCATGTTGCCCAGCGCGTTGCCGAGCGTGCCGGGGGGAATCCACTGGACTTGATCGCTCGGATCGGGCTGCCCCTCGCTCTCGCGCGGCTGAAACAGGCAGCCACTGGCGACCCCCAGGAGGGCGGCCGCGAGCAGTGCGCGGGAGACGATCCACCGGCTAATCAAAGACCTTCGACACCGTCGCATTGATGTTCCAGAAATCCTCTTCCTGATTGCTCGCCGTGCGCGCAAAGCGCGCGTTGACCATGATCCCATTCATGAATTCCCGTTGGTAGCTGATTTCACCGGTGAAGGTGTTCTTCTCTCGGCTGCTCGAGGGTCGGCCCGCGTAGTCGCGCTGATTGACCTCGAACGTCTCGCTCGCCCCGATGCGCAATTCGCTCGTCAACCGGTAGCCGAGCTCCGCCTTCAGATACTGGCGGATCGATTCGCTGCTGATGCTGTAGGCGCGTTCACCCGACCCGCTGTACGTGTAGGCGCCCGAATCGGACTTGTTGTAGAGGTGCTCGAAGTGCAGGTCCGTCGTCTGCCAGAGCGGGGCCGAGATCTTGGTCGTCACGCGGTTCGTGCGCGTCAGCGAGTTCTTTGTTTCGTCGTAGATGTAGTAGGTATAGGTCGCGCTGATCTGGAAGTTCTGCTGGACCGTGACGCGCGCCGGCAAGAGGACCTGGTAGTCGGCCGTGACGCGAAAGTCCTCTTGGGTCTGGTTCTGGCCGGCGCGCTGCTCGCGGATGTTGATCGTCTCCTCGTACTTCGTCGCGTATCCGCCGCGGGCCTGAAAGCGCTTGCTCGGTCGGTAGAGCAGGACAAACGATGCGCCGTCGCGCACGCGGTCCTTGTCGAGGCCGCCATCCTCGTAGTAGTCCTGGATCAGCTCGGTCGCCAGCCGAGCGCGCAGCGTCATCCGCTCGCCGAGCGGGCGCGAGATCTCGCCTTCGAGGCGATGCTCGCGCGTATCGTAGGCGGCGCTGTTCTCGCGCGCCTCGCTGCGCGTCCCGAGGTCGAAGTTCGCCGTCACCGTCGTCCCGGCGAGCAGCGTGCGGGGAATCTCGTAGGCGGCGACGGCGCGCAGGCCCTCGCGGCCCGAGAGCTTGTCGCTCGAGAGCAGGGCATAGTCGTAGTCGGTGCGCGACGTGTAGACCTCGGCCTCGTAGGAGAGGATCGAATCCGGTTCGCCGCCGACGACGAGCGAGAAGTCGTGCCGATTGCTGCGCTTGGTGTCCTGGCGTTCGACGCTGCGCTGGAAATACTGCGCCGAGCTCGTCATGTAGGAGCCGCTGACCGCCACGCTCAGGCCGGGATGCGCGCTCCATTCCGCCTCCGAACGCAGCGCCAGGGCACGCGCGCGATCGGTCGCCGCAATCGTCGTGTCGGTCTCGGTGTCGGCCAGAAACGCCTCCGACTCCTTGACCGAGCCTTCCCAGGAGACGGAAGAGGAGAATTCGAGCGCCTGCGTGGCGTGCCAGTTGCCGCTCAGACTCGCCTCCCCGATCCAGCCCGACGCCTGCGCGTCGCTTTGCGAGAAGCGTCCGCCGCGGCGGCTCTCCTGTAGATCACGGTCGCCCACCCAGCCCCCGCCGAGCTGGAGGTTCAGCTTGCGGTCGTCGTGATCGAGCAGCGCCAGCGCGTGGCTAAGCTGGATCGTGTCCTCGTTGCGCACGGTCAGGGAATTGATGTTCTCGCGCGAGTTGCGCTGCAGACTGCCGTAGAGCTTGAACGTGCCGAGCGCACTCTGGCGATCGGCATCGAAGCGGAAGCGATTGCGCCATTCGCGATGGTCGTTGCGCGCTTCGTCCTCCTTCGATTCGATGCGCAGCGCGCCCTTCAGGTCGGCCAGCCCGCTCTGGCGCTGGACGTCGAAATCCTGCCGCCAGGTCGCCGCCTTGCGCTGGACGCGATAGCTCGATTCATAGCTCGGCGCGATCGAGAGGCGCGAGAAGAACGTCTCATCCGCGCCGGCCTTCACCGCGGTCGCGCCGCCGGCCACGACGGCCAGCACGGTCGTCGCCGCGGTCAGCGCGCGGGCGGCGAACAGCCCGCCCAGGACGGCACGCAGCCGGCCCGCCGTCGCGCCCCCCCGCGGGGCGCTGTCGATCTTCATCTCGCGCGCATTCATTCCGGCTTGGTTGGGCCCTTTTCGAAAGCGACCGGCAACGGGATTGCGCGCTGGTGGGCGACGAGCAGATTGGCGCGCAAGAGCGACTCGAATGTACCCGCATCGGTCCACCAGCCCTGAAGGAAGTCGAACGTCAGCTCGCCGCGGGCGATGTAGGCGTTGTTGACATCGGTGATCTCGAGCTCGCCCCGCGCCGAGGGCTCGAGACCGTCGATGATGCGGAAGACGAGATCGTCATACATGTAGACGCCGGTCACGGCATAGCGCGTCTTCGGCCGCGCCGGTTTCTCCTCGATTCCGACGACCCGCTCGCCGTCGAGCTCCGCCACCCCGAAGCGTTCGGGATCATCGACCTCCTTGAGGAGGATCTTCGCCCCGCGCTCTTGGCGGCGATAGCTCTCGACGTGCGGCGCGATGTCATCTGCGATGATGTTGTCGCCCAGCACGACGACGATCCGCTTGCCGGTGGCGTAGTAGCGGGCCAGGGCGAGCGCGGCGGCGATGCCCCCCTCACCCTCCTGGTAGACGTAATCGAGGTGATCGAGTCCGAAGGCCCTGCCGTTGCCGAGCAGGCGCAGGAAGTCCCCGGCGCTGTTGCCGCCGGTGACGAGCAGGATGTCCCGGATGCCGGCGCGGGCGAGCGTCTCGATCGGGTAGTAGACCATCGGCCGGTCGTAGACGGGCAGCAGGTGCTTGTTGGTGACGTCGGTCAACGGACTCAGGCGTGTTCCCAGCCCCCCGGCCAGGACGACGCCGAGCAGGTCATCGGCAGGCATGGCAGCTCCTCTCGCAACATCCGCCCCGTCGCACCCCGGCGCGGCTCCTCGCGTGGCGCCTCCCGGTCGGGCGCATCGCGCGGCATCCTAGCATGGGCCGGCACCGAGTCGCTATCGTCCCGCCTGCGGGCGCGAGAGCAGATCGGCCAGCGCGGCGGTGAGCGCGTAGAACTCCTCCAGACTGCAGCTCTCGGCGCGGCGGCGGGCGTCGATCCCCGCCGCGTCGAGCGCCGCGACGACACGCTCGGGCGCGAGCTCGAGGCCGGCCGCGAGCGGCTTTGGCAACATCTTGCGCCGCTGCGAAAAGGCGGCGCGCACGACGCGCTCGAGTTGCGCCAGCGGCGGTCGCCCGGGCGGCGGCTCCGGCCGCGGCCGCAGGCGCACCACGATCGAGTCCACCTTGGGAATCGGCCAGAAGTTCGCCGGTCCCAACCGCAGCTGACGTTCGATCTCGAAGCGACTTGCCACCCAGACGGTGAGCGCGCCGTAGGCGGCTTGCCCGGGCCGGGCCGTCAGGCGCTCACCGTACTCCCGCTGCACCATAAATGCCTGCCAGCCGAAGGCGTGCCGGTGCCGGCCAGCCCACTCGAGGATCGGCGTCGTCAGCGCGTAGGGCAGATTGCCGACCAGCCCCCAGCCAGCCGGCGGCGCGAGTCCGGCGCAGAGCGCCTCGGGCGATTGCGCCCGGATGTCGCCCGCCACGCAGCGCAGCGCCCCCGGCGCCGCTTCGGCGGCCGTCCGCTCAGCCAGCAGGTCGACCAGGGCCACATCGCGCTCGACGGCGACGACGGTGGCGCCGGCCGCCAGCAGCGGCGCGGTCAAGGCCCCCGCCCCCGCTCCGATCTCGACTACCCCGTGATCGGGCCCGACGCTCCAGGCGGCGACGATCTGCTCCGCCAGGCGCGGGTTGATCAGGAAGTTCTGGCCCCAGGCGCGGCGCGGTCGGATCCCCGCCGCGCGCAGCCACGCCTTCGTGCTCTGCCGCGCGGCCGGCATGTCAGGCTCCTCCGCCAACCCGTTCATCCTCCGCCGCCGGCGCGTGCGGCAAGCGGAAGAGGCGGGTGGCATTGCGATCGGTGAGCACCTCGAGCGCGTCCACGCTCAGGTCGAGGAGCGGGGCCAGCACCTGCGCGGTGACGAAGACAAAGGCGGGCTCGTTGCGCCCGCGCCCGGCGGGCCGCGGGCGCTGGAACGGGGCGTCGGTCTCGAGCAGCAGCGCCGCGCGTGGCGCGGCGGCCAGGATCGCGGCCCACGTCTCGGGAGCGCGCGTCACGCTGCCGCCCAGGCCGATCGCGAACCCGCGAGCGCAGACGGCGGCCACCTCGGGCGCCCCGCCTGAGAAGCAGTGAAAGACACCGCGCACCTCGCCGCCGCCTTCGCGATCGAGCAACGCGAGCGTCTCGGCGAACGCCTCGCGACAGTGAATCACGAGCGGCAGCCCCGTCTCACGCGCGAGGCGGATGTGGGCCCCGAAGAGCTGGCGCTGCTCCTCGAGCGGGCAATACCCCTTGGCCCCGTCGAGACCCGTCTCGCCCAGCGCAACGACCCGCCGATCGGGCAGTTCGCGCGCCAGACGATGCAGGGCGTCGACGGCGCCTGCGCCGGCGGCATGGGGATGGATCCCGAGCGTGGCGAAGATGCGCGGGTCGGCGTGGGCGAGCCGCCGGACGGCCGGCCAGCCGGACGCATCGAGGTTGACTTCAATCAACGCATCCAACCCCAACGCGAAGGCGCGCGTCAGGACGGCGGCGCGATCGGCGGCGAAGGCGTCGAAGTGGACGTGTGCATGCGTGTCGATCATCCCGCGTCGCTGCTGTCGCAGCCGTCGTTGCGCACCGCGGACGGGGCGGGGGCGCCGGCCGGGACGGCCTGGCGGCGGAACTCCTCCGCCTCCACGGCGACCGTCTCCCCCGACGCATCGTCAACCAGGCGCAGGTGATGGTTGCTGACGTCGAAGCGGCGCACGACGTAGGTTCGCCCGTCGAGTTGCCAGCGACTGCCGGGCGCCGGCGCTTCCGCCTTGGCCGGCCGGTAGCTCGCCGCCTCGTAGTTCAAGCAGCACATCAGGCGCCCGCAGCTGCCCGAGATCTTGGCCGGATTCAGCGGCAGGTTCTGCTCCTTCGCCATCTTGAGCGTCACCGGATCGAAATCGCGCAGGAAGCCGGTGCAGCAGAGCCGCCGTCCGCACGGTCCGATTCCGTCGCAGCGGCGCGCGGCATCGCGCGCGCCGACCTGACGCAGCTCGATGCGCGTGCGGAAGATGCTCGCCAGATCGCGCACCAGTTCGCGGAAGTCGACGCGCCGGTCGGCCGTGAAGTAGAAGGTGATGCGGTTGCCGTCGAACTGGGTTTCCGCGTCGACGATCTTCATCTCGAGCCCGAAGTGCCGCACGCGCGAACGGCAGTTCTCGAACGCCTGGCGATCCTCCTGCGCCAGGGTCACCAAGCGGGCGAGCTCCTCGCGCGTCGCATGGCGCACGAGGGCCCGGATCGGCTGCTTCCGGCGCCGCTTCAGCTCCGGACCGGCGCAGACGGTGACGCGGCCGAGATCATATCCGCGCTCCGCCTCCACCAGGACGTAGTCTCCGCAGCGCACGACGAGCGCCTCCGGGTTGGTGAAGGCCTCTCGTCGCCCGCCGCGGAAGGCGACATGAATGAACGGCCCCTCCCCGCCCGGCCCGGCACCGCTGTCGGCCTCAGACACGGAATGCGCCTCACGCGCCGTATCGCGCCCACCGCGTTCACGCGAGCGGCCCCGTCGGCTGCCGCGACGGCCGCTCTCAGTTCCTGAGCAGTTCGGACGTCCCATCGGACGATGCCTCACGAGCGCCGCGCTCCGCAACGCGCTGGCCGGCCGGCATCCGTCAGGCCGTGTATGGCCAGCAGCGCCGCCTCGAGCGCAAGCGCGGGATTGACGTTTTGTTTCAGCGCGCGCAGGAGCCCCTCGAGCGCATGCACGCGGGCCTTGATCGCCTCGAGCGGAAGCCGCGCCGCTTGCTGCTCGAGATCGGCGGCGCGATCGCGATGCACCTCGACCGCGTCGCCCCCGCCGACCTTTGCCGCGAGCAGATCGCTGTACCAGCTCATCAGCAGATCGACCGTCACGTCGGCGCGCGCCGGGTCCCACGCCCGGCCGAGCCGCTGCACGCGGCGGGCGATCTCGGCTGCGCTGTCCGCCGGGGCCTCGACCAGGGCGAGCGCTTCATCGCGCTGAGCGAGCACATCGCCGTCGGCCCACGCGAGCGCGTGGCACAGCCGGCCGTCCGCCAGTCCGGCCACGATCCGTGCTTGAGCCGCCGACGCACCGCGCACGTCGCGCAAGATCGACTCGATGAACGCGCGCGGCAGGGCGCGCAGACGCAGCCGCTGGCAGCGCGAAAGGATCGTCGGCAACAGGTGGGATGGATCGGTGCAGGTCAGCACCACAAAGGTGTCGGCTTGCGGCTCCTCTATGAGCTTCAGTGCGGCTTGCGCCGCCTCCAGCGTCATGCGATCGGCGTTGCGAATGAAGATCACCCGCCCGCCGCGTTCCACCCGCGCCTTGGATGCCTCGAGCTTCAGGCTGCGGACCCGCTCGATTCCGATCGAGGCGTTCCGGGCTATCTGCAGACAATAGTAGGGGTCGCGACCGTAGGCTTCAAGCTCCTTGCGCGGATCCTGTTTCGCGCTGCGCACCTCGGGCAGGAGCACGTGCAGATCGGGGTGGGTCAAGCGGGCCACCCGCTCGCACTCCGGGCAGCGGCCGCAGGGCGCGCTCGTTTCGCGACAGAGCAGCATCTGCGCAAGTCCCAACGCAGCAACGGTTTTACCGATTCCGTCCGGCCCCCAGAAGAGGTAGGCATGGGCGAGCCGGCCCTGCGCGTGCGCCGCGCGCAATGCAGACAGCGCCGGATCTTGATGCTTGATCCGCCCGAGGAAATCCACCGTCCTCACCTCGCCGCTAGCCATGCGCTCGGGTCGAGCGCCCGCGAGCCGCGCCGGACCTCGAAGTGCAGGCAGGAACCGCGGATCGAGTCGGTGCTGCCGACCCGCGCGATCGGCTCGCCGCCCGCGACACTCGCCCCCGCCCCGGCGAGGATCTCGGCCGCATGGGCGTAGAGCGTGAAGAACCCCTCGCCATGGTCGAGGATCACGGTGTGCCCGTAGCCAGCGAGCCAACCGCGGTAGGCGACCCGGCCGGCGGCGACCGCCCGGATCGGCGTCCCTTCGGCGGCGCCGATCTCGATCCCTTTCTGCTCGACACGCGTGCCGTAGCGCGGATGGACCTGCGTCCCAAACGGGGTCAGGATGGGGCCTTCTACCGGCCAGGGCAAGCGTCCCGCCAGGTGCGCGAGCCCGACCCCCGCGCTGCCGGTCGCCCGCTGCGCCTGCTCGATCAGCTTCTCGATCTCCGTCTGCGACGCCTCCAACTTGCGCGCCTGCGATTCGAAGCGCGCGATGCGCTGCTCGAGCTGCGCCTGATGCTCGCGCCGCACGCGTTCCTGCTCTGCCAGACGCGCCAGCTGCGCTTCGCGTTCCGCGCGCAGCGTCGTCAGTTCGCTGCGCCGCGTCGCGATCTCTGCGAGCTGGAGTTCGACCGCCTGTTCATCGGCCAGCACGTGGTCCAGGTCGGCGCGCAGGCCGTGAATCGCGCGCACCCAGTAGTGCCCGCGGGCGAACAGCTCGCTGAAGGTCTCGGAGGAAACGAGCAGCTCGGCGGCGGTCACGCGCTGATGCTTGTGGTAGTAGCGCAGCGATCGGCCGAGGTCGGCGCGCGCGCTATCGCGCCGCGCCTCGAGCAGACGCAGCTGCTCGTGCAGCCGCTCGAGCTCCCCTGCCACCTCCTCGGCCTGCGTTGCCAGACGCCGCAAGTAGCGCTCGGTCAGGCTACGCTGGCGTTCAAGCTCGCCGAGGATCTGCTCCCCATCCGCGCTCTCGCGCCGCAGGCGCTCGGTCTCGCGCCGCGTCGCCGCGATCTCGGCCTTGAGCGCGCGCAGTTCCTCTCGCCGCTGGCGCAGCAGGTCGGCGCCCGTGATCGGATCGGCCGCCGTGTGGGCAACGAGGATCAGCGCTGCCGCAATCAGACCCGCGAACCGCGCCCCGCGGGCGCGGCGTGTACCCCCTCGCCCACTGCGGCCGAGCCTGTCTGCGCGTCGATCCGTGCTAGGCATGCGTCATCGCTCCTCGCCGCTCCAGGGTGTGCAGCGAAGCCTGGACGGTCGCCCAGGAGCCGACGATCCCGACCAGGCCGACGCCGAGGAAGAAGCCCGCCACCCAGAGGGGCGGCAAGAAACGGATGCCCGGCATCAGATTGCGAACGATGAGGTACCCGATGTAGAGCAGTGCCTGCGAGGCGACCCCCCCCAGCAAACAGAGCAGCGAACCGGCGGCGACGAAGGG
>Ga0180434_10000972_pt1 | contig 42213 bp, 32 predicted proteins | sample SS_ome_7_FD_132453 | JGI IMG/M metagenome (GOLD analysis project Ga0180434, IMG submission 132453) | Hypersaline lake sediment archaeal communities from the Salton Sea, California, USA - SS_1_D_2 metaG | ecosystem: Environmental > Aquatic > Non-marine Saline and Alkaline > Hypersaline >... | reverse complement strand
GAGTAGTTCACGTTGCTGTTTTCCCTGACGCGCCAGTCCGCCTGGCTGAGATAGCCGTCCATCGTGTTCTTGATGTCCAGGGCCAGGCTCTTGGTGTCCCGTATGCGGGCATGCTGCTCCCGGTACAGGATGTAGGCCTTGACCGTCCTGGCATGCCGCCTGTTGATGAGGACCTCTTCGACGAAGTCCTGGATCTGCTCGACCGCGGGGATCGACCGGGGATGGGTTTGTTTCACGAGGGTCTCGCACACCTCGTTGGAGCAACGAATGGCCTCGGCCCTGTCATCCAGCTCGACTGCCTTCATTGCATTGACGATGGCCTGTGTGATTCGTTCCTGGTCAAAGGGAACGATCTTCCCGTCCCGTTTTCGGATGCAGTAGTTCTCATCGGTCAGATGGAGAAATGCGGGTTGTTCCCTCGTGTCCGACTCGACGTATGCCTGCGCCATCTCGCCTCCTTGTGTATGCGGATCATTGCTTTGGAAGTTGTTTGTATTTTAGGCAATTGGTGTAGGTTATTTCAAGTAAATTCTTAAATAACCTATATCTAGTGCCTCGAAGGTAGGAATCTACTATATCTTGTTGTCTATTCCTGTCAAGGAAAAAATCTGCCCCCCCTGGAACAGGGTCTTTTTTTGACACGGCGCTTCATAATAAAATGTTTTTAAATCAGGTGATTAGATGCTCTAAAAAGGGGCAATAATTTTTCCAAAAAGGCCCCGGAAGGGGCTTCAGGCCCGGCTTCGATCCCACGTGTCGGGCGCGGCTCCTGCCGGAGACCCCCCATCGGGGGGTTATAGGACCTCGGTCACGAATATGGGGGGGACAGCAAGGTGTGTCAGAGAGAACCCTTTGCCCAATCCCTCCCGCGCGATCGACAGGGCTCTCTCCAGGGTCGGGACGGGCGTGAAGCCCAGACGCTCGACGACTCCGGGCTCTCGAGAGCCCACCACCAGGATCTTTGAGAGCCGTTTCAGGGCAAGGCAGCCCCAGGCCCAGACATAGATCGGGTGGACCCCGTGATAGGCATACTGACGGCGGTACCGGTCGATGTACTCGGGTCTTGCCGCGAAATCTTGCTCAAAGCCCTCTTCGATCTCCCTGGGGTCCAGGGTCTGCGGGAGGATGCGATCATAGAATTCCGCGTAAGAAGGGTGGTGCTGCGGGTGGAAACCGGGCAGGAAGGGGTTCATCAGGATCATGACCCCGCCGTCCCGCACGACGGGACGTCTCTGATACAGATTGTACACATAGCCGAGAGCCATGTTCGTCGCCAGGATCGGGTTGATCCGGGAGTAGACCGAATAGGGAGAAAGGTTCGGAAGCCCCAGGAAGAGGGCGTCCGTCTGCCCCCTTGCGGTCGCATTCTGCTGTCGGGCCAGCGCGGCCAGCGTGGCAGGGTGAACGGCGTCGATACGGCCGGCATTCACGGCGACCGGCTCGTAGCCGCTTCGCAGGGATCCGGCCAGGTTCTGTCTGACAACCTCCGGAAGCCTGCCGGCCCAACGCATTGGGCGGGCTACGGGCCTGTTGGAGCCGTTCCCGGTCACGGACAGCAACCGGTCGATCCCCGGGCCCCAGACCCGGTTGTTCACCACGGTTTCCAGGGTGAAGACGTTGGCCTGCCCGGCCACCACGTCCCCCATTTCCTGCATCATTCCGTGGTAGTGGTTCCGGTCGGGGTCCATCAGGGTGCCCTGCTCGAGCACGCCCACGTTGTGGTGTGCCCGGATGCTCTCAAAGGTCCCGAGGCCCACCAGGATCGACTTCCACCCTCCGTTCATGGGCGTCCAGTTGACGTTCACATAGATGACCAGATCCGATTCCGTGACCGACCGGCTCACCTGGACGAGATGTCCGCCTCGGCTCCTGCCCAGCTCCACGATTCCGTCCGGGTCCTCGGCGTCGTGGTTAAGGATCCGGTTGGGCCCCATCTCTCGCCATACCTTCCTGCCGAGCAGGTGGCGAAGTTCCGCGGGGGTCCACTTCCGATGGAGGCCGATGGCGCAGATCAGCCGGATTCGCTCCTTCTCGACACCGGCACGAAAGAGCTCCTCCAGGATGACCTCTATGGCGCGCCCCCTGACGTCCCGGGCCATCGGAGGCAGGGGAAGACAGGGATCGTCAAAGGCGATGGTTATGCGGCTGCCGGGGTGTACGAGGTCGGCAAGGGGCCGAGAGCCCAGGGGGCTTCGGAGGGCCCGCAGGACGGACCCCTGGTAGTCGCGCAGGCCCGGCACCGGCTCCGGGGGGAGGATGGAACGGGTCTCGTCGGGCAGGGACACACGGACCAGGTCGTCTCCGGAGAATACTCTGCGTTTCATACCGGCTTCTCTCCTAGGTACGGATGGTTGCTTTCTCTGAAGCCCCGGGGCTGTTCTTGGTGTTAGGTATTAGGTATTAGCTCCCAGCCCTTGCCGCCACCAGGACTTTCGATCGTCCTCGTCCTCGAACGGATGGGTGGTGGGGTGGGCTAACACCTAATACCTAATACCAAAATGGTTATCTGCCAGCTACTAAGCATCAACCAGCTGAAACACCCGCTCACCCCTTGTACTTCTCCAAAAACCCCGGCAACTCCTCCAGGCGATGGATACGCAGGGGGTAGGAGATGCTGTTGCCCATGAGGATGAAAGGAATCCCGGCGGCCTCGGCGGCGATCCGGTCGTTTTCCATGTCTCCTACGTACACCGATTGCTCAGGGGCCAGGCCCGTCCTTTCCAGGCAGTAGAGCAGCATATCCGGCGCAGGCTTCGGGCTCTCCACATCGAGGATCGTGGCGACCGTATCGAAGACCCCTTCGAGCTCGAACCGCTCCAGGAGGGCGGGAATGGATTTTCCCCGATTGGTGGCGAGCGCGACCTTGTAGGATGCCTTCAATCGCCTCAAGACCTCGTAGAGCCCCGGCTCCGGGTCCATGTATTCGAGAAAGGGGAGGTAATCGATCGTGTAGGCGATCCGCACAGCCTCTTTCGCCTTTTCCGGGTCGTCCGCGTAGAGGTGGGCGAACAGCTGTGGGGTGGAGTAGACGTGACAGAGCCTTCTCGCCTCTTCATCCAGGGGCGGGCTGCCCATCTTTTCGACGATCGCGTCGTAATAGGCGATGTTGGATCGGACAGAGTCGAAGAGGACGCCGTCGCAATCCAGCATCACGAGCTTCAGGTTGTGGTCGGTTCCCTTCGGGATCATCAGAACGTCTGGCCTCGCGTGTTCCTGTTTGGCTGCAAGTACAACGTAGCACAGCGGTTTTTTGAGGGTCAATCCAGTCGACTAAGTCGACTCAATTGGGCCGGTCGACTTTGTCGACTCCTCAGCATCCATTGGCCATTTCACCCGCCGTTGCCGGACCCTGAGGACGGTGTTAGGATGGGTCGACTTGAACAGAAAGGAGACCTGATATGAGTGAGAAGAAGCCCCCAGAGCTCGAAGGGTACCTTCGAGAAACGACCTTTTGCGACTATGGCAACCCTGCGGTGCAGAGCCTGGCAGAGGAGATCGATGCAGAGGGGAAGACCCCGGAGGAGGTGGCCAAGGCGGCCTTCCTGCTGGTGAGGGAGAAGATCATCTTTGGCTTCGATCTCTGGCAGGTCAAGGCATCGGCTACGGTCCAGAAGGGCTATGGGATGTGCTCGAACAAGGCCCTGGTCCTGGCGGCGGTCCTGCGACACCACGGGATCCCGTCCCGTCTGGCCTACGTGCCCATGAAGCGTCAGGGACTGGACCCTGCCTGGGGCAGGATGGGATTCATGATGTCCAGGGTCCTCAATCATGTGATTGCAGAGGTGTACCTTGACGAGAAGTGGATTCCCGTGGACCTGACACTGGATCAGAAGACCTATGAAAGGCTGTTTGCGCCTGCCGGTGTTGCCTGGGGAATCGACTGGGACGGCGCCACGCCTTGCCTGATTTTCCGGGAGGCCCTCACGGGGCCTGTCGTGTCCTATACGGTCGTGGACGAGGCCCTGGAGGGCAACGCGGGCAACAGCGCCCCACCGAGGCTGATGGGAGAGTGGATGATGGGCTACCTGAATAAGCGGATGTGGCCCAGGGTCAGGGGGTAGGAGGCTGTCGACAAGCGGCCGGAGGCCAGGGCATGGCAGAGAAGATCAGCAGCAACAAGACAGAAAAGGCCCTGGGAGGTTCGGCACACCGGATCGGTGTTGTTTCGGATACCCACGGGCTGGTGCGGCCCGAATTGGTCGAGGCCTTCTCCGGGGTGGAGATGATCATCCATGCAGGGGACGTAGGGGGGGCCGAGGTCCTCGAGGTGTTGCGTACCCGAGCCCCTGTCGTGGCGGTGCGGGGAAACATGGATGGGGGGCCGTGGGCACGAGGGCTGCGCGACGCCGAGGTGATCGAGATCGATCGCACCTTGCTCTACGTTCTTCACGATGCCCAGGAAATCGACCTGGACCCTGCGGCGGCAGGCTTTCGGGCCGTCATCAGCGGCCATAGCCATCGTCCCGCGCTCTGTCGGCGCGACGGGGTGCTCTTCCTGAATCCGGGGAGCGCCGGGCCGAAGAGGTTCAGGCTCCCGGTCTCTGCCGCCATCCTGCATTTGGAGGGGGAATCGGTGGAGGCGGAGTTGATCGAGCTGAAGGATTGACGTGTGGAGAGGGAATCGAGGCCTTCTCACCGATCCTCGTCGAGCAGGCCCGCGGATGCCTCGGGGACACACGACCTCTCCCCTGCGGTGACCTGCAAGGGGGAGTTGACCGGCACGACAACGTGGAAGGTGCTGCCCTCTCCCGGGACGCTCTCCGCCCATATCCTGCCGCCGAGGCAGGAGAGGATCTCTGTGCAGATCGAAAGCCCGAGGCCGGTCCCCTTGGGCTTGTCCGTAAGGGTGTCGCCCACCTGTTTGAACCGCTCGAAGATGTGCGGAAGCTCCTCAGGAGGAATCCCGACGCCGGTGTCGGCCACGAGAAGGTGCAGGGAGTCACTGCCGGTGGCGGGCCCCTCGCCTCCCTCGCAGGTGCCTTCGATGCGGATCCTGCCGCCACGGGGGGTGAACTTGATCGCGTTCCCCAGGAGATTCGAGAGAACCTGAAGGATGCGATCCTCGTCCATCTCAATGGTCGGCAAACCTGCCGGGACGTTGATTTCAAGGTTGAGGCCTCTTTCCAGGAGGAGACCGCGGACGCCCTCTGCCGCCTTTCGAACCACGGCCCCCGGCACCAGCCTCTGAAGGCTCCACTCCATCTTGCGGGCGTCGATCTTTGCCAGGTCCATGATGTCATCGATGAGCCGCGTGAGCCGTTCGCTCTCACGGTTGATGATGTCCAGGAACTCTTCCCGCGTTTCGGGCGTGTCGTCGTCGTATTTCAGGAGGATTTCCGAGAACGAGCGGATCGACGTCAGGGGTGTTCTCAATTCGTGGGACACGGACGAAAGAAACGCATCCTTTGTTTTGTCCAGCTCCTTGAGCTCGCTGTATGCCTGGCGGAGTTCCGCGGTCCTCCGTTTGACCCGTTCCTCGAGCTCGTCATTGAGCTTGCGGATTTCCGCCTCGGCCTTCTTGCGTTCGGAGATGTCCTGGAGCAGGAGGACCTTGCCGGTGTTGGTCCTCAGTTTCACGACGATCAACTCGAGGGGGACCGTTTCGCCGTTCCTCCTTTTTCCGGTGGCCAGGCCCTTGAAGAAGCCTTCCTTCTCGACCCGATGGAAGAACCCTCGCCCGCTCTCGTTTTCCGAGATCGCCTCGAGTTCCAGGAGGTCCGTCTTCCGGCCGATCATCTCCTTGGCGGTGTAGTCGAACATCCTCGACACGGAGCCGTTGCACATCAGGATCCGGTCCTCCGCGTCCACCACGAGGAGCACGTCCGGATGGATGCTCAGGATGATGTCTTCCAGCTCGTCCTGCCTGCGCAGGGCTCGAATCCAGCCGCGGTAGATGAGCCAGAGGAGGCCGGCCAGGTAGAGGAGAATCAGGTTCGCATACAACTGGAAATCTTCGACCTTTGCGTAGAAGGTGAGAAATCCAAGGATTCTGTCCGTGGCATTGATGGCGATGGCAACGACTGCAACGCTGACCGTGAGGACCACGACCAGTGCGAGGTTGATAATATCCCTGTTGTCCGTCTTCATGGACTTCATGCTGGTTTCCCGTCGGCCGAGCGAGCCCCGCGGATTTTTTATGGACCATAACTGATAAATGGATCGGCTGTTCTTGAAGAAAGGATTAGTTATTTCGGACGATTCCCGGAGTGAGCCTTATGGCACGGAAGAGGCCTTCCCGGCTTGCGAGGCCCTTCGAAGGGATGAACACCATTTGAACACCTTGTGGACACGGAGGTTCTGTCCCGTGTGGCAGCAGAACCCGCACTCGCAGTTCCTGCCCACCTCCACCAGCCCCTCATGCGTGATCGTTCGGCCCCGGAACTCCCGGAGGGCCGGGCCGTTCCAGATTTCCTCGAAGGTATTCTCTCTCAGCGAACCGACAGGCAGGTTGCACGGGTTGCAGGGCATCACCGTCCCGTCCGTCTTGATGCGGGCGTGAATCCACCCGATATAGCAGGGCATTTTCTCCCATACCGCCTCGCCGATTCGATACCTGAGGAGTGTCTGGTCGATGTTGCTTTGTAGAGACAGGGCTCTCAGGTCGCTCTTCATCTTCATCAAAGTGATTCTCAACGCCCCTTCCTCCCCGGGGGAAAGGGCCATGAACGCGAGGTGGCCCTTTCGCGTCTTGACGGGGGAGAAGGACAACTGGTCGGCTCCGGTCTCGTGGGCTATGCCGGGCATTGCCTCCACACTTCTGTAGTTGTCGCGGGAAATCGGCCGGTGCAGGACCACGGACGGCAGAGAGCTCTCCTGTTCAGCCTTGATTCGAGCGAGGTCTTTCAGGGAATTGACTGTCCTGGTGAAGTTGGCCGGAGAGGCTCCCGGATCGTTCCTCTCGTATTCCTCTTCCGAGCTTGCCCACATGCTGACCTTGAGCACATCGAGCGAAAGGGCGACGAGCGCCCTCAACCTGCTTTCATCCAGCAGCGTGCCATTCGTATAGAGGATGACCTCGAACCCTGCGTCCTTGGCTGCGGCTACGAGGTCGACGAGCCCGGGATGGACGAAAGGCTCTCCCTCGCCCAGCAGGACCATCGTTTCCGTCCCGTATGCCTTCAACTCTTTGCACAGGCGCCCGAACATCTCTTGGTCCATGTCCTGTATGTTCGGGTCGCCCGGTGCGGGAATGCGGACGTTTTCGGAATGATAGCGGCAACCCGGACACTTCAGGTTACATCGGCGCGTCACATCCACCGTAACCGTGAAAGGGCCGGTGCGGGCCGTGTTGCCCGAGAGCAATCCGCTCAACAGCCTTGTTTTCTTGGAGAAGGTTGTCATCCAGGCCCTCGAGGGTGTCTTGCATGCTGGCGTTTCCTTGACCTCGTTGCGCGGGCCCCTGTTCATCTCCGGAGGGCAGCGATCTTGTTGTAGAACCAGCCGATGAAGGAGCCGGCCATGGTGCCGAAGGTAAACCCGTACAGGAACCCGACGAAGCTTCCGAGGAAGGAGACCCGGTACCCGATGAAATACTGGCTCAGCAGTGACAGGTGAGGGCCCACGGGTTCCCCCCCCTTGATGACGAGCCAATTCGTCGCCAGGAACAGCGCGAGGCCGCAGACGATTCCCAGAGTAAGCCCGAAGACCTTCGCATTCAGCCAGAGGACACCACTGAACAGCTTCTGTTCCGCGGCCCGATCTTCCTGCTCTTTCCCTTTCATGCCTCTTGCCTCCCGCGCAGCCGGCGTTTCGTCAGAAATGCTCGAAGAAATCCTGCAGGGACAACATCTCGGCCTTCTTCTTTGCCATGTAGAGGTAGACGGCAAGGATGAGATTTCGAAGATAGGCAAACAGCCACCCGAACACAACCCCCCAGACGAAGGCGTATCCAAAGGCGAGGCAGGCCCCCTGGATCGTGACCGTGTACCCGATGAAGTACTGCTCCAGGAGTCTCAGATTGGGGCCGACGACCTCTCCACCCTTGACGACCAGCCAGAGGGTTGCCAGGAAGATGAGGAGTCCCGAGGCGGTCCCCACCGAAATCGCGAAGGCAAGCTTGTCCATTCGGGCGAATGCAGGGGCCAGGAGCCCTTCCTGCAACTCGGCCGCTTTCTGCTCCTCCAGGTACTCTTCTTCCTCGTTGACGCTCCAGAGGTCATGGCTCGACCCCAGGACGTTCTCGGCGGCCAGCATCCCCGTGATCATGGAATGATCCATATTGTTGTACCGATGCATGCCGTTGCGGCCGATGGTCTGGAGATTCTCGATGGTCCCGAGGAAGGTTCGAATCGTTTCCAGGTTTTCTTCATACCCGTGGTTGTAGACCGGATAGGCCTTGGGTTGACGCACCACGTAGCTGTCGATCACATCGTTCGCGTGGGCCAGCCCGAGCTCTGCCAGCTCCGAGGAGGCGAGTGCCTGCAGGTCCGCATCCGGCATCCGCCAGACCTCATCCCCTTCGTCGCAGAAGTATTCCATCCCCAGACTGGTCTTGTCCGGATCCGGAACCATGGCGGCACTCCAGTTCTTGAAGTTCTGGATACGCCCCACCCGCACCTCGGGAGCGTGCACGTAGATCCACTGGTCCTGAAAAACATCCCGCTTCTTCACGACGAGAACCACGATGAGGAAGGATCGGTAGGAGAGCTTGCGGGCCGCCTCGCATACCTCCTCGGGCGCCTTCGGATCGAGCATGGCTACGAGCGTCGAGATGGGAAGGCTGGAAATCAGCTCATGGGCCGGGAATTCGCGCTCTTGTCCGTCTTCCCGGGAAACCACCCGATGAATCCGTCCCTTCTCGAGGCGGAGCCGTGTCACTTCAGATCGCAGTCTCAGCTGTCCGCCCGAAGACTCGATGGCCTTCTGGAATCGTTCCCACATCATTCCGGGCCCCTTCACCGGGTAGTCGAAAGCCTCGATCAGGGACTTGGCCTTTTGGACGCCGAAAAGGGCGTTGGCGATCGCCGTGGTAAGGGACAACCCCTGGATGCGCTGTGCGGCCCAGGTTGCGAGGATTTCGTCGCAGGGAATCCCCCAGACCTTTTCCGTATAGGTCTTGAAGAAGGTTCTGTAGAGTCGTTCGCCAAAGCGGTTGGAGACCCACTGTTCGAAGGTCTCCTCCCGGGGGTGCTTCCAGAGTTGGGCCCTCAGATAGCTCAGGGGAATCAGAATGCTCTCTGTGAGCCCCAGGTTCACGAGGGCGTTGAGGGGCTTCAGGGGATAATCGAAGAAGCGGCCTCTGTAGTAGATGCGCGAAGTGCGCGGGACGCTCAAGAAATCATCGCCCAGCATTTCCCTCCAGAGCGCGTCCACCTCTTCGTTCTTGGTGAAGAAACGGTGCCCCCCGATATCGAAGGCGTATCCATCGTATGTTTCCGTGCGAGCGATGCCCCCCACCTGGTCGGCACGTTCGAGAACAAGGGGCTCGAGGCCCTGATGGACCAACCGGTATGCAGCGCTTAGGCCTGCCGGCCCGGCGCCGATGACCACTACAGGCTTGTTCGGCACAGGCTTCTTTCCTGGGACCGTCGGGTTGGAAACGGGTCTGTTCGGGTTTCGACGATCTTCTCCCTTTAGGGAAAGAAATTCAAGGGATCCTTTCCTGCCCGGCAGAAGCCTGGCTTTGTTCCCACTCCATCGCCTATAATGCCTTCTCCCCAGCCAAGCCACGAAGGGATAGAGTTTGTCACCGAATCTGACGGAGCCGTCGAAACGAGCGATGATCCCTCTCGGGCTCTCTCTGCTCTGTTTTCTCTACTACGTGGCCTTCCTTCTCCAGTACGGAGAGATGTTCTACAAGGGTTCGGACGTCGTGGCGAACACGGCGTACGGGATGACGATGTTCTCAGAGGTTCACCGGGCGGGCTGGACGGTTCCGAAACCGGCCCACATGCTTCTGTTCGGGTCCGCATACCGGATCACGGGAGATCTCCTGTTCGTACATCTGGTCCTGATCCTGGCCACGACCCTCACCGTGTGGGCAGGGTGCCGTCTCATTCAGAGATGCCCTGTCGGCCCGATCGGTTGTTTCGCCTTCTGCATTTTCATGATGGCCCTGCCGCACACATTCGGTACGACCCTGTCAGGGGGCCCCGGATGCATCAACGTGATGTTGCTCCTCCTGGCCGTCGTCTGCCTGGACCGGGATGGGAGATCGCCGCGGATCCTTGCCGTCCTGTTCCTGTCGCTGGCCAACCTGACAAGGCCTGACAGCTGGCCTTGCACTTATTTGCTCGTCTTTCTCGTGGTCAGCCTGCGGCTTTTCGGCCGGAAGGGGCCCGCGCTGACCAGAGCCGACCTCATGTTCCTGATCCCCCTTGGAATGCCTCTCGTATGGGTGCTCGTGGACTGGACCGTCTTTGGAGATCCCCTTTACAGCGTGAAGATCGCCCGGACCTTTGTTGTCGAATATGTGTTGGGAAAGAAGAGTCTTCCCGGGGGGGGCAGTGGAGATTGGGGCAGCCCGGTGACAGCCTACTTCCCCAAGGTGAAGAGGACCCTCTTCGACCTGTTTTCGCTGCCCGGCTGGTTTTCGGTTCGGACGGGCCTGGTCGGGCTCCTCGGTGTAGCCGGAACCGTTACGATGCTCCGCAAAGAACCACGCACCCTGCTTCTATTCGCATGTCTGCCGGCGGGCACCCTGCTGTTCTATTTCGTGTATGCTCTTCGAGGAACCCTTTTCCGGTCCGACTACGTCTACTCGGTTCATGTCTGCGTCATACTCGTCGCGAGCGTAGGCCTGGGGAGCATTTGCGGCCTGGCGCTGCGCGTGCGCCCGCGGCCCATCGGTCGATTCCTCCAGTGGAGCCTTGCCTGCCTCGTGCTTCTCACCTTGACGGTCGGCCCCTTTCAAAAGAAGATCGTGGCGGAAAAGATTCCCACGTTGAAGAAGCGTGCAGCCCTTTCAGTGCAGGCCGACGCGGCCGCAGACGCCCTTGTGGAAGATGTGGAGCGGACCCGAGGCTCCCCGATCGTCCTGACCACGAAGTGGATAGCCTCTTCCAGGATCTCCATGCGTCTGGGGACAGGGAAAGATGTGTTTCTGGTAGAACGACTCGTAACGAGGGAAGGGCTGGGCGAGCCGTCCGTCCTGCCCCCTCTGGGGGGAAGGACGGTCTATCTCTGTTTCCTGAATACGGCGCGATGGGAAGTGACGCAGTATCTCAGACGCCTCATGAACCGCGCACACCGAAGAGACATCATCCACGAGCAGGGCGGTCTGGTCGTGATGAAGTGCAAGTACTAACGTAGCTGCGGGGCGTTGGGAGCCAAGAACGAACAGCCAACAGTGGGACCGGATGCCCCTGCGCGCCATTGCTAAAAGAGAGCTTCTTCTTGCAGATAGGCTCCCCTGCCGGTCGGGCAGCGAAGCACTTCCTGGACGCCCGCGACCTTCTTCAAGGCCCGGGCCACGGCATTCGCCTGCTCGGGGAGTGTGATGACGTGAACGTTCGGGCCCGCATCGATCGTGAAGTAGCAGGGCAGCCCTCTCCGCTCGCGCAGGTCCCGAACGGCCTTGATCACGGCGAGGGTGGCAGGCTCCCAGTACAGAAGGGCAGGTTGGGAAGTCATCATCACGGCGTGCATGCACAGGGCGTCCGCCTCCAGCCACTCCCCCAGGGCCTGAAGGTTTCGTTCCCGGACGGCCTTCTTGACCTTCGTGAGGATTCTGCCCAGGCTTGCCAGTCTTCCCTCCAGGAGGGGGCTGGTCCGGGCAAGAAGATGCCCCTGCTCGGACGGGACGGTCTTCTGCTCCCGGCTCAGGATGGCCACCAGGTCCACCAGTTGCCAGTGGTCCTCGTCCTCGAGCTGCCTGACCCTGGAGGAAGCCTGACCGCCGGCCGGAGGCGACCAGAGGACATAGCCGCCGTACAGGGAACGGCAGGCGGAACCCGAGCCGAGGATGGTGAGGGGAACCAGTCCCTTCAGGTTTCCGGTGAGACCCGCGGCCCGGGCAGCGGCAAGGGCAAGGGCCGCGAATCCGGAGGCGGAAGAGGCGATGCCCGCGGAGGTAGGGAAATGGTTTACCGAAACGGTCCGGGCGAACGCCTTCAGGCCGGCAATTCTACGGACCCTGTCGAGGACTCTTCTCACCCTTTCGAGTGCATCGGGCGGAGCCGGACCGTTGTTGATCGTGCAGACGTCTTCTTTCAGGCCGGGCAGGAACGCCACCGTCGTTGTCGTACGGGCCACATCCAGGGTCATGGAAACAGAGGGGTTCAAGGGGACCCGGCGGTTGCTTCTGCCCTTCCCGACGCCCCAGTACTTCACGAAGGCAATGTTGCTTCCGGCGTTTGCTGTTGCCTTCATCGCTTGGCTTCCCCTGGCAGCCTCCTAGGCACTGGACAAGGCCAGGTAAAGGTATATATCTTTTCAGGGGGCAGGGCAAGCGGACAGAAGGGGCGCAGGGTTTGAGGATCGGAGCATGAACGGAAGACGTGGAGGAAGCATCCTGGATTGGGTAAAAGGGTGGCTGCACAGGGCCGTATCGCTCATCATCTATTCGGAAATCATTGGGAAGGCACTCTGCGCGGTGCTTCTGCCCACCCCCTGGGCCGTGAAGGTCATGCCGGTCTCTCTGGCGGCCCGACTCCTCCCGGATTCCTTCCGCAGACGCGTCGTGGAGAACCTTGAGACCGTCTTCGGCGAAACCTACACGGAAGGGGAGAGACGAGGGATTGCCCGGCGGTACTTCGGCCAGTTCTTCGTCTACCTCCTGGACTTCTTCCTGGGGGTTCGGATGAAGGCCTCGGACGTGGACAAGATCTTCGTGTTCGAAGGACGTGAAAACGTGGACGAGGCCCTCCGCCGGGGCAAGGGCATCATCGGGGTGACGGGGCATTACTTCTGGGCGGTCCGTGGCCTCCTAGCGATCGGATGCCTTGGCGTCCCCCTGAGCGCGGTGATTCTGCATGCCGAAAACATCCCTTTCAATAAGCTGCAAGGTGTGTTCAGCCTCGTGTTGAACCGGGTCCGTAAGCGAACGGGCGTGGACTGGATCTTCCCGGGAGGGGCGGTTTCCCGGGTGGACGAGAAGCTGAGGAACAACGAGGCGGTCGCCTTCACGATCGACGTGCCGAAATTCAGTCAGGAGAAGGGCGGGATGCGGGTCCCGTTCCTCGGTGGAGAGGTCACGTTTCCGGCGGCCCTCATCGACCTGGCCATCCGGTCCGAGGCATGCCTACTTCCCGCCTTCGTGATGCCCCGGAAGGGGAGCCCCGGCTTTGGCATTCAGGTTCACCCGCCACTCATCCCGAAGACACGAGACGAGGCAGGGGTGCGGGAGTGCCTCGAACATTGCAGCCGCATGCTGGAGGCCTTGATACGGCAAGAGCCGGAACACTGGTGGTTGTGGAAGGACCTCAAACAGTTCTGGAGGCCCCTGTGAAGATCTTGTTCGACGTACGGGAAGCGAGCCGGAATACCACGGGCATTGGAACCTATGTCCGGAACCTCGCCCGGGAGATCCTTGCCTGCCAGGATCCGGAAATCGTGTGCAAGTGTATCCCGGAATCCATAGAGCCTCCCCCCGGAAAAGAAGTGTCTTCTTTTCCCCTCCAAGCAGTCAACTTTCTCCGGAATGTGACCTGGAAGCAGGCCCGCCTGCCTGCCTTGGCACGTAGGGAAAAGGCGGACGTACTCGTCTGCATGGACCCCCTCTCCCCGCTCGTCTGCCCGACCCTGACGGCCCTGATCATCTATGACCTGATCTTCCTCACCACCGGGGCGCAGAGCGATGCGTGGACGCGATATTGGAAGGCCTTGGTTCCACGTTGTGCCCGGAAGGCGGACCTGGTTTTTACCCTTTCACAGGCGAGCAAGGCGGAGATCGTCGGACAGCTCGGTATTGCTCCGGAAAAGATTGTGGTTTTCCATACGGGCGTGTCGGACCATTTCCATCCCCCGACGGGGGCTGCCGCGGAGAAGGAGATGAGACGCCGAGACCTGGGGCTCCCGCAAGCCTACGTATTGAGCGTGGGGGCCCATGACCCCCGCCGCAACCTGAAGACGTTGCTGGCCGCATACCGAAAGCTCAAGTCCAGGGGCCCTGTGGAACAGAAGCTGGTCGTGGTGGGGCCCAAGACCCCGTACTACCCGGAAGTTCGGGAGACGACACGTGCCCTCGGGCTCGAGGAGGATGTTCTCTACCTTGACTACGTTCCCAACGAGCAACTCCCCTCCTATTACGGGCTTGCCGACCTGTACGCGTACCCCTCCTCGGAGGAGGGATTCGGGCTCACCCCGCTCGAGGCGATGGCGTGCGGGTGCCCGGTAGTCACGTCCCGGGCGTCTTCACTGCCCGAGGTGGTGGGGGACGCGGCGATCCTGGTGACCCCCACCGATGCGGACGAGCTGGCAGGGGCCATGGGTCGGGTTCTTTCGGACCGGGATCTGAGGCGTTCGCTGATTCAAAAGGGGTCGGAGCGGGCCAAGGAGTTCTCCTGGAGGACCGGCGCGAAAGACATCATAAGGGCGTGTGTACGCCTGGTCGAGAGGAACTCCTGAGAAGGGTGAAAAACCGGGGGGTTGGAGTGGAGCAAAGCCCCCTTTCCCGCCGGGGTGGCGAAAAATAACTGCCCGATCCCATTGACAAAATCCCCTCTTAAGAGCTATTATACCTGCTTTGTCTCTACCGGTTCTAGAGGTTCGACTTTCGGAGGAATCAATGGCACAGGCTTCGAGCCAAACGACTGTGGATACTGCAAAAACTCTATCAACGGAATTCACTGCCGAGCAGCTGGATGCGGTGGATTCCATCATCCGGGAGAACCAGGGCAGACCAGGGGCCCTGATCCCTGTACTGAAGGACGTCCAGGACGTCACCGGATACCTTCCCCTGCCCTTACAGCAGAGGATTGCCGCGGGACTGAGGCTCTCTTTGAGTGAAGTCTACGGCGTGGTCACCTTCTACTCCTTCTTCCGGCAGGAACCGATCGGCCGCCACTTGATCAAGGTCTGCATGGGCACGGCCTGCTACGTGCGGGGGAACAAAGACCTCGTCCAGCAGCTGAGCCGCGATCTCGATTGTCCGGTCGGCGGAACGACGGCAGACAGGAGATTTTCGATCGAGGGCGTCCGTTGTCTGGGTTGCTGCGGGATTGCCCCGGTGATCACGGTGGGCGAAGACGTGCACCGAGAGGTCCGTGTCAAGGACATGTCTCCCATCCTCGAGCAATACAAGTGAATTTTTTGCGACCTTAACACCGCCGGAGTCAAATCCCATGGGAAGAATCAGTGTGGAGGATCTCAACCGGATCAAGGAGGAGGCGCGCCGGAGAAGGGAGCTGGCCTCCAATGGAAAGAAGTCGGGCATCACGGTGCACAAGGGCACCTGCGGGATCGCGTCGGGTGCGGATGAGGTCTGGCAGAAACTGTTCGAGCTCCTGAAAGCGAAAGGGGAGTCAGAGGACGCCTACCGAATCATGCAAACCGGCTGTGTGGGCTTCTGCGGCATGGAGCCGATCATCACCGTAGAACTTCCGGGCCAGAAGCCTGTCCGCTACCGCCGCGTGAACCCTGCGAAGCTGGAAGAGATTCTGGACAAGCACGTTCTGGGTGGAGAGGTACACGAGGATCACGTCCTGAACGAGGAGGAAGATCCCTTCTTCAAGGGGCAGGAATTCGTCGTGCTCCGAAACCGTGGCCGGATGGACCCGGAGTCGATCGACGACTACATTGCCCATGACGGATATCAGGGCCTGCACAGGGCGTTGACCGAGTTGAAGCCCGAGGAGATCGTGGAGGAGGTCCTGAAGTCCGGGATCCGTGGTCGCGGGGGTGCGGGCTTCCCGACCGGTATGAAGTGGAAATTCTGCATGCAGGCCAAGGGGGACACGAAATTTGTGCTGTGCAACGCGGACGAGGGAGACCCGGGCGCCTACATGGATCGTTCGGTGTTGGAGAGCGATCCGCACAGCGTGATCGAGGGAATGACCGTCGCTGCAAGGGCCATCGGGTCCAAACAGGGGTACATCTACTGCAGGGCCGAGTACCCGATCGCCGTTACGACCCTCCAGAAGGCGATCAAAGCGGCGAGGGAGTACGGACTGCTGGGCGAGGATATTTTCGGAACCGGCTTCTCCTTCAACATCGACCTGTACGTGGGAGCCGGAGCCTTCGTGTGCGGCGAAGAGACCGCCCTGATGGCCTCGGTGGAGGGCAGAAGGGGCAATCCGCGACCTCGGCCTCCTTTCCCGGCGAACGAGGGCCTCTGGAACAAGCCGACCATCCTGAACAATGTGGAAACCCTCTCGAACATCCCCAACATCATCCGTGAGGGCGCGGATTGGTACCATGGGATCGGGCACGAGAAATCTCGGGGCACGAAGGTTTTTGCCCTCACGGGCGCGGTCAAGAACGTGGGGCTCGTCGAAGTCCCCATGGGGACTTCGCTTCGGGACATCGTCTACACCATCGGGGGGGGAATTCCGAACAAGCGCAAGTTCAAGGCCGTGCAGATGGGGGGACCCTCCGGCGGTTGTCTGCCCGAGGATCAGCTGGACACGCCGACCGACTACGAAGCGATCACCCAGGCGGGGGCCATCATGGGGTCCGGCGGGATGATCGTGATGGACGACACCACCTGCATGGTGGACATGGCCCGGTTCTTCATGGACTTCTGCCAGGAGGAATCCTGCGGGAAGTGCACGCCCTGCCGGGAAGGGACCAAGCAGATCCTGAATATACTGGAGCGGATCACGAAAGGGGAGGGGAAACCCGAGGATCTCGACACCCTCGAGGAATTGAGCCACATCATCAAGGACTCGGCCCTCTGCGGGCTCGGCCAGACGGCCCCCAACCCGGTGATTTCGACCCTGCGATACTTCCGGCACGAGTACGAGGCCCACATCAACGAGAAAATCTGCCCGGCCCATGCATGTGTAGACTTGGTCAAGTTCGAGGTGGATGAGGAGAAGTGCACCATGTGCGGCCTGTGCTACCGGGCCTGTCCTGCAGATGCAATCACCTGGGAGAAGAAGCAACCGGCCAAGATCGACAAGGGGCTCTGCGTGAAATGCATGAGCTGTATCAGCGCTTGCCGGTTTGATGCCATTTCATAGAGGAGAGTGAGGGGCATGAGTAAAGAGCTGAAGATTACGATTGACGGGCAGGAACTGACCGCGACCGAGGGGCAGTACATCCTGGAGGTGGCCCGTGAGAACGGCATCCACATTCCGTCTCTCTGCTATCATCCAAGGCTCCGGAGCACGGGAGCATGCCGCGTCTGCGTTGTGGAGATCGAAGGAGGCAGGGCCCTCATGCCTTCCTGCGCCACGCCTGTGGACCGGGACGGAATGGTGGTGCACACGCGGAACGAGCGCGTGCTGGCGGCCCGGAGGCTTACCGTGGAGCTCCTGCTGGCCAGCGGCAACCACGACTGCCCGAACTGCGCCTCGAACGGGAAGTGTGAGCTTCAGGATCTTGCCTACGAGCTGGAGATCGAACACCCCCGCTTCCCCATCCAGCCGCCCGAGCTGCCTTTTGATGACTCCAACCCGATGATCGTGCGGGATCTGAACAAGTGCGTCCTTTGCGGCCGTTGCGTCCGGGGATGCCAGGAGGTGCAGGTCAACCAGGTCATCCAATTCGGGTTCCGCGGGCCCGACACCAAGATCGTGACCAATGGGGATCTCGACTACGCGGATTCCCCGTGCGTCTTCTGTGGAGAATGCGTTCAGCTTTGCCCCGTGGGCGCCATATCCGAAAAGCAGAGGATGCCCTATGGGAAGTCCTTTGAAGAAGAGACGGTTCGTTCGGTCTGCACCTACTGCGGCACCGGGTGCGTCATTGATATCCATACCATCAACGGCCGAATCGTGAGGGTGACCGGAAACGAGGAGGCGGAGTCGAACCATGGCAGCCTCTGTGTGAAGGGGCGCTTCGGCTACGACTTCGTCCACCACGAGGACCGGTTGACCATGCCCCTCATCCGGGAGGGAGAATCGTTTCGGGAGGCGAGCTGGAACGAGGCCCTGGATCGGGTGGCCTCGAAATTCGGGAAGATCAAGGAGGAGGACGGTCCGCAGGCCCTGGCAGGGTTTTCGTCTGCACGCTGCACGAACGAAGAGAACTACCTGTTCATGAAACTCATGCGGGGTGCCCTCGGGACACAAAACGTGGACCACTGCGCACGTCTCTGACACTCTGTCACCGTGGCCGGTCTGGCCGCAGCGTTTGGCAGTGGCGCAATGACGAACTCCATCGGCGAACTCGAACATGCTGATGTGATCCTGCTCACCGGTAGCAACCCTACGGAAAACCATCCGGTGATTTCCACTTACATGAAGCGAGGGATCCTGCAGAACGGCACAAAGCTCATCGTGGTGGACCCCAGGGAAATCGACATGACCCGGTTTGCCACCCATTGGCTCCGCCAGAGATCCGGGTCCGATGTGGCCTGGATCAACGGTATGATGCACGTGATCCTGGAGGAGGGGCTCTACGACAAGCAGTACGTGGAAGAGCGGACCGAGGCGTTCGAGGCCCTGAAGGAGGTCGTGAAGAAGTACACGCCCGAATACGTGGAGGAGATCTCGCGCATTCCGGCCGAGGACCTCGTGGCTGCCGCCAGGCTCTACGGGTCTGCGAAAAAGGCCTCGATCTGCTACGCCATGGGCATCACCCAGCACATCACCGGCACGGACAACGTGAAGAGCCTGGCCAACCTGGCCATGCTTTGCGGCAACGTGGGAATCGAGAGCGGGGGCGTCAACCCGCTGCGCGGGCAGAACAACGTGCAGGGTGCCTGCGACATGGGCGCCCTCCCGAATGTGTACACGGGCTACCAGAAGGTGGGGGACCCGGACGCGCAGAAGAAGTTCGAAGAGGCCTGGGGAGTCTCTCTGCCGGACAAGCCGGGCCTGACGATCGTTGAGATCATGCACGGGGCCCATGACGGAACGGTCAAGGGACTCTACATCATGGGCGAGAACCCGATGGTAAGCGATCCGGACCTCAACCATGTGGAGGAAGCGATAAAGAACCTGGAGTTTCTTGTCGTGCAGGACATCTTCCTGACGGAAACGGCCAGGATGGCGGACGTGGTGCTTCCCGCGGTGACTTTTGCCGAGAAGGACGGCACCTTTACGAACACGGAGAGACGGGTGCAGCGGGGCCGGAAGGCCGTCGAGCCCGTGGGCCAGTCCCGGCCCGACTGGGCAATCCTGGCGGATCTCGCCACACGGATGGGTTTGCCCATGTCTTACGATTCGGCGGAGGACGTCTTCGAGGAAATTCGCACCCTCACCCCGAGCTACGCGGGCGTCACCTACGAGAGGATCGAGAAGGAAGGACTCCAGTGGCCCTGCCCGAACGTCGATCACCCGGGCACGCGCTTCCTGCATCGGGATCGCTTCACCCGAGGGAAGGGGATGTTCCACGCCATTGATTACATACCGCCTGCGGAGTTGCCGGACGATGAATACCCCCTCATGCTCACGACCGGCCGCGTCCTCTACCATTACCACACGGCGTCGATGACCGGCCGGTGTGAAGGGCTCCAGTACCGTTACCCGAAGGGCTACGTGGAGATCCACGAAAGGGACGCATCCGCGCTGGGCGTGGCGGATCAGCAGGTGGTGAGGGTCTCCTCCCGTCGGGGCGCCATCGAGATCACCGCACAGGTGACGGACCGCTCCATGCCGGGAAGCATCTTCATCCCCTTCCACTTCTTCGAGGTGGCGGCCAACCGGTTGACCCACTCCGAGCTGGACCCGATCGGCAAGATCCCTGAGTTCAAGGTCTGCGCCGTCAAGGTCGAGTCCCTGTCAGCCTCGGCCGGCACATCGGAGGAGTCTGCCGCGGTGGCTCCCTGATCATTTCATGTCCCACTTCAAGAAGGCGTGGGGCGCGAATTGCATGGGGTCCACTTCGGCCACGACCGCGCCGCTCTTCATGGAGTTGTCGCCCACCGTGCGGACAGCGCCCAGGACCCTGACAATCTCCACTTCGGCCCACGGGTCATACTCCGACGGCTGGAGAAGGACCTCCGCCTCGCCGAACTGGACCTCCTTGGGCCTCATGGTCGTCACCTGTTTCACCAGACGCGGGTTGTAGTCGAAGCCCAAGCCTTCCGGCGCCGGGAAATGTTTGAAGAGATAGGAGATCCCTTCCGATGAGCCGTCCGGATTCACGTCCCCGCCCAGGATCGCTCCCTCGGCACCCTCGGCGTTGAGCTTTCCGGTCATCTTCGCCCGAATCTCCATGAAGCGTATGCCTCGCCGTTCGGTCCAGCCCTCCAGGGTATCCCCATTGCGGTTCAGCTCGATGTTCGCGATCTTCTTTGGAAACCCGTAAATCTCGCGGCCACCGGCCATGGCAATGTCACTGGTCACCGGCATGGCCAGACAGTAGCCGCCCTCTTCCCCCTCGAATTCCGCTCTCAGGAAAAGGGCGCTTTCGAGATAGGTCACGTCGAAATTCGTGCGGGGGTAGTTGGCGACAAAGGCCATGGCGACGGGCCGGGAGGCGGGCTTCAGAGGCGGCGGCAGCAAGCGAGCCACGATGTCCGGCTTCGTCTCCCAGAAGACGACGAGCATCTCCGCATCGTAGAAGTCGGCGGTTTCATTCCTGCCAGCCAGAATCTGTTCGAGTGTCTTCACGAATCCCATGGTAAAACCTCCTTTCGGTGGTTGCGAATGGATTCGAGGTTCCTCCTCGTCCTGTCACCCGCTCCTTGCCAGCATTTGAAGGTTTTCCTCGTGTGTCGCCCTGCTGATCCGAAAGGCGGTCACAAGGAAGGCGGAAATGAGATAGAGAAGGGTCAGCAGAGGAACGTAGACGAGCGCCAGGTGGGTCATGATCCCGGGATCCACGACACCGGGCTGGGCGTCCTGCGGAAAGCCGATGACGCTCAGGATGACCGTGGAGAGCATCACACCGATGCCCGCCACCGCCTTCCCGACAAGGCTCAAGCCGGCGAAGAAGACGCCTTCCGAACGACGCCCCGTGGAGAGCTCGCTTTCCTCGACCACGTCCGCCACCATGGCGGACACCAGAATGCTCGAGGAAATGATCAGCGCCACTTCCAACGTTTGAAACACCATCAGGGCAAGCAGCAGCAAGGGGCTCCCGTTGGGCGGCAGCACGCCCAGCAGCCGCAGAACGATCGGCACCGGCCCGAAGAGGATCGCAGAGAAGATGGCCGCAACGGCCGCCGGCTTCTTGCCGATCCGGGCGGACAGGCGTGGGGCAAAGGAGACGGCGAGTATGGCGGAAAGGAAGCCGGTCATGACCAGAAAGAAGATCTGTATAGAAGTCAGCTCCCAGAAATAGGTCACGAAATAGATGTTCAGTCCCGCGCTGAGCCCGGCCGCCATGGCCGAGAAGATCCCGCTTATGAACAGGATCAGGAAGGACCGGTTCGACAAGGTCTCCTTCATCTCGCGCAGGGCCGGCAGGAACCCGAAGGGCCTCCTGGGGGGCGGTTGTTTGAGGTGCGTGATGTTTCGGTGTGTCCCCAGGGAAGAGACCAGAATGGAAAGGACGATCACGCAGGCGGCCACCAGGCCCAGCGTGCGGTAGCCGTCCGGGTTGAGCACGCCTACCGGATACTCGCCGGTGGGCCGCAGCAAGAATCCGTAAGCGATAAGGGACATGGACAGGCCGCCCCACCATCCGAAGAAATACCGGATGCTCATCATGGACGTCCGGTCGTCGTAGTCTTCGGTGAGCTCGGAGACGAGCGAGGTGTTCGGTATCTCGAAGAATGTGATGAAGAGCCGGACCAGGATGGCCAGGACGATGAGATGAACGAAGAGCTGCTCCGCCGTCAGCCCGGCAGGAGGGTTCCAGAGGTAGTAGTACGAGATCCCGACCGGGAGGATCGACAGGTACATGAAGGGATGCCTGCGGCCCCATCGGGAATGGAACCTGTCCGACAGGCTGCCCACCACAGGATCGGAGATGGCATCGAACAGGAGGGCCACCATGATGGCAAGGCCGACCGACTTTTCCGGAAGCCCCAGCACCTGGTTGTAGTACATGAGCAGGAAGAAGGCGAAACCGTTCTGCTTCACCCCGAACGCTACAGCGCCGAGGCCATAGTAAAGCTTGGTTGACAACGGTGTTCCGCTGGCTCCGCCCTGCATGGTCCCGGGCTCCTCTCGAGGATGCCGGCTCCGTGATTTCGGTGCCTGGATTCTGTAAAGTGACCAGTGTTTGTGCGACAGTGTTTACTGCCCGCTCAGATTTTTCTACTAGACGATGAGGGTGTTGTCAAGAAAAAACGAGCCCGGGGGGATGCTCTCTCGGTATGGCTGGATGATTGCAGAACCGGGGAAGGGGATGGGCCGAACTCAGGTGTCTTTCCGTTTTTCGGCTTCGTGTGCAGTCTCGTCGGGCGGTTCCTCCGGAGGTCCTTCGGGATTCGGCGTGTCCGGTTCCTGTATCGCCTTCTTGAAATCCTTGAGCCCTTTGCCCAGACCGCTGGCGATTTCAGGAAGCTTCCCCGCCCCGAAGACGACGAGAATGATGACGAGCACAATGATCAGTTCTGTGGGACCGAGTCCGCCCAGCATTTTGTGTTCTCCAGTCTTTCATGTCTACAACACAAGAGTAGGCCACCCAGTGATGGTATGTCAACGACCCGGGTTTTCGAAAGAAACCCGATCGGCCGGCCTGTCGGTGTACACGTCGCTATAAGGCGCAAGGCCTGGGGTGCCTACGGGGTTTCTTCCCAGTGAAAGCGCACCGCCACCGGCTTGTGATCGGAGAGGTCCTGTCCCTCCGCGTCGACAAACTGAGGTGGGTGGTCCCAGGACAGGGGCACCAGCGAAACCGAATCGGAGCCTCGAAACAAAACCCTGTCGATGGTTTCCTGAGCGCAGTCCAGGAAGAGGCAGGCCTCCCGCATGTTTGCCTCCGAAAGGAGGCGTTCGAGGGATTCCACGTCGTCAGGGCGGGAGCGCTTCAGGTTCGTGTCCCCGGCTACGATCACCGCCCTGCCCACGGAGCGGGTCCGGATCTTCTCCAGCAATTTTTCGGTTTGTATTCCCCGGGCACGGATGTCCCCTTCGCAGCCCCCGGCATCCATGTGCAGGTTGTACACGTCCACGGCGAGGCCGTCGGCCAATTGGATGTCGGATACGGAAAAGCCCTTTGTCGTCAGGCAGTCGTTGTCACAATCCAGCACGCCGCTGCATTCGATCCACGGGACCCGGGTCAGCTCACCAAGCGGGAATGCGGAAAATCGATTCAGCCCGTCCCCCATGCGAAGCAGACCGGGTCGTTCCCACATGGGCCTCGATCGAAAGGGATGATCGACTTGCGCTGCCAACTCGTGGTGATACCAGAAATCCTCTTGGACCAGGACCAACTCGTATGCGTTGAGCATCGGACTGATCTGCGGGGTGTTGACCGATGGGCTCGAACCGGAGAGGGCTTCGGGAAGTCCTGCGACATTGTAGGTAAGTACGGAGAAGTCTCCCTGGGCCGGGTCGTCTCCACAGCCCTGGGCCGTCACGCCCAGGAGCAGAACCGTCAGGACAACCTTCGTGCAGTTCTTCATCGTGGATTCCCGCGCAGTCCAGGGTCCAAGAAAGTGGAAGCCCCGGCCGGGCAGGCCGGGGCGTGTAGGATTCTCTCCCTGTTCGTTCGAGGCCTAGTCGAACAGGGGGAACGGCCTGTGCACGAATCCGTCGTAGACCTCCGTCATGCTCAGGAAGTGCGGGTGAAGGACAGGGGAAATCGATAACGGATCGATGAGAACGATGCCAGACTCGCCCAACTGAAACATGCTTTCGATGCGTACAGGGCCCTCGGGTCCGAATTCCACGCAGTGCGCATAGGTAGAGCGGGACGAGAAGGGTATCGTATGCACGAGCCCTGAACCTATGATCGCAAGCACCGGGTGGTCGAAGGTGATCTCTCCCCGGGCGCCGATCCCCCAGGGCTGCGATCCCAGGGTGGCGATCGTGTTGTCCAGGGCGGCCAAGATGAGATCGTCGGCGTTCTGCGGCGCGCCCGGGTCGGAGAGGTTCTGGAACCAGTTGTAGTTGTTGTTGATTGTCGTTCCGGGAAGGCCGTGGAGAATTACATTGAACAACGTCTCCTTGCTTTCACCCGAACCCAGCTCGTCCTCGAAGGTGAGTCGGATCGTCTCGCGAATCCAGGCGTCCATCAGAACCCACGCATCCGCGCGGTCCGTGCCGAAGGCCCATGCGGTCGGCCCGCCGGCCACGAAGTGGCCGTCCCAGCCGTCCATGACGGCCAGGGCTGCCTGGCGCTCCGGGGTCGGGTCGGCGTTGACCACGGCTGTGAAGTAATCTTCCACGAAGGCCCACGGATTGCCTCCGCTGCCGAAGGAATCCGTGGTGGCGATGTTCAGGGCCAGGCCCCTTAGGTCTTCAAAGGAGAGATCATCGTGGGTGGACAGATAGTCGTGGACGACTTGGGCCCGGTGGAAGGGTCCGTAATTCGCATCGTAGCTCGCCGCCGTCTTGTTGTTCCACCCGGAGTAGAAGCCCTGGCTCGTGTTCCGATCCGTCGAACGGGGGATCAACACGTCTCCGTCCCATTCGACAGGGTCACCCAGGAATCCCTGCGGAAGGCGCCATTCCCCTGTGGGCCGCACCGGGTCGTAGCCCGACATCCAGTAGGCGATGTTACCGTCTCTGTCGGCGTAGCAGAAGTGCTGAGACACAGGAAACTGATCGATTCCCTCTCCGAATTCGTCCATGCTTGTGGCACGGACCAGTTTGATGAACGCAGAGAACGAGTCAAATTCATGTCCCCAATGGGAGTACTTCCAGGAGATGATTGGGCCGTCGGACGCCTCGTTGTAGGTGGCCGGATTGTATGGCATCGGGCTGATAATGGGCCCGTGGGAGGATCTGTAAACCGGTAGCTCTATATCATCACCGCCCAGGACCTTGATCGTCTCTGTGCGTTGCAGGAATACATCTGCCGGGTCTTCTATATAGTAGTCTACGGTATTTGCATGTCCCACTTGCATCGAGAAGGCATGATGAGGTGTCCGGGAGATGATCAAAGAGGGGACTCCTGGGACGGTCATGCCGGAGACCTCGATCCCACCCGCCCGGATGGACCCTTCAGTTACGATCGACGGGACGTCAAAGCCCATCTGGGGTCCCGAGTAGATGATCGGATTCCCGGAGGAGGTCTTCTCGCCCGAGACGACCCAGGCATAGCTCCCCATCTTCACGTAGGCGTTGATGCTCTCGAGGCTTTCCACAACGTTTTCCCGGGTTTCAGCCATTCTTTCAGCCACCTCCCTGAGATCCGGGAAGGACGCCTCTCCCCTGGCCGGGGGATGGGCGGAAGCGCTTGCCGCACGGGCGGCCATCGGCGCGAGGATGGACCCTCCGCCACCGGAAGGGATATAGGTCAGGGCATCCGGGTCGTTCAGCCATCGAAGGTCATTGAACATGCCCATGTAATCCGCCGGGAAATCGTCCTGGAGATCCTGAAGAAGGGCTGCATTGTTGATTTCTCGCTGACTCGTTGCCTCGCGATCAAAATTTCGCTGAAGGACGCTAACCCAACCCAAAACGTCCACTACCGTCCAGTCTTGGAGGGTCGGTGTGAAGTCGAGGCTCATGAGTTTATTCAGGTCGATGAGCGTGAACTCGAGGGGCACGTGCTCGGGATTGGCACGAAGGTCGGCGATTCGCCTGTTGATTCCGGCAACAAATCCGAGTGTCATCTCCTGTGCTTCAGGGTCGGCGGCATCAAAAAAATCGAGTAACTCCTCATCGGAGTACCCCAACGTGCGCAAATAGATGTCGGTGCTGGTCAAGCTCGAGCCCTGTATCTCGGACAGCCTCCCGTGCCCAACCCGTCGATTCAACTCCATCTGCCACAGCCTGTCCGTGGCCACGGCATAGCCCATCGCCTCGTGGATCTCGTAGATGCTTGCATCCTCCGGGCCTGTGATGAACCAGACACCCTTGTCGTCACGGTTGGTGGCAACACCCCCCTCGTCCACATGGAAGAACCTGCCGTCCGTGTCCGAAAACGGGAAGCCTTGCGCTTCTCCCGAGACCTTCGTGGACATCCGATTCAAGCCGATGAGGAGTCCGTCGCCGGTGTCCACTTGTGCCTTCATCACGTTGAGGTCCGGGTCGAATGTGAACCGATCGGTAATTTCGTTCTCATTCAGGAAGGCCTTGAACGTGGCAGCGTCGGCCCCGGACTCGAGGTGGACGAAGATGTCAACCGGTTCGGAGGAATACCTCTGCTGGCCCAGGGGCTCGTGGATCGTCGCCAGGTTGCATGCAAACAGGCTGGTCGCCGTGGCCAGGATCAAAACATGTGTGCACACTTTTTTCAGGGTTTCCATCGTCTCGTCCCTCCCGTGGGAAAGCAATTTCGTATTCTTATTATATATAGATCCATATTATGGATGTTTGTTGCGTGTCAATCGAAAAGTCCGGGGGAAGGGGATGAGAATCTCCATTGTGCGGGAGATGCCCGGGCTGAGGCGTTCGATCGAGATGCCTGTGGGCTCAGTTCCTTCTTCTGCTCAGTATCTTCAGGAGCAGCACGGCCCCCACGGGGATCAAGAGGAGAATGAGCTCGTTCGACACGCCCGATCCGGTGACAGAGCCGGACCCGTAGGTGGCGGCTTCCGCATTGGCACAACCCGTGTAGGAACAGTCACAATCCGCGCTATCGGCAGACCCGTCACAATCGTTGTCCCGACCGTCGCTGCACGAGGGATCCCCGAGTGAACCTTCCGAGAGGGTACAAGCGTCTGCTCCCTTTATCTCCGAATCAAGGTCACGCAGGTCGGCCTGAGGCGTCAGCATGATGACATCGGAAAAGTCGCTTTCATTCCCCGAGCGATCCACGGCTGTGATGGCGAACGTGTAGGTCACGTCGTTGTCCACCCCGGGGTCGAGGTGTTGCGGGATTTCGATCGGCGCTGCGTTGACCCTGTGTCGATACGGGCCTTCCGGACGGCGCGACCGGTATAGATTGTACCCCTCCAGATCGCCCTCTGAATTTTCGTCCCAGTAGAGGAAGACCTGTTCGTCCCCTGCACTTCCGGTGAGCCCGGTGGGGAATTGAGGGGCTTGTTGATCCGAGCCAATCCGGGAAAAGACAAATACCGTCACAGAATGTCTTGGGAACCGATACGAAAACGGGTTGCCCCCGATCTGGAGGTCCTGTTGTTCGGTGGTGACGCATTCCCCGGAAGGACAATCTTCTGGCTCGTTGCTGGCACTCGGCGTGGGCCCTGTAATGGTCAAGACCTTGACCGATGTCTTCCTTTCGAATCCTTCCAGAACCACGGGTACCTGGATGTCCTCGTCAGGATGCAGGTTGATGACGAAAAGGGAGAGCTTGTCCCCTGCGTCTGCAATCGTAGCCAGGCCCTGTAAGTAAGAAACCTCAAAATTCTGGTTTGCGTACCCCAAGGTGATGCCCGTCTGCGGCCCCACGAGAAAGCTCGGAGGGTCCAGAACCTCTGTTGAGACAATCCAGTCAAGAACATTCCATCGATACGCCTCGAGCAGGTGGAAGACCGGCCTTTTGTGAGGATCCGGTCTGCCCCGTTCACGGGCGTCGCCGTCGTAGGCAACCCCTTCCAACACACCGAGTCCGAGTCGCTCATGGAAGAGCAGCCAGTAGTTGGCCAGGGGAACGCCGTTGCGTAACAGAAAATGGTAGATACAGCCCGTGTTGAGCATCTCGCGAAGATAGCATGCCTTTGAAAAAGAAGGGGAGGGTGTGTCTTTATAGGCGGTGTTGGCTTCTGTGTAATAGATCGGCTTTCCCCCCGCGTGGGGCTCCCCGGTCCGGTAGACCTTTTCCGAAACGGGCCAGCCGCCGAGCAAGGCGTGGTACCAGGTGAGGCTCTTCTTGAGGTCCACCCATGTCGGTTCCTCCTGCCCCACCCGGAACAGGTCGATCTGTTGACGAACCATGATGGTGGTTCCATCGGCAAGGCGGGCGGCCTCGAGTCTCAGAGAATGCTCCCCACTCTCCAGACCAAAATCTCCGGATCGGAGCAGACCCAGGAGGGGCACGGTCCAAGTGGTCACGGGCTCTCCGTCCACCTGCAAGGAGAGCGCCGGACACTGACCCAGATTGCACCTCGCCTCCACAGGGACCTCGAACCTGTAATCTCCTTCCTGTTCCACTGAAAAACTCACCTCCACCGAGGCGCCTTCACGGACCATGGCAAAACCATTAATGGTTCCCGTGGAACTGGGCATGTGCAGATGTTGAATCCAGAAGTCAAAGGAGTCCCCGGCCCTTTCCAGCATGAAGGAGCGATACTGCAACCAGTCTGCTTCACCATACACCGCATCCAACCCCGTCCCCGAACTGATCACACCAACTTCTATACTCGGGTCGACCGCCTTCATGGCTTGGGAGTATGCCCTTACTCTCTTCGCGTAGTCCTCGAAGCCCGGATAGATCTCTTCGTTTCCCAACTCCCAGTATTTCACCCCATAGGGCTCTCTGTGCCCATTGGCGGCTCGCACGGCCGCCCAATCGGTCCCTCCTCCCGGATTGGAGCCGTTGTTGGGGGTGTTGCAGTACTCCACCCAATCGGCTGCATCCTGAACGGTGCCGCGCCGTATTCCTGTTGTGGAGACGTTCACCACAAAAATGGCCTTCGCACCAAGTTCCTCGGAATACCGGAGGAACTCATCCGTTCCAAAGGTCTGAGGGATCCCTCTCCCCCCGTAATTGGGATTACGTTGCGCGAAGGGGCCGATGCCGTCTTTCCAGTGGAATTCGTTTGCGGTCAGCCCGCCGGGATAACGCAGCACCGTGGGGCCCATTTCACTCAGGTAGGGGAGGTACTCGTTCCACTTTCTCTCTGCCTCCTCGTACGCCCCCTGGTTGGACACCCATTCGTTGAAGCCCATGGAGCCCCCGTCAAAGAGGACGCTGTTGCCGAACACTTCGGGGCTTGCTTTCTCCATCAACGAATCGGCGTGGACCCGGATCTCCGTCCCGTGGGAGGCATGGGCTGGCTGGAAACACAAGGCTCCCAGAATGGACCAGAGTAGCGGTAAGGATGGGAAAAGTGGACGATTTCGCGACATGATACCAAGCTCCTGTTTCCTTGGGGGTTCCTGCTATGCAATAGGTTCTCTTCAGCTTCTTCTTGCGCAATTCTCAGGCAATCCTGATCCCTGCACCTGGGGGCGTTAGGAGCTTAGACCTCCACGACGTACGCCAGGTTCCTTCCATGGCAAGGGCCCGCAGGGTTCTATGCGGGAGAAGAACCCGGAAGGATGCGTCCCCATTGATCAAACAGGGCTACAAAAGGTATGATGGGGCTTTGGTCATGGATGGTTGCGGCGATTTCTCGCTTTTTTTTCGAAAACCTGACGGGCCGTCCCGAAAGAAAGAGCCGAATCTCGATTCACCAGGGGATAACGTCATGAAGAGGGAACTCAAGAGGCTTTCTCTGGATGCAGGGGCTGCCGCTGTGGGTGTTGCCTCAGCAGACAGGCTGGGGAGCGTGCCTTCGATGGACCCGAACTATCTCTTGCCCGGGGCCTGTTCGATCGTCTCCTTGATGCTTCCCCTCGACGGGGGTCTCGTGCGCCGCTACCTCTGCAAGGACGATCACGACTCTCTGGAACGTCACGAGGTGGACACGTACCGCGAACTCTACCGGATCGGTCAGCGAGTCGCCTCGTTTCTCCACTCCAACGGCTACCGTGCGGTCGTTGCAGAACCGAACCTGGACTATCGATACAAAGATACTCCAGAATATACGAAGACCCCTCCCCGAGCGAAGCAGGGGATCATGGACTGGTTCGCCTCGGAGAGCGGCTGGCTGGTAACGAGGATCAAGAAGAAGCTGTTCAAGCCCCTGTACTACCGGGACGTGGCGACCACGGACTGGAACCTGATACCCAGCTTCTCCCATCGATACGGGGCGGTGGCTGCGGGGATCGGCACCTTCGGGTGGAGCGGCAACGTGTTACACCCGGATCATGGCGCCCGGGTCCTCTACAACACGGTTATTACCGACGCTCCGTTGAAATCCGATCCCTACATGAAGGAGACCCCCTGCGACGGGTGCCGGTACTGTGCACGCGTGTGCCAGTCCGGCATGATCCACATGAAGGAAGAGGACAGCGTGCGGATAGGCGGGAGGACGTTCACCCACAACAAGAAGGCGCACAACCTTCGCTGTGTCATCGTCTGTGGCGGGCTTTCGGGCCAGAGCCTGTACAAGGGCTGGTCCACATGGTCGCCCGGCAGGGTCAAGGTCCCGGACACGGACGAGAACATCGAGACCTTCTGGAACGAATTTGTTCTGGCGAACGGCTGGAAGCACAACTACTACGCAAAGGTCCTCACCCATCTCGTCTATCACGCCGAGCACGGCTTCATACGGAGGGACCGGGACCGCATGCGGACCACCTGCGGCTTCTGCCAGTTCGTCTGCTCCAAGACGCGCAAAGAAAGAAAGGAGAACTACGAAGCCATCATCGAAAGTGGCGAGGTGGTGGAAGGTCCCGATTTCTCTTTTCGTGTAGTGAAGAGCGGAAACCCTTGAGAAAGGAGTACGGCCTATGATCAGTTTTCAACCGAGTGAAGAGCAGGGACAGATCATCGACATGGTCAAGCGCTTTGCCGCGGACGTGGTCCGGACGAACGCGCACGATTGCGAAGAGAACAAGGAGATCCCGGACGATCTGCTGGCAAAGTTCTGGGAGCTGGGCCTGATCGCCAACGCCATCCCGGAGGACTGCGGCGGCTACGGGTACGAGCGTTCCGCCGTGACCGGCGCCCTCATCGCGGAGGAGCTTGCCTACGGTGACATGGGCCTGGCCCTGGCCATGCTGAGCCCCACCCTCTTCGCCTACCCGATCCTGGAGATGGGTACGGACGAACAGATGAAGAAATACCTGCCCCAGTTCTGCGGAGAGGCCTTCAAGTTTGCCACGGCGGCCCTGATGGAGCCGCGGGTCGCCTTCGATCCGACGAATCTGAAGACCGCGGTGAGAAGGGAGGGGGAAGAGTACGTCCTCAACGGCGAGAAGTGCCTGGTTCCGTTTGCGGATCGTGCGGACCTGTTCCTGGTCTTTGCCGCAACCTCCCCGGGTGCGGGGGCTGCCGGGGTTGAAGGCTACATCGTCGAGAAGGGCACAGAGGGCCTTCAGGTTGGCGACCGGGAGAAGTACATGGGCTTGAACGCACTGCCGCTCCACAAGGTCAACTTCGCAGAGTGCAAGGTGCCGCTGGAGAATCGGCTGGGTGGCAGCAGGGGCTGCGACTTCCAGCGCATTCTGAATCTCTCGCGGATCTCCTGGTCCGCAATGGCCGCGGGCGTGTGCAACGCTGCGACGGACTATGCCGCGGATTACGCGAAGGAGCGCGTTCAGTTCGGGGAACCGATCGCGAGCCGGCAGGCGATCGCCTTCAAGCTGGCCGACATGGCCACCGAGACGGATGCGATGCGGTTCCTGGCCTGGAAAGCGGCCTGGCTTGCCGACAAGCAGGAGGACTGCACCCGCGAGGCCTATCTTGCCAAGCTCTACGCCGGGGAGTACGCAGCGAAGATCACGGACGATGGCGTTCAGGTCCTGGGCGGGCACGGGTACATCCGGGAGCATCCGGTGGAGTTGTGGTTCCGCAACGGCAGGGGCATCGAGATCATCGACGGGTTGACCCTCGTTTGATCGCCGGTACGGAAACAGGTCTTTGCCGCTGCAGGTGCAACTCACGAAAGCAGACATACGAGGAGAACCGTAATGATCGATTTTGAACTCCCTCCCGCATTGAAAATGATCAAGGACTTTGCCCACGGGGTGGGCCGTGACACCTTCCGACCCATTGCTCGGAAGTATGACGAAGAGGAACACACAACGGCGGAAGAGATCGCCTTCCTGGGGCCGATCATGGCCCAGAGGGGTACGGAGCGCCGAAAGAAGCAGAGGGGCCAGGAGGAAGAGCCGAAAAAGCCGAAAGCGCCCAGGGCCGAGACGGAAGACCGGGTCGGTGCGACCATGACGGGCGTGGTCGGCAGCGAGGAGTTCTGCTGGGGAGATTCGGGCCTGCTGCTGGCCATCCCGGGCAACGGCCTGGGCAATGCCGCCATCGCGGCGGTGGCCACCCCGGAACAGGATGAGCGCTTCGGAGGCAGGTTCGCGGCCATGGCCATCACGGAACCCGGTTCAGGCTCCGACTCCGGCTCCATCTCCACCACGGCCGTACTGGACGGAGACGAGTGGGTCGTCAACGGCGAGAAGATCTTCGTCACCGACGGAAAGCAGTGTGACATCGTGGTCGTGTGGGCCACGGTCGACAAGTCCGCCGGCAAAGCAGGGATCAAGAGCTTCGTGGTCGAGAAGGACCGCCCCGGGGTCACGGTGACCAAGCTGGAGCACAAGCTCGGCATCCGGGCCTCGGACACGGCTTCCATCGTGTTCGAGGACGTTCGCATCCCCAAGGACAACATCCTCGGATCGCCCGAGGTGAAGACCAAGACCGAGGGCTTCAAGGGCGTGATGAAGACCTTTGACAACACCCGGCCCATGGTCGGCGCCATGGCATTGGGTGTGGCCCGCGCGGCCTTCGAGTTCACCAAAGGAAAACTCGAAGAAGAGGGCTTCCAGTTCCGCTACGGCCTGAACAAGCACCAGCTCGGCGCGATCGAACGGGAGGTCCTGTTCATGGAGGCGGAGCTGGAGGCCGTGCGGCTCCTGATCTGGCGGGCCGCCTGGATGGGCGACAACGCCCGGGCGAACGCGAAGGAGGCCTCCATGTCCAAGGCCAAGGCGGGCCGGATGGGCTCGGAGATCACCCGGAGGTGCGTGGCGCTCCTGGGGCCTCTCGGCTACTCCCGTGAGTGGCTCGTCGAGAAGTGGGCGCGGGACTGCAAGATCAACGACATCTACGAGGGCACCCAGCAGGTCCAGCAACTCGTGGTGGCCCGAAACGTCCTGGGCTTTTCCAGTTCACAGCTCAAGTAGCTCTGGCCCTTGGCTGTCAGGCGTTGGCTCTTGTTCCGGAGCCCGGCTGTGCGCGGTTCAGTGGAAGGTGGCGAGTGGCCCTCGCCACCCCACCCACGGCCGGGACTCGTGCACGAATTCGAGGACGAGGACGACGACGATTGGGGTGGGGCCTGACCCCTGACCCCCCAATACGCTTATCGCTTCTTCTTGCTTACTCAAGAAGCCCCTTTGCCGCGGCTCTCGTGAACCAGACGAGCAGGATGAACAGGGCAAGGGGAAAGACCAGGCAATCGAAGAGGTAGCCTGTGATCAGCTTCAAGATCCAGACGACCAGCTCGGAGGCCTTTTCCTTCAGATAGGATCCCATCTGGTTGAGCTGCTCTTTCGTCCGGTTCCATCTTGCGCGAATCCCGTCGTCGGTCGTGTGATCCTCTGAGAACATCTCTTCCCTGAGGGCGGATAGTCCCGATTCGGCTTCTTCGATCAAGGGTGCCGTGATCTTCCTCGACAGGTAGGCTCCGCCGGAAACGGACAGGGGGAGGAGCAGGTAGAAGACGGTTGTGAGGACCGTCAGGAAGAGGGCCAGAGCCCGAAGCGTTCGGTGAGTACGAGGCAGCCTGGGCGGAGACCCATGGGTGACGACCGCGAGCGCAGCCGTCACCAGCGCGATGACCAGGAGCCAGTGGTCCAGGAGCGAGGCGGTTTCGAGCAGAAGGGTGGTCCCCAGAAGGAGGACACCCGCCGCGAGAACGGTCCTCCAGGCGATGTCCACGTAGTCGTAGGCGGCCTGCACCACGTCGCCTACCTCGAGCCCGAACCCGACGCCGATCTCCGTTCCCTCCACCACGGCAAGCCCCACCTTGATGGTCGACAGGACCGCAAAGGTTCGAAGCGACCTCTCCTGGGACGACTCCAGGTACGCGTCGTTCTTTTCGGTGAGCCTGTCCAGACCGCACTTCCCCAGCAGCCTGTCGGTGAAGCCGAGGGCCGTGAGCGCTATACCGACGATCAACACGCTCACGATGATTACGCGTCGGATCAGGGGGGATACTCGGGTTGATTCCTGTTTGCCGTCAGCACTTCCGTTCATCTCCTTCTCGTCCTCCTCCTCGTCCTCGATCATGGATTGCACGCGTCTCTGTACACATTGGTTTGTACATACAGTCACTGCCTCGGTTCTTCTCGTTTTACCGAGCCGATCAGCTCCATGATCGCGCGTGCAGCTCAAGAAACGAAGTATAGCCACAGCAAGTGGTGCGCTACAAGCCCTCTCTTGGTTTGGAGGACGAGAAGGAGGAGGAGGTCGAGGACGGCTGGGGTGGGGCACTGAGACCCCTCTAACCGACCATCCCCACCGAGTAGGCAATGAGAAACTGCCCGACGTAGTACAGGGGCAACCCGATCAGCCGGTTGAGGTACTGTTCCGTGACGAAGCGCTGGCGAGCGACAAAGAGGTCGGACAGGTAGAAATAGAGGGCCCCTGCCAAGATGACCCATCTGCCTGCCGCGTTCAGGTCGGGATTCCGGAAGACGGCCCATGCCCCTGCCAGCATCAGGGTGATGACGATCAGGTAGACGACCACCGGGACCATCATCCTGCCCACGTGAGATCGGAGCCACCAGAAGGCTCCGCCGCTCGCGATAAGGAGCATCAACTGGACCGGAGAGGCCCAGTCCTGCGGTCGGGTGAGCCCTGCAAAGGCCCAGACGTAGAAGATGTGGCCCGCCAGGAACGCGAAGAGGCCGACCCGGAAGGCCCGGTTCCCCGGCAGGGCCAGGCAGACATCGCCGACCAGGCCGAAGACGAGTCCCAGGAGGATCCGGTGATAGTAGGTCGGAAGAGGGTGGGGCTGCAGCAGTGCAGTGAGGACGAACAGGGCGGAGACGGATCCCTTGATGAAGACGCCCCGGGGCGTGCGGCCTTGCTTCTCGGAGGCGAGAAGGAGAACCAGGAGAACAAGGGCGGTAACCAGAATCAGAAGATCGGGCATTCCTACAAGAGGTGCCCAAGGCCTCTCAAGGCTTGTTGGGCGAAGTAGTTCAACCATCCCGGCCAGATGCCGAGCACCAGGATGGAAAGGGCGCAAACCCAGAGGGAAATGCTGACACCCGCACCGACGCCCCCCCCCCAGGGCCCGGCCGCATATTCCGGCCCGGTTTCCGGCTCCTTCATGTACATGACCACGAGCACACGCAGGTAGAAGTAGGCCGAGACCGCGCTCATCAGTACGCCGATCACGGCCAGCCCGATGTAGCCGGCCTTCACCGCGGCACTGAAGGCGTAAAATTTTCCGATGAACCCGGCGGTCGGTGGAACCCCTGCAAGGGAGAACATGAAGACCGCCATGGCGAGTGCATACATGGGATGCTCACGGGCGATACCCGTGAAATCCTGGATGTCGACCCCCTGATCTCCCTCGCGGCTCACGGCGATGATCACGCCGAAGGCGCCCAGGTTCATCAGGGCGTAAATGAACAGATAGATCAGGGCCGCCTGGATTCCGAGCTGCGAGCCCGTTGTGAGCGCGACCAGGACGTAGCCCGCGTGGGCGATGCTCGAGTAGGCGAGCATGCGCTTGATGTTCTCCTGGACCAGGGCCACCACATTCCCGAGGACCATCGTCAGGACTGCCAGCCACCAGAAGATCTGGGACCAGGTGACCGCCATGGGATGGAGGGTGAGGACGATGACCCGGATCAGGACCGAGAACGCCGCCGCCTTGACCGCCACGGACATGAAGGCCGTCACCGAGGTGGGCGCCCCTTCGTATGCATCGGGGGTCCACATGTGGAAGGGGACGAGAGAAACCTTGAATCCTATACCGACCAGGAGAAAGCCCACCCCGGCCAGGAACAGCGGATCAGAGGCCCTCATCGCCTTCGGGGCGTACCGGAGTATGTCGGCAAGCTGTGTGGTGCCCACGGCCCCGTACAGGAACGCGATCCCGAACAGGAGGATGGCCGAGGCAAACCCGCCGAGCAACAGGTACTTCAGGCCGGCCTCCGGGCTCTTCGGGCTCTTCTTCATCATGGCGACGAGCACGTACACCGGGATCGACATGATCTCGATCCCGAGATAGACGGTCATCAGGTCGTTGGCCTTGGCCATGAACAGCATCCCGGTCATGCTGACGAGCAGGAGGGTGTAGTACTCCCCGGCCAGGATTCCCTGCCGCTGCACATATCCGGCGGAAAGGCACAGGGTGATCATCCCGGCCATGAGGAAGACCACCGCGAAGAAATTGGACAGGTTGTCCATGCGCACGAGCTGGGAGAAGGCCTCCCGCTCGGCTCCCCAGGCCGCGATCGTGGCGATCAGGGCGGCCAGACAGCCGAAGAAGGCGATGGCCCAGCAGGGCATCTTGTCTGCCGGCTTGTAGAGAAGATCCAGTGCGATGCACACCAGGGCAGTTCCTGCCAGGATCAACTCGGGCCGGATTACGCTCAGGGCTGCCGGCAGGTGTTCAATTCCCATGATCCTGCCCCCCGAAATCTTGTGCCGAAATGCTTTCCATCATGAAGAGGGATTTCCTCTCGAGAGGCTGGGCCGGGGCAGAGGTGTTCTGTCCCGTACGGGCCAGAAAGGCTTCCACGGAACGGTCCATTTTCCTCAAGAAGGTCTGTGGGTAGATCCCGATCCAGACGATCATCACGATGATCGGGACCAGGACGGCGATTTCTCTCAGATTCAGGTCCTTCAGGGACTTGTTCTCTTCCTTGTCCAGGGGCCCGAACATGGCCCGTTTGAACATCCAGAGCATGTAAACCGCCGCCAGGATCACGCCGGAGGCGGCGAGGACGCCCAGGACCGTGCTCTTCTTGAACGTGCCGAGCAGGATCAGGAATTCACCCACGAACCCGTTCAGGCCCGGGAGACCGATCGAAGACAGGGTGACGATCATGAAGAAGGTGGCAAAAACGGGCATGGACTTGGAGATGCCCCCGAAATCGTTGATCAGGCGTGTGTGCCGCCGGTCGTAAATCATGCCGACGATGATGAAGAGGGCCCCGGTGGAGAGGCCGTGGTTGACCATCTGGATGACGCTTCCCTCCACGCCTTGCACATTGAGGACCACGAGGCCGAGCATGACGAAGCCCAGGTGGCTCACCGAAGAGTAGGCGACCAGTTTCTTCACGTCCGGCTGCACCATGGCGACGAGCGCGCCGTAGATGATCCCGATGACGGCCAGGACGGCGATGAGTGGATAGAAGCACTCCGTGGCGGCCGGGAACAGGGGCATGGAGAACCGGAGGAACCCGTAGGTTCCCATCTTCAGAAGGACGCCGGCCAGGATGACGCTGCCCGCGGTGGGGGCTTCGACATGGGCGTCGGGGAGCCAGGTGTGGAACGGGAACATGGGGACCTTGATGGCGAAGGAAAGGGCAAAGGCCAGGAAAAGTAGCTTTTCCGGTCCCAGGGCGAGGTGCACCCGGTAGAGATCGAAGAGATCGAAGGAGTAGAAACCGAATTGCTGCACGTGCACGAAATAGAGGTACAGGATGGCCACCAGCATCAGGAGGCTTCCGAAGAGCGTGTACAGGAAGAACTTCACGGCCGCATAGATCTTCCTGGGCCCTCCCCAGATGCCGATGATGAAGTACATCGGGATCAGCATGGCCTCCCAGAAGATGTAGAACAGAAACAGGTTCAACGACACGAAGGCCCCGAGCATGGCCGTCTGCAGGAGGAGCATGCAGACGTGGAAGCCCTTGACCCGATCTTCGATGGACCGCCAGGAAGAAAGGATGACGAGGGGCCCGAGGAAGGTGGTCATCATGAAGAGAAGAAGGCTCATGCCGTCGATGCCCACCTTGTAGACGATCCCGTACTCGGGAAGCCAGGAGGTGGACTCGATGAACTGCATGGTCTGCGTCGAGTCTGCATCGTAACCGAGAAAGAGCTTCAAGGAGATCACGAAGCCGGCCAGCATGGTGAGGAAGGTCACCCACCGGACGGCTTCTTTCTGCGATCCTCGCAGAAAGAGCAGCACGACCAGGGCCCCGGCCAGGGGGAGAAAGACAAGAACCGATATGAGATGCTGGTTAATTATTTCCATGGGCTATGCGGTCCCTACTGGAGCAAGAGAAAGCCGATGATCGCAAGGATCCCGACAACCATGGCGAATGCGTAGCTCTGCACATCCCCTACCTGAATCCGGCGAAGCGATTGCGCAGAACGCTTGAAGAACCGGGCTGTCCCGTTGACCAGCCCATCGTCGATGAAGCCTGCGTCGAATATTTTCCAGAGTATCTTCTCGGACCCACGCTGAATGGGCCTCACGAAAAGGGCATCGTAAATCTCATCCACGTAATACTTGTTGTAGACCAGGTCGTACAGGCGAGCGTACTTCCGGGCCATGATCTTCGGGATCTCTTTCGCCCGGAGGTACAGCCACCAGGCCAGCAGGATGCCCGCAGCGGCCACGGCGACGGAAAGCCCCATGAAGATGTATTCCGTTGTATGGGACCCATGGTGGTCCCCATGCGGCAGTGCGCCCACCACCGGCTCCAGGAAGTGCTCGAAATGATTCGTAAGGCCCAGGGATGCGGGCCCCCCCACGAAGCCGACGAGCGCTGCGCCCAGGGCGAGCAGTGCCAGCGGTATGTACATGACCGCCGGGGATTCGTGGGCGTGATCGTGCAGGTGATGGTCCCTCGGTTCGCCGAAGAAGGTGAGGAACACGAGTCTGGACATGTAGAAGGCCGTCACCGCGGCCCCGATCCAGAGCACGAGCCAGAGGGCGGTCGACCCGTGGTGAGAGGAGTAGGCCAGCCAGAGGATCTCGTCCTTGGAAAAGAAGCCGCTGAAGGGCGGGATGCCGCAGATGGCCACGGTGGCGACGATAAAGGTCCAGAAGGTCCAGGGCATCTTCTTCCTCAGGCCCCCCATCTTCTGGATGTCCGTCTCGTTGCCCATGGCATGCATCACGCTGCCTGCCCCGAGAAAGAGCAGGGCCTTGAAGAAGGCATGGGTCATGAGGTGGAAGATGCCGGCCGCGTAGGCGCCGATGCCGACGCCGACGAACATGTAGCCCAACTGGCTCACCGTGGAGTAGGCCAGGACCTTTTTGATGTCGTTCTGACAGATGCCGATGGTGGCTGCGAACAGGGCGGTGATCGCGCCGGTCCAGGCCACCCATTGCATGGCGAGATCGGAGGCGATGAACAGGAAGTGCATCCTGGCCACCATGTAGACGCCGGCGGTGACCATGGTCGCCGCATGGATCAGGGCGCTGACAGGCGTGGGGCCGGCCATGGCGTCCGGGAGCCAGACGTACAACGGGATCTGGGCCGACTTGCCCATGGCGCCCATGAAGAGCAACAGGCAGATGGCCGTGATGAGGACCGGGCTCAAGAGGTGGACGTGCTCCTGGATGGAGCTGAAATCGATCGTCCAGATGCCGTGCTGTCCCAGGCCCCAGAAGAGCAGAAAGATCCCCAGGAGGAAGCCGAAGTCCCCGATCCGGTTCACCACGAAGGCCTTCAGTCCTGCATAGGCCTTCTCCGGGTCTTCGTACCAGAATCCGATCAGGAAATAGGAGCAGAGGCCCACGCCCTCCCAGCCCAGGAACAGGAGCAGCAGGTTGTTGCCCAGGACGAGGACGAGCATCATGGCCATGAAAAGGTTCAAGTAGGCGAAGTAGCGGGAATAGCCCTTGTCCCCGTGCATGTAACCGATGGAGTAGACGTGGATCAGGAATCCCACACCGGAGACCACCAGGGTCATGACCGAGCTCAGAGGATCGATACTGAAGGTAAGGTTTGCCGTGAACTCTCCGGCGGCGATCCAGGTGAAGACGGTGTCCGTGAGCAGCCTTTGCTCGGCCGGAAGGCCAAGGAGCTTCGTGAAGGCAACAACCGAGATGAGAAGGGATCCGAAGGGCGCCAGGCAGGCGACCCAGTGCACCCGCCGGGTCCCGGCCGGGCCCAGTTCGGCCCGAGCGCCCAGGCCGTTGATCACGAAACCGATCAGCGGCAGAAGCGGGATCCATCGGATATACGAAAAGACGATTGCCTCTTCCAAAAAACTATCCTTTCATCAGGTTGATCTCGTCCAGATTCACCACCCTCCGGGCCCGGAAGATCTGGACCACGATGGCCAGCGCCACGGCCGCTTCTGCGGCGGCCACGGTCATGATCATGAACACGTAGATGTGACCGGTATAGTCCATGTGCTGCCGGGAGAAGTCGATGAAGGCAAGATTTGCCGCGTTCAGCATCAACTCGACCGACATGAGAACGATGATCGCATTCCTGCGCACCACGAAGCCCGTGGCCCCGATGCCGAACAGAATGATGCTGAGAACGAGCGTCTCACTCGTCATTGCCCATCCCCTTTTTCCTTCCTTGTCAGGACGACCGCCCCGATGATGGCCGCCAGCAGCAGGAGAGAGACCATCTCGAAGGGAAGGAGATACTTGGTGTACAGGATGGTTCCGACCTCCTTGACCGTCCCGAAATCCGGGTCGAGCGTGGAGGAGGGCGCCCAGAGATGCTTGGTAACCCTTAACATCAGTATTGTGCCGACCGCCCCGATCAGGTAAGCGCCTGCCACCCTGCGGACCGTGACGCGCCTCTCCCCCAGTTCCTGGGGAGAGAGGTTCAGGAGCATGAGGACGAACAGGATGAAGACCATGATCGCCCCGGCGTAGACCAGGACCTGCAGGATGGCCATAAGGTGGGCGGACTGCAGCGCGAAGATGCACGCCACGGAAAGCAGGCAGCCGGTCAGCGCAAGAGCGCTGCGCATGGGATTCTTGGCGGAAACGACCATGAGGGCCATCGTGACCGCAATGCCTGCAAAGATGTAGAAGAAGATCGCCTGAATCATGAAGCAGGCTCCTTCCCGTCCGCGAGGAGAAAATCCCGGTCGTAGACGGCTCGGACCGAGTCTCCCATCTCGGAAAGCTCGGTCATCTCGATCGCGTCTTTCGGGCAGGCCTCCACGCAGAAGCCGCAGAAAATGCAGCGGGTGATGTCGATCTCGTACCGTTTCGGGTAGTTGCCCTTGCTCGGGTCCGGGTAGGCCGCCGGTTCGACGAAGATGCAGTGGGACGGACAGTTCTCTACGCAGAGCTTGCACGCCACGCATCGCATGGACCCGTCTTCGTTCTTCTTCAGCCGATGCCTTCCACGGAACCGGGGCGAGTATTCCCTCGTCTCGTCCGGGTACTGGATCGTCACGACCGTGCGGTTTTTGAACGGATAGGTGGCCAGGTTCCGGAGGAGATGCTTCAGGGTAAGCCCCATCCCCTTGAGGATCTCGATCAGGTAGATCCTCTCGCTCATCGGATACCGCTTTCCCTCGGGGGGGGACACAGGCTTTGTCTTGATCATTCTTTAGTAGACTCCAAGCACGAACGGAACGATCGACGTGACGAAGATGTTCGCCAGGGCCAGGGGCAGCATGACCCGCCAGCCCAGGTTCATCAACTGATCGTAACGGAAGCGGGGCAGCGTCCAGCGAATCCAGACGAAGACCCACATGATAAACCAGAGTTTGAACGCAAACATGCCGACCTGAAGGGCGGCCGCAACCAGCGGCCCCTTCCAGCCAGCCAGCACCTCGGTGGGCAGCCACGGGATCTGCCACCCGCCCAGGAAGAGGCTCACGATGAACCCGGAGGCCACCATCATGTTCACGTATTCAGCCATGAAGAACATGGAGAACTTGAAACTCGAGTATTCGAGGTGATAGCCCGCAACGATCTCCGCCTCCGCCTCCGGAAGGTCGAAGGGGATCCGGTTCGTCTCCGCCAGGGCGGCGACGAAGAAAAGCAGGAAGCCCAGGGGCTGCACGAAGATACCCCACCTCGGCAGGAAGCCGAAGAGCAGGTCGCCCTGCATCTGCACGATTTCGTTCAGCCGGACCGACTCGAACACGATGAGGATGCCGATGATCGACAGGCCCATGGAGACTTCGTAACTGACCATCTGGGCCGAAGAGCGAAGTCCGCCCAGGATCGAGTACTTGTTGTCCGGCGACCACCCGCCGAGCACGATCCCGAATACACCCAGAGACGCGATGGCGAAGATGAAGAGCACGCCCACGTTCAGGTCTGCGACCTGCAGGGGAATCTGGTACTTGCCGATGACGAGCACGTCGCCGAAGGGAATGACCATGAAGGTCAGCAGAGCGGGGATGATCGACAGGGCAGGGGCAAGATAGAAGAGGAACCGGTCCGCCTTCTCGGGAAGGAAGTCCTCCTTGATGAGGAGCTTCAGCGCGTCCGCCGCGGGCTGTAACAGTCCGGCGTTCCGAAAGCCGAGAAGGGTCACCCGGTTCGGCCCCACCCGGTCCTGGATGAAGCCTGCG
>Ga0180434_10000971_pt1 | contig 42219 bp, 66 predicted proteins | sample SS_ome_7_FD_132453 | JGI IMG/M metagenome (GOLD analysis project Ga0180434, IMG submission 132453) | Hypersaline lake sediment archaeal communities from the Salton Sea, California, USA - SS_1_D_2 metaG | ecosystem: Environmental > Aquatic > Non-marine Saline and Alkaline > Hypersaline >... | reverse complement strand
GGCAAGAACAAAACAGCAACGGAAGCGGAATTAAAAACCGCCCAGGCCCAGGGGTTATTCGACGTCATCGCCAGGGATTTAGAGAACAATTCCCTCCAGAGGGTGTTGGAGATGGGCCTTGACTTAATGTTCCAGTACGGACCGCTAGCTCAATATCAGGAGCTTAAGGGCCGGTTGAAATTACGAGTAGGGGGCTTGTCTTTGCTTCTTGCGCAGAGAGAACAGGTCAGAAATGTCATCGAGGCGGTCACTTTCGCCGTCAAGGTCCCCGAATTGCGCCAGCAGACCGATTTGAAGTCTTTGTGGCAGAAGTATCTTGATTTAAGGGGATTGAGTGAAGCTTACACCGAACAGCCTCAAAAGCCCACTATGGAACACGCCCAGATGATACAAAAGAAAGCCGCCGAGGACGCCAAGAATATGGTTTCTGAAATGAGCCCGTCCCAGAAGAATCAGGTTTTAGCACAAATGAGGACTTAAAATGAAAGACCTTACCCAGAAAGAAAAAGTTACCCCTTCAAAGGGCGCGGAGCCGCCCAAGGAATTTAATCGCGGGGCAACGCGTGTATGGAACAAGGTACGTCCGCACCGAGGCCCGAAGTCAACGATAGCAAAAGCGCCTTCGGCAGAGAAGTGGCAGGACGCCAGGCCTGATTTGTCTAAAGAATCAACCAAAGGTTTTAAGCACGACGCCAGGATGGAATGGTATAACGAGAAAGGATACCGCAAGCAATGAGATTCACTACGGGCGATATAGTCAGCGTCATATGGCTCGACGCGGAACAGGCCAGTAGGTGGATAAGCCAGGAGGATGCGGCAACGAAGCCCAATGCAACGTTCCGGTCGATTGGGTTTTTCAACGGCGTTGACGGAGACTATATATATTTATCGGACACGATTGGTATAGATGGAAACACCGACAGGACGAAATGGTCAATACCCACGGGCTCCATAAAGAAAATTGAATTAGTGAAGCCGAGAAAGGGATGGCGTGCCGTTACCGAAACCAAGAAAGGGCGAGAAGAAAGATGAGTTTGTTTCTCGTTGTATGAGTTCCAAAACAATGCAAAAGGAATATCCCAAACAAAAGCAGCGCAACGCGGTTTGTTACAGCCAGTGGAGGCGGCGTGGAAGATAGAGGCCCCATCGAAGCCGGGCAATTGGTGGGCGCAATGATATCCAGCAGGGGCTGGCGAGAAATTGCGCGCCCCAGCCTTGACGCCAGACGGCAACAGCTTGTCCACGAGATGCTTAATGCCAACGACTTCAAGCAGTTTATTTATCTGCAACAGTCAATAAACGCCATAGATAATCTGCTTGAATTCATTGAAATTACCATCCAGCAGGGCAAAGAAGAATTAAAGAAAGAACACCCGCACGTTGCGGATTCTGAATAGGGGAATACCCATTTTTGGACTCCCAATTTAAGAGGAGGAACTATGTCTAAGGACACCCAAAAGGACCCTGAGACAAAAGACCAGGAGACCCCGAAGGACCCTGGCAACTGGGAAAAAAGGTACAAGGACGCCCAGGCGGAAATCACTCGCGCACATCAGGAGCTTTCAGAAATCAGGAAGGAACGAGAGTCCCTCACTGCGGAGCGTGAAGCAATGAAGAGGCAGCAGGAAGAGCTCATTGCTTACTATCAGGGCTACACGACTCCCGAAGATGATGAAGGCTACATCGACAAGAAGGAATTCAAGAGGTGGCAGCAGGAACACGACCGAAAGCTTCAGGTGATGCAGACCACCAACGAATTCCGAATGAAGTATCCTGAGTTGCGCGAATACGAGGACCTTGTGGGGGCTTTCCTTGCCAACAAAACGGACAAGCGAAAGTCAATGAGGGACCGCCTTGAAAGCGCTGTAGATGCTACCAAAAAGTTCCTTGATGCCGAACGCGCCAAAGGCAAAGAGCAACAGGAAAAAGACAGCAAGGAAAAAGAGGAAAAAGAGGCGGAAGCGTCCGGCCTTGAACCCAAAAAAACTGTTGAATACGACAAGGATACTCCCGGTGAATCCTATGGTGATTACATAAAGCGCCGGAAGCAAAAAGCATTGAAGTTAGCTGGAAATTGAGGAGTAAATAATGGCTGATTCACAATATTGGGCAACCAATGCCGACGGTGGTTATTTAGCAAATGACCGCCTGTCGAGTCAATTGAGGTATGCCCTTGAACCCCTTATGAAGTTCCGTCAGTTCGTGGATGTCCACGAAGGATGGGGCAAGGGCAAGGGTGATACTGTTTTTTGGAACAAGCTCAGCAATGTTAGCACTGCCGGCGGTACGCTTGACGAAACTTCTACAATGCCTGCCCACCAGTTCACTATTGGTCGCGGCACGATTGCTCTTAGCGAATGGGGTAATTCGATACCCTATACGGGTAAGCTGGAAGCTCTGTCGGAGTGGGATGTCACCAACCCCGTACAGAGAGTCCTGCGCAAGGATATGGCAGAGGTTCTCGACAAGGCTTGCGGCAAGCAGTTCCGTCTGACCCAGAGAAAATATACGCCGTTGACGGCCACCACAGGTACATATTACAGCCGGGCGGCCGGAAATACTCTGGGCTCGATAGCTGCCGCTGCGAAGATTACGGCAACTCACGTAAAGGAAGTCATCGACCAGCTCAAGAAGAATAAGATTCCGAAGTACGATGGCGAAAATTATGTGGCTATTGGTTCCGTGCAGGCCCTGTCCGATATCAAGAAGTCTTCGGACTGGGAAGACGCGGCCAAGTACGGCGACCCGGAGAGGTTGTTCTCCGGCGAGGTTGGAAGGTATTACGGCTGCAGGTTCGTTGAGGAAAACAACTATCTGTCCAACACTCTTGGCAGTGGTGTGACTACTGGTGAAATGGTTATTTTCGGGGCCGAGGCCGTTGCCGAGGGCGTGGCCGTGCCCGAAGAGGTCAGGGCCAAAATACCGACCGATTACGGCCGGTCGAAGGGCCTTGCGTGGTATGCGATTCTGGGCTTCGAGAAAATCTGGAAGGCCACGGATACCGACCAGGATGACCATATTATTCACATTTCATCGAGCAAATAACCAGAGGCCCTTTTTTGGAGGGAGTATCTTATGCCTTATGATAGTCCTGAATTTACGGTACACCAGATACGCGGGCCTATACTGGCGTCATTTGCTTCTGCCGCACTTAAACTGACGGCAAGCGAAACGAGCAAGACCTGTACCTCTGCAAACGTTCACGACAGGGTTGAGTTTTTCAGAAATGTAAAGCTCACGGGGATTAAAGCTATTACCCGGTCTATGGAGCTTCTGACCGGGGCGATTAGTGACAATGCCCCCAAAGTGATTGTTACGGAGGGAACAAGGGTTTGTGCGACGTGCGCGTTGGGTACTGTGGCAGGATTGAGTACGACCGGCGGGATAAGTAGTACCTATCCCGATATAGACTCAACTGAGACTTTGCAGGTTAAGTTCAAAGCCACCGGCGATAATACCGCCGGAACGTTTGGCCAGGTATCGGCGGACGTTTATCTGGAGTACGTACAGCGTTTTGAGTGATTGAGTTTTAGGGAAAGGAGATGTTATGTGGAACCCGCAGTTCGCTGAGGGCTATGAAGCTCGGAAGTGTCGTTACCGAGTTCTGTCATATTGCCGGGGTCTCGGCCTCGATTTAAGCTGCAAGAACGAAAAGATTGTTGAATCAGCTATTGGGGTCGGCCCCCCGCATTGGCGGCCTGTGGACATTCCCGTTGACTTGACCGCGAATGATGCGCTTCGGGTTTTTTCATCGGATTATTTTGATTACGTTTTTGATGCGCACCAACTGGGGAACTATGTTTGCACGGAAGCCGCCCTGAAGGAATGGTGGCGGGTTATTCGTTACGGCGGGCATTTAATCCTTTATGAACAGGACCCGGACTTTTACCCGCGAATAGGCACTCCGGGCGCTGCGGATGCCCGGCGAAAAGATATAAGCTGGAAGCAAGCGTGGAAAATCATAAAGGGCTTCGGCAACGCGAAACTTGTCTCTGCAAGCAAGCACGGCGATTCCAATGAATATTCGTGGCAATTAGTCGTTCAGAAAAAAGCATCAATTCTCAAGAAGCCTTTTGAGATATTGGTCCCCCGAAAGTCTGAAGGAAGGTTAAGTTTCCCCAGGCAGAAAAAGACCAATAAAGAGGCGTTGGTCATTCGATACGGCGCTTTGGGAGACAGCCTCTGGTTGACGCCCGTTCTTTCACAATTGAAGAAGGATGGATATTACGTTGTTGTTAATTGCGATGAGTATAGCGCGCAAGTTCTGAAGGAAGACCCGAATGTAGATGAATTTATTGTCCAGGAAAAAGCCACTGCAATTGAATATGAACAGCTTGATACTTATTGGGAATTTATTTCCCAGGGCTTTGAGAAGGTTCTGAATTTGACTAAATCGGTCGAAGGCGCGTTATTGAAATGCGAGGGCTCCGACGAGTTCAACTGGCCGCACGAAAAGCGTCACGTCGAGTGCAATGTTAATTTTCAGGACCGGACAATGGAGATGGCCGGTTATCCTGAGATAAAAGGCGCATTGCCCACAATGCACTTTTCGGAACTTGAAGAATCGCTTGCACAGGACTTTTTGGCCTCTCATCAGGACAAGTTTACTATTCTCTGGGGGCTTGCGGGTTCGGCTTACCACAAAGTATATCCGTGGTCGGAATATGTAGCCAACGAGCTGGCAATGAAGCACCCCAAGAATGTGGAGATTATTACGGTCGGCGACGGTGCGTGCAAGATTCTCGAATGGCAAAATCCCATTACCACCAACAAATCGGGTGTTTGGACCGTTCGGCAGTCATTTTTGATGGCAAAATATGCTGACCTGGTGATAAGTGCCGATAGCGGCCTGGCCAACGCTGCTTCGTGCTGGGAGACCCCGCAGATAGTCTTTCTGAGCACCAATTCTATTGAGAATTTGTGTAAGTACTGGAAGAACTGCACGGCGTTATGGGCCGAAGATTGCGAATGCTATCCGTGCCATCGGCTGATTTATACCAAATCTGCTTGTCCGAAAGGAACTATTGCCGGAGTTGCTCCGAAGTGTATGGAAAACATCAAGCCGGAGCGCGTCTTGCAGGAGATTAGTCGCAGATACAACGAGTGGGAATTCAACCGAGCGGTGGAACGTAACAAGTTGCGATTTGCTGCGATGACCATTGCGGATAGCCCTATAACTTACAGGCTGGCAAAGCGGGCCCAGAGGTCCTTTGAGAAGTTTCATCCTGACATTCCGTTTTATACGTTTGACCCGCGCAATGAGAAACAGATTCTCGGAGAAGAAAAAGTTTCCGCGTGCGCGAGTCCGTCTTTTGCCATCAGGCCTCGACTGTGTGAGTATCTGCTTCGGGATTACGATGGTGTGATTTACCTCGATGCGGACACTGTTACCTGCGGAAGGCTAACGGAATTTCTCGATGCCAATTATGACGTGGCCGGTTCCTTGAATATTGGCTCTGATGAGTTTTTGAATGCCGGTGTTTCGGCGATTACCAGTTCGCAATTTTGCAGAGAGTGGACCGACCGAATGTACCAGCCGGATTCCGGCCCCTCCAACCAGGTTTATTTCAATGAACTGGCCCATTCCAGCAGGTACAGATTGAAGACGGTGGATAAGAAGGATGTTTACTACAACGAACAGTCACGAAAGTACTGGAAAGACCTGAAAGTGACCCCGGACGGATTGGAATGTAACGGTCGGAAAGTGCGGGTCCTGCATTGGGCGGGCGGCTCCGGGAGAATGGAGGATAAATTATCAAGTAGTGATTTTAGCGCGGAGGTAAGAGAATTTCTTGACGACGTAACGGGCACTAAAGACTTCACGGAAGAGAAGGGGGTGGCTGTTTCGCAATGGACATAACCCAGATTGACCATCACGGTTTCCGGTTCAATATACGGGTGCGGAACGGATTTCAGGACTACAAGGTTCTCAACGAGGTCATTTCCTCGGACAGTTACGCACTTGAAGAATTAAGCCGGTGCGTACAGCCTGAGACTATTCTGGATATCGGTGGCCACATAGGGAGCTTTGGGGTCTTCGCCAAATCGTTCTGGCCTAACGCCCGTTTAGTGGCGGTGGAGCCCTGTGAAGAGTCTGCCCGGCTTTATGAGATGAACCTTAAATCCAACAAGATGGACGGCAGGGTTATAAACGCCGCGGTTGGGTATAAGAATGGATGCCTGTTGCACGCCTCGCGCACGACCGGAGGGCATTTGGTTGTGAGTCCCGAACGGGCTCGTATGTATATAGCAACCGGGCACAGAACGTGGTCTTACACTCAAATCGAAAAAGACGAAGTTCCTGTAATCACCATCGAAGAATTGACCAAAGACATACCAATAGTCGATTTAGTGAAGTGGGATTGCGAAGGGGGGGAAGTCGATTCTTTTGAAAATATGTCCGACGAAAGCGCGCGAAAGTTTCGTTTGATGCTCGGAGAATACCATTGCGATGCGCGCAAATATCTAACGGGCGATATATTCGACTGGACATATTTCTGGCGCAATACGCGGCGCAAATTTCCACATCTTTTCTTTAACTACAAATACAATAATCGTGTTCTATTTCAGGCCTGGCCGAGGATGGATTATGAAAAAACTTCTTTTTCTGTTAGCAATTAGTGCCTGTTTCATTCTGGGGGCTGTTCTTGAGACGCCTGAAGTTCGATATCAGGAATTGAGGGCCGCGGCCAACGAGGATGGTGGGGACCTTGAGGCGTGCATCGACCTTGACGGTAACGGCGGCGCCTTTTCCAATATGGCGTCAGGAGCTGTTGATATATTTTCCGGCAAGGGCCGAACCAACGCAAATGCCGTCGAGTTGATTTTTGCCGGAGGGGACGCCGCAAATGATTCCTTTTCCTTTATGGTTATGGCGTGGCGGCACGGCGGCCCCGCAACGGTCGTATGTTACGGAACTGCTACTTTAGGCTCACAGGATGTAGTTACTTACCCCGACGGCTCAAGCGGGACGGGCAAGTTCTGGGCGGATACTTTATCCGTTACGGACGAATGGCCTACTTCTGTGGGCGCGGAGAACAGTGACGATAAAGGCTCGGTGGCCAAACTGTGCTTCGACCTGATGGGCTATAGATATGTTTATGTGTATGTCTGGGGCGCCGACGGCTCCACCGGGACCGAGGCGGGCAATGTGAGTGTCTGGTATGCCTGGTACTAATGTATGTGATTTAGACCTTCAAGCTCTTGCCGATGCCATCAAAATGGCCGAAGCGCTGGGTGTTGACGAGCTTGAGCTGGACGCATTTATAAAGGAAAGAAAATGCGACGAGGAATAATCTTGGCGTTATTGGTGGCGAGTGCGTGCTTCGCCCAGACTGCCTTGTATGCGGCGGCTGCTTTTGCTGCAACACCCGACCCGGTGATTGTGCGTGATGCTTTTAATTTGTACACGTGGTACATCTACGTTCCGGCCGATGCGGATGGTGATTATTGGTCGCGGTGGACACTAACCAATTCGCACCCGGACCAAGCCAACACAGATAGTTATATATATATCAGAGAGGTTTTTTACGGCAGGGTGCGTGAAGGCGAAACATTTACGCCATATGGGGCTGCTGATTGGTCGGAAAATGCGGGCGGCAGTTGGGCGGATAGTTCGGCCGGATGCTGGCTGTATCGGATGACTAGCGCGCAGAACGATTATGCTGAGATTACAGTCCCGGCAGGACACAACATCATACAGCTCATCACGTATGATGTAAGTGGGGGTAATGGGGCTAATTTGCAATACAGTTTTGATGGCTCCACGGGCACATATGATAGCGGGACAGCAACCAATGTAACCGTCACGACCTGCTTTAGCGACGCAGTCGCTGATGGTTCCAAGAAGTTCCGAGTAACACACAATGATGCCGCTGGCACAGCGAGGATTATAGGCATACGCACATTTAATTCCGGTTCGTCAGGCGACCCTTCCACGACCCGCTCTGCCAATACTGCGCAGGGGCACGATTTAATAACAATTGGTGAGGATTATTACACGCAATTTGGGGCAAAGTTTAATGCCGCAGGCTTCGCGCAGGGCGAGGACAACTCGTTAGATTCGACTGTGCAGCAACTGTCGAGTAATAATACAAATATCAGTTTTTATCTAAGCAGTTGCGCTGATGGTGGCGCAAAGCTGGGAACCGGGGGGTGGGCGCATACCGACCCGGCGGCGAATGCGCCATTTACGTACCTTGCGGCAGATTTGGGGGTGGGGAATCAATACGAAGATGGGCCGAATCTGTTTGTTAACGGCGTCGATAAGGGTGACATTTGGGGCTCTGGCGCGAACCCTTTGAGGCGTTTATATACAGGCGGGGAGATTTATTTTTATTATGATGGTTTCGTTGATTGGGACGCAGCAGCGGACGAAGGGACTCGCGATGCCGCAGAGCCTTATATGTGGGTTGCTCAGCAGTGGAACAAGCAAGGCTATGATATTTCTGTGGCTGTTGCTTTTGAGGCCGATACGGATGTTGACAAATGTTACGGCCCGGAATGGAAAGAGGAGCCGACCAGTGACGTTCCAGCGTGGAGATTTCCTCCAGATTGGCAAACAACTGTTACGCCGAGCACAGGTCATCAACACGGATATTCCGAGATTGCAATAGAGCCGAGCTTTGCTGATGTCTGGATAAAGTTGATGGGAACGGGCCCCTGCGATAGCATCTACTATGAAAGTGACAAGTCATACGTATTTAATGACTTGGACGGCTTCGACGGAGGCACAGACCCCGCCGCTGGAATGGTCTGGTCGTGGGGTGGCAGAATCGAAATCAGGGCAATAGAAACACTTAGTTTGGGAGGCGATTACTATCGCGCACGATATGACTACCAGACCAAGACAATAGAGGAATAAATGGCATATTCACGCAGAAATAAACGAGACGGCACAGGGCCTTACAAGGGCTCTGCAAGACGAAAAAGTCACGGCAATTATGGGCGTAGAGGACGAAAGTGTAAGAAATGAGCTTATCTGATATAAGAACCAGAGTCGAAGAGAACCTGGACAGGGACGACCTGACGGATACCCAGTTGAACCGCTGGATAAACGACGCCCAGAGGTTTATCTGCCGTGCCCATAATTTCAGCTTTATGGAGACGGAATGCACTTCCTCTACGGTGGATGGGCAGAGAAGTTATGCTCTTCCTGACGATTTCAAGTCGGAGATAAACTGCGAACTTATAGATTCCGACGATTATCGGGTCCCCTTGACCAAGGCCCACAAACAGGACATTGAGAACAAGTGGCGATATAGAGACACAGACGACCCCGGCGAGCCCCGGCATTACGCCATTCAGGACGGCCAGATTCATTTATACCCCGAACCGGGCCATTCGGATAACGACGACACCGCCTGGACTATCAATTTTGAGTATTACGGCTATCTGGACGATTTGTCCGGCGATTCCGATACTAACGATTTAATAGACAATCACCCGGAAGTGGTGGAGCTAATAGCCACCGCCTACGGCTTCAGGTACGACCACGACCACGAGAAGTACCGAGTATGGCTCAACGACGGGGTTGGAATGCTCCAGGCAATGATACAAGCTGATAATACGCAGAAATTCGGCTCTCTGGAGGAGGGGATGGCTCCCGCCCCCGGTTCATCTATGGGCGCGGGGGCCACGCGAGTAAACTCGCTGACGCGGTGGATGAACGACGAAGATGCCCATTATTCATAATTTTCGCTTGACATTTGCCGACAGTGAGATAGAATACAGTGAGAAAGGAGAATGCCATGAGAACTTTAATTGCCTTGTTGTTGTGTTCGGTGTGCTTCGGGGGGCTTAGGTCTGACATCAATGGCGATTGTAGAGTTGACTTTGAGGATTTGGCACTACTCGTCGAGGACTGGGGGTTAGAGGACCCTAATTGTATGAGTTATTACTATTTGGATTTTGATGGGGGTGGGTATTGCTCGGTTACAAGTGACGCGGCCCTTGTGCCGGAGGACGGGGATTTCTCCGTTTGCTTTTGGGCGATTATATCCGACGCTACCAGTGAAGTCTTATTGGATACAACAAAGGCAACCGCAAACGGCTATCGGGTTACTGCGTCAAGTTGGCACGAAGGGCTTCGTGTTCTTTTGGGTGATGGAGTCAATAGCAGTTGGATAACAGGGCCGTCGCCGACCGGGGAGTGGCAGCATATAACAATAACCTTGGACAGAGACGGGAATGCCTGCATTTATTCCAACGCAAGCCTTTGTACTACCGAAGGTATAACTGAAATTTCAGGAACGATAAACAGCGGGGGGCAAACGCTGTATATCGGTGGTAGTGGCGCTATTATTGGCAGTCCCGTGCCGTCCTTTACGGGGGCAATGGATGATATTCGCCTTTACAAGCGACTGCTTACTTCTCACGAAGTTGAGGAAATCTACAACAACGGAGAGGGCTCAAGAGCCTATGGTAGGGATATATGGAACGGATGGTACACGCGATGCGATAACGGGTCGGGCTCTACCGTGACTGGTTACGCAGTAGTAAATGGCGCGGAAACAGAGCTAAGCGGAACTATCAATGACACCGACCACGTAACCTGGGTCGAGGGCGGTAAAGGTCAATCTCTCTGGAACCCCAAACATTCTCGTACGACATCCTGGACGCAGCAATCCTCTCCCTCAACTACCTGGAGCCGCCAGAGCAGGAACAGTGCAACCTGGACTGAGCAGTAAGGTTAGTGAGTTACTTTCCTCTGCAAGCCCCAAGCTTCCAGAGACACGCCGAATTTATCATCAGATTTTACATTTATCCGTGCGCCTTGAGAAACTCTTGGAGGCGGAGAAGAACATACCGCCAAAGGCGGTTAAAAAGGAGGGACGATGGGAGAACCAGCTTCAGGTAACAACTTCACCCACGCCTGGGACGAGTCCAATCCGCTAGGCACTGACGACAGGTCCACCGCCGACGACCATATAAGATGGGCCAGAGAGGATGTCGGCGAGAGGATGGCCGACCAGTTCTACGGATGGAACACTTCGGACGACGGGGATACCGATGCCCACGAGGGCAACTATGGCGTCAAGAAGTTCCGCTTCCGACCGCAATCTTCCGACCCGACAGGTGGTTCAGATACCGGATGGGTCTATTGCAAGGACGTGGGCGGGTCCATTGAGTTGTTCTGGGAAAACGAGAATGGAGATATAAAGCAAATCACCAAGGGCGGGTCGGGTGGCACTGACTCGTTGTTGAATATTGAGGCCGATGACATCCCCGATGACACCATCGACGAGGACCATATCCAGCTTAATAATAATTCGTATCTGACTGCCAAAGATAGCACCGGAACCGCAAAGTCTCTCTTGAAACTCAATGCCAGTAACAAGCTGGAGTTCGGGCAGGTGTGTATTCTCCCAACTAACAGCGAGATGAAAGACGATACCGCTCCCACAGAAAGCAAAGATATTGCCAATAAGAAATATGTAGATGACCGCATACAGTCAGGCCAAGCTGTTGGGACAACAAATATCACCGAAACAACTGGGTCGTGGGCTGACATGACAGATATGTCCGTGACACTCACAACCACAGGTGGCAAAGTTCTTCTCGCGTTCACCGCAACATTCAGAGATGACCTGCAATACGCGGCCGAGCTGCGCTTTGATGTTGACGGCAGCAATCAATATTGCACCCAAAAATATTTGGCTTACGGGAGTACCGCTTCCCGCGACGTCGTAAATATGCAATACATTGTATCGGGGCTTTCCTCCGGGTCGCATACATTTAAGGTTCAATGGCAACACGTAGGAAGTAGCGGTACTTCATATCAAGACGGCGGTTCGTATCCGCGGGTTCTATCGGCTGTTGAATTGGGCTCTTAGTGAACACCCATCCCATAATAGCTCCCTTTTTAGGAACCACAAACGCGAAAGCTGATTTTTACATCACTACTTTTTCTCGCCGGCTGTCAGATGACTGTTTCTTCTGATAGGACCGGCTTATGGGTCAACCGCGAGGACAGATGCGACGATTGTCAGGGCTGGAATATTAAGCTGGCGCTTCGTCAAGGCCCTATGGTCCGTCCTATCCCCGGAGAAGGGAACCCCTGGCAGGGCGCAGAGCCAAAGGATGTATGGTACACGGACTGGATTGTATGTCCGTTTATTTCTATGGGTGTGGGTGATTACGGGTTCTATCTGGGCTGTAAGTGGTTTGATTACACCGAGTCTCACAAAGACAGGTACTGGTGGTTCCCTTATGAAACCTGTGGTGAATATTTGACCCCTTCTTTCAGAATGACCACGGACCGGTGCGACAAGAAATGAACATCCATCCCATAATAGCTCCCTATAAAGGACTGAGATACAATTTCCCCGGCGATTTAATCGGCGACTTGGAAATGGCCGACTGCCGGAATATCCACGTGGATGAAGGGTATGTCGCCAAGCGCACCGGATATGCAACCAAAGGAAATTCATTGTCCGGGTCGGTGCTCGGCACTCATCATTTCAAAGACTATCAGGGCAACGGCTGGCTACTGGCCATCACTACGTCCAATGCGTATAAATGGGATACCACAAACGAGGAATGGGACAGGTTGTTCAGTAGCGTAGAGGCCAGTACCCCTTATGGATATAGCACTTACGGCTCCGGTATTTACGGAGGCATAGGGGCGGGCTCTTACGGCGGCGGGGCTTATGGGTCGGGGGTTTACGGGGACGCCTCTACCTTTTCCGGCAATGATGATGTTTTGTTGAGTTATACATCAATTCGTAAGAACACCGAATCCAACCCGTGGTTTGTGTTTACCAATGGGGTGGATAACGTTTATGTATTCAAGCCCAATGATGATACCCAGGTAGAGGATTTGGCATCGGTAAAGGCCCGTTATGTCATTGAGTTCAAGAACCATCTATTCCTACTGGATACCACAGAATCGGGCACAAGGAACCCCCAGAGAGCCAGATGGTCCGATACGGCCACTCCCGATGACTTTACCAATGGGAACGCTTCTTATAACGACCTTCCCGGTGAGGACTGGATAAAGGGTGCGTGTAAGTTCGCTTCTGATTATTTGGTAATATGCAAGGAAAATAGTATCTGGCTGTGTTACGCCACCGAGGATAATGATATTTTCGCCTTCGACCAGAAGGTAAACGGAGTGGGCTGTGCTGCGGGACATACGGTAAAGGCCCTTCCTGATAGAGTATTTTTTCTCGGCTCCGATGATGTTTATGAATTCGACGGGTTAGACGTCCGGTCCATAGGAACGAACGTGAAGGACCAGTTGATAAGTAATATCAACCCCGCGCAGATGGATAGATGTTTTGCTGCCATTATTAAGGAGCTAAAAGAATACTGGCTCTTCGTCCCTTACGGAGATAATACATACCCGAATGTGGCGTGGTGTTACCATTATGACTCCGGGGGCTGGACTCGCCATTCTTATGGTGATTACCTTACCGCCATAGGGAAATACGAGCAGCAAAGCGGGCAGACATTTGACGACGCGTCCGGGACGATGGACTCCGATACGGGTCAGTTCGATGACAGATATTCGCTCCGGCTTAATCCTACCATCATTTTCGGGGACAAAGACGGGGTGATATATGAAACAAACTTCGATTCATATAATGACAACGATACGGCAATAGATGGTTATTTTGAGACAAGGGATTTCAATTTCACCGACCTTGCCAGAAGGCAGTGGAACCTAAGGCTCGACGTATCCTGGCTCGGCTCCGGGATGGACGTTGACTATTCCCTTGACAAGGGAGCAAACTGGACAACGGCGTCAAGCCTTTCAAGCGCAAATACCCTATCGCGCGAGAAGGTGTCCTTGAGAACCCATTCCGACTGGATACGCTTCAGGTTCAGAAACAATTCGTCAAGCGGCTGGTTCAAATTTAACCGGGGCGTTTTGTACTGGGTCCCCGGAGGGAGGATTTAATGGCTGATTTACCATCACAAGGCGGAAGCGACGGGACGTGGGGCACGGAATTGAATACCTGGCTCCAGACGGAACACAACGCCGATGCTTCGCATAACAGTTCGACATTTTTCGACACACTGGGTACTTATCTTGCTATCCATAACGGCGAGATAATGACCCACGACGGGGAACTCGTCTATTTATCATAAGGAGAAAATATGGGCTATTTGAGAGAATCTGCCGATACCTTGTTGAGCACTACCACGGTAGATTTTAGCTCTACCGGCCAGACCACACTTTACACTGTCCCCACAGGAAAGCGATGTGTTCTGACAAAGGTCATTATCGTTGCGGCCGCCGATTGTGGTACTACCGACTTCACGGTGGGCCAGACCGCATCGTGGGACGACTTCATCGGGGCAAACGGCGTGGCAGCAGCCGATATGCAGCTTGATAACATCGACGCGCAGTATGACGTTGCTGTAATCGGCCCGGATATGTCGTCCAATGCCGCCACTTGCCTGAAGAGTTACGCCGCCGGAGTGGACATCAAAATAGATGTCACCGTCGGCAATGGCTCCGCTGGCAATACCGTGTATTTGTTCGGGTTCCTGTATTGAGGCTAAAGTCCACCCAGCTCATTCCATCCCCGCAGGGGGTTGAGGGGCAGGCGGGCCAATGGGCTTCACGGTTAGTAAGATTCCTTGATAACACGTTCCGCCAGATAGCCCAGATACCCTTTAGCCGCGCGGAAGCTATTGAAACTACTATAACGGTAGGCGCGGACACCGATTTTACACTTACTCATCATTTAGGCAGAACGCCTTCCGGGTTCATTGTAACGTCAATAGACAGGGCGGGGATAATCTACGCGGATTCTTCAACGTGGACCGATACGGAAATCACCCTGAAATGCTCCCTGGACTCTTCAGTCACGAACACCAGTCTTACCGTGTATGTCTTTTAGGAGAAGGAGATGATAGTCGATGCCAACGCGCCCGAAGCGAAAGAGGACATCAAAAACCTCACTCAAAAAATTAAAGACCTGGACCAGACGCCGGAGCAGATGGATTTATGGCTTACTATGAATCTGGGCACGGAAACCTTCGGGGCCTGGCTTGCCATTGAAGAGGATGAACCGGTTGGCGTCTTAACGGCCGAGTTACAAACAAACCCGATGTTCCCGGCTTTTGTTTTGATTCAGGGCGTTTACGTTGACCCGGAATACCCCACAGTCTGCCAGGAATTGGTGGATGCTGTTAGCAAATGGGCCGGAAAGAACAAAGTGGAAAAGTTGTATTTTGCAACCCGGCGAAAACCAAAGGGCTTTACTCGCAAGTATGGATTTGAGCAGGAACGAATCCTGCTCTCGAAGGTGGTAAAAAATGATAGACAGATGGTTTCTGAGAAATCCTGACCGATGGACTGAATTCTGGGCGCCCGATAGATTGCCGCGATTATCCCAGATACTCCCTTTCTCGGCGGGCGACCCTGTATCAGCGGCGATTGTCGCCGGGGGTGGCATTGCGGCCGCGTCAATGGGAAACGATGGTGGTGGCGGTGTATCCGGCCCGCAAATGACCCCGGAGCAGCGTGAAGCCCTGAAGCAAATCCTGCCCCCGGCCACCGATAAAGCCCTGACGCGAATTGCGCGCGCCGGGCAGGCATATCCCGGCGAATTTGTTGCGCCCCTTAGCGAATTTGAAGAGTTCGGGCTCGGCGCACTGGATAGATATTTAGGCAGCGAATTGCCCACGCAAAGTAATTTGTTCGGCGCGGCCAAAGGAAGATTGGAAGATGTCCTTTCGGGCGAATATGACCCGTTTGAGTCTCAGTATTATCAATCTCTCCGGCAGAATGTCTTAAGAGAGCTGGAGGAATCCAAGGACCGCCTGGGCGCACAAACTTCCGCCAGAGACAAATACTTCGGCGGAGGAAGAATAGAGACAGAAGGGGAATTGGAAGAGCAGGCTCTTGGTAGTTTGGCTCAGCAATTAGGCGCTATGTACGAAAGAGAACGCGCTGAGGCCATACCGCAGGCAATGAAGCTAATGGCCTTTGAGGAGTCTATGCCATTACAGAGAATGCAGGCGGCATTTGGCTATGGTTCCCTTCCGAGAACAATGGAGCAGGCACAACTCGAAGCCGAGAGACAGGAATGGCAGAGACAGCTTGAAGACCTTAATCTTCCCGTTCAGGTGGCTACAGGACTTACTACATATCAGCCTTCGTATTTGTACCAGAGCCCAACACCTTCGTCCTGGCCTAGCGTTGTGGGAGATATCGGCTCCTCTCTGATACTTAGTAGCGCGCTCGGCGGTGGCGGGGATTATTCAGGCTGGCTCGAAAGCGCTGCTTCCCAAGCTGGCAATTGGCTGGCAACTCCCGCGTGGTAATTGGAGAACACTATGCCTATCTATAACGTAACCCCACCTTACTCAAGGACCCGTTCCGGCCAGGTTTCTCAAATGTCGAGCAAACTGGCCAACGCCTACAAAACCGCACTGCTCTTGAAACAAAGACGCCAGCAAGAACAACTCCAACACGACAAGACAATGCTGGAGATGGAGCTGATGCGGGATAAGGAAAAGAGATTGCAGGAAGAGCTCAAGACCCGCAGGGAATTCCTGAAGAACCTCGGCGTGCTTGGCGGAGATGAAAAGGATTCAGGAAAACCTTCTTCCCGCAAACCATCCTTCGGCAAGCCTGATGTGTCATATCGGGTTGGCGAGGGCGGTGTATCTGTGGGAATCGACCCCAAGTCCCTCGAAGATGACCTCAATTATTGGCTTAATATTTACAGGACAAGCCTGGAGCAGGGAACGTTAGACCTTGCAAATCAGGCAAAGCAAAAAATCGCAGAGATTTCATCCCTGCTAAAGCCCACAGAACCCAAAAAGAAACCCAAACCCAAGAAGGAACCCAAACCCCCAAAAACCCAAGCAGAAAAGGCAAGCGACAAACGCAGCACAAGTATCGGTGCTGTTCTGAAATCACCTTTGCCGCAACTGAGAAAGCGCGAAATCATCGGCAGGATACTCAACAGGGAACGCATTGAGGTTATTGCGCCCGACGGCACGCCGGGCGATGTGAGCGCCCAAGACTTGGAAGAGGCATTAAAACAAGGCTATAAGCTTCGGTGATTGATTTCAAACCAGCCAAAAAGATAGATTTTCAGCCTGCGAAGAAAGTGGACTTTCAAGCCTATGTCCCCAAACAACAGGTTCACGACCCTTCCGAACCCCCCACAGGCAAAGGGCCAACTGGCGGATGGGGTTATATGGAAGGGCTTCGGCCTACCAAAAAGGCGATTGACATAGCGGCAATTCCCATCACGCGGGCGAATAAAGCTATAACAGGCCTGTCGGCCCTTGAGACGCAAATGAAGCGGGGCTCTGAATTCCTTAAAGAGCCTTCGTTCGAAACCGCACTGGATGTGATTCTGGCGCAAGTGAGTAAAGAGGGCGTTTCCGAACGGGTGCGCGGGGCGAAGGCGCTCGTTCCGTGGCCCGGAATGGCGGAGGAATCCCCCACCCTCGGCGAGGCAATGGCTCGCAGCTGGTATGAACCGTTGACGCGCAAGAAAGCAGCTCAATGGTACGCGCCGGTTGTAGATGTCGCCGCCGAAACAATAATGTTAGGCGCTGGCGCGGCCAAGCGAGCCGCTCTTGCAAGGCCCTACCATAAGGGCAAATCCGTTATTGAGAAAATACAGCGCCTCACGCGCCCGGAAAAAATAGCCTTACGAAAGCGCGGATTCAGGCCAATAGAGATTCAGGGAATGCACCCGGCCAATGCGCGCTCTATTCTTATGAATACTAGCCTTCAGGATACGGCCGCGCAATTACCGAAAAGGACGAAAGGCGCTCTTAATAAACTCGTCGCCTCGGTAAAAAAAGCAAAACGGCTACGCCCTCAAAGAGAAAAGTTAATATCCAAAGAAAAGGCCCGCAGGGTTGCAATAGCCGAGAAGCTTAGATATACCGGCTCTCCCAAAGAGGGAGCTTTGCGAAGCCGGGGTGCGTTAAAAGGCGAATATGCTGTTCCGGATTTTGAGGCCCCCGCCATAAACGCGGTTGACCAGTATTATTTAATGGCTTCTGTGCGCAACAGCAATATGCCGCATTTCCGGTATCGCAACACCATTGATGCGCTGATGAAGGTATTCAGTGGAGAACTACCCACCCGCGGCGAAATCGACCTTTTGCAGAAGCATTTCGGTTCCGGCATTGCCAAGGCACTTCTGGGTAAACGGCCCTTAAGCGCAAAGGCGTGGGAGGGGCTGTTTAATGCACTTAATTTGCCGCGCGCGACATTGGCGTCGATGGATTTATCTTTTCCTCTAAGACAGGGGATTATTCTCGCTCCGGGCCATCCCAAGCAATGGATAAAATCCTTTGGCCGAATGCTGAAGGCTGCGAGGTTCGGCGAAAAGGGCAAAAACTACGCCCGCTACCTTGAAGATATGGCGGAGAACAGTCGCTACGCCGGGCTGAGGCGAAAGGCCGGATTAGAAATAACGGAATGGGGGCTAACTGGCGCGCCTACGAGCACGCTCCCAACGAGGGAAGAGCAGTTTTATTCCTCTCTTGCGGAATGGATACCCGGAGTAAAATGGTCCGAGCGCACTTTTACTACGATGTCCAACCAGTTGCGTATAAACGTCTTTGATGACGTTGCTCGCAGCTGGCAATTATCGGGGATAACTTTTGACAAAAACCCCCAGGCCTATACAAAGCTGGCCCAATTCTTGAATCACGCCACCGGAAGGGGCTCGCTATGGAAGTTCCAGTCGCTTGCAACGGAAATGAACGCTCTTATGTTTTCCCCGCGATACCAGATATCCCGGCCGCAAGTGATTTATGACGCTTTTGCAAGTCTTGGCAACGCGCCCGCAAGGAGAGTAATTGCCCGCGACCTTGTGAAGTTTGTGGGCGCAGGCGCTACCGGGCTGGCCCTTGCGAAAATGGGCGGCGCGGAAGTTGAGACGGACCCAAGAAGTTCGGATTTCGGCAAGGTAAAAGTTGGCAATACCCGACTGGATTTCTGGGCTGGCTACCAACAAATAGCGCGCCTGGTAGCACAATTAGCCACTGGACAAGCAAAGTCCACCAGTACCGGGAAAATATACCCAGTCGGATGGGGCGACATTTTAACCCGGTTCCTGCGGATGAAAATGTCCCCGGCGGCCGGTTTGCTCTGGGACATTAAGGCCGGGGAAACGCCCATCGGCGAGACGATGGAGCTGGAAGAAGTAAACATCCCAAAACAAATCTGGGAACGCACCGCTCCAATGTTTATGCAGGATGTAGTGGATGCTATTCGATATCAAGGCTTGGACGGCGCGGGAATGAAGGTGGCCGCTTCTGCATTGGCCTTCTTCGGCGCGGGCGTACAGACTTGGGAGCAAAGCAAATGGGGCGTGTTGTCCCACGAGCAGGACGGGCTTGCTTTGGAAACATTCGGCGAAGAGTGGGACGATTTAGGCCCCGATGAACAAGTGATGTTAAAGCGCGAATTCCCCGGCTTGGAGCAATTGCGCCGCGAAGCGGAATACGATAGAAAGGAATTTCCCCTGTTGGCGGAATTGAAAGCCGAACAACTTGAGGCCGGTGTCCAGGTGCAAAAAAAACTTCCGAAAAAGGCCCAGGAAGAACTTAAGCGACTCAAAGTACCCATCGGCGGATTGAGCAAGACACTCGGCGAATGGTCGCTAAACGACAAGCGATACGAAGAGTATATCAAGTCAACAACGTCTCAATTGACGCGCGAGCTTTCCCGGACGCTTAACGCTCCCGCGTGGGGAAAAATGCCCGACCAGGCAAAGCGCAAATATCTGGAAGGTGCAATTCTTAGAGCAAAGACCACGGCACGAGCAAAAATAAAAGGAAAAGCACGCCAAGAAGAAATGCAGCGGTACCAGGAGCGAAGAAAATTGTCGCCAAACAAAAGCCACCAATAAACAACATCAACCCAGTGAACCAGTAGCGCCTCTTCACATAGCGCCAAACATCCCGCTCCTCTTGTTCTTGTATGGTCCGGGCGATACTTTCGTTTGACCGTTTCGTGCCAGCTTCTACCGCCAATCGCCCCAGAAATTGCCGTTCTTTTTCAATAGTCTCCATAACCTAAATTTTACCCTTTTCCCCAACCAAGGTCAAGAAAAAAATGTCCTCACAACCTGATTTTGAGAATATGCTCCTCAGGGAGCTCCAAGAAACCCGCAAAGAAGTAAAGGAAATCAAGACCAAGCTCTTCATAGATAATAATGGAAAGTCATTACAAAGTCAAGTTAATGCTAATTCAAGAAACATCAAGCTCATAATGGGCGTTTTTACAGCCGTGGGAGGGGCTGTGTTAAGCGGGATAAGCTGGCTATTATTCCGTTCATAAAATCTCCTTTCTCTGAAAGCCTCCAGCCTCCGGGTTGGGGGCTTTTTTCTTTTCAGCAGCCGTTTTAAGGGCCAAATATAGCCTGTCTGGGAACGGCTTGAGGAATTTACCCTATCCAGAGACGAATCAGGCCTGTTTATTTCTAAACTACCCCAAATCGGGGGACTTATCAGATTCTCGGCCATTCTGGTAGGGCCGATGAGACCACAGCGGGCAGTCAATTACCGGGCACTCTCTGATTTCAATTCGCTGGTAGTTAGTGCAATCAAGGCATTTAGCGTTGACCGCCTTCCGCAAGCTGTTTGTTGTGCAGGCCTTAACATAAGTCTGCCGGTAGAGCTTGGGGATTGTCTTGCTATAAGCCCGTATTTTCACATCCCTGTTCATTTCTTTCTCCTATTCATCCATCTCGTAGGGGCATTCCTGCATTTTGATTAAGGACTCCTGGCGAGTAACTTCTCGGCCGCAGACTTTCATTTTTCTATGGCAGAAGGGCTTGATTTTGATTTCCATTGCCTGTAAGGGTCTGGCGGGGTAGGTCTTTTGGGAGTCATAAGTAGGGGGTCCCACAGCGTAGGATTTCAGCCAGCAGCCCCAATTTCCCTTCCTTATTTCCTTGTGCATACATTCATCGGGCAGAGTTCCTTTGCGCGGAATATAGACCTTGATTTCCGGGGGCCTTATATCAAAGGTGTGGGAATGTCCTCTAAGGACAATATCCGCCTCGAAGGATTTGGCTAACTTGGCAAGATGGTTTGGCTCTGCGCCTTCGCTTCTTCCCCCGCCGCAGCCGTGGGTGATAAAGATTATCACGGTGGCCCCGCTGGACTTCGTGCCCTTCTTCTTTAACCTGAATCTCAGGCGGATAAAAGCGCAGTCCGTAAGGTTCGGGGTTCCCATTTCATCGCACATCATATAATGATGCGCATTGTGGGAGCGCTTCATCAGTTCAGCTTCGTGGTTGCCCTCAATCAAACCAAGACATTTTTCCTTGATTGGCAGTACCACATCCTCAAATCTTTTGCGCTCCTGACGGGCTATATCGGTAAGCGTTTCCTTTATTGTCTGCGCATCGCCTTCAAGTATCCAGTCGGCAAGGCCCCGCGCGTCGAAACGGGAGACATCCTTTGGCGTAATGCAATTACAGTAATCCCCGCCCCCGACCCATAAGCTGTTGGGGGTTTTTTTAATGTAGTTCACAAAAGCCCTCAAGTGGTTCTCTGCGCAGTTAAAAGCTCCGATATGAACATCTCCAATGGGGAACAAAGTGGTAACGTGAGAATAAGACTCACACTCAACTTCCCTGTCGATTATCTGCATTCAGCATCCTTTCATAGCTCTCTTCAATTTCTCTGGCTCTTATGTCCTTGCCGTGGTTTCTCATCCAGCATACAAGACATAAACTTTTATATCTTTCAATAGCCCCATAGCGAACAACAGGCACTACCACGCCCACGGGGTATTTGTGGCATTGCTCACAGGTCAGTCCCATTCTGCAATTTCTCTCGCCAGTTCTATATCGTCCTCGCTCTTGACAGCGCCGGGACTCAAGACGGAATACGCCAGCATCTTGGCGGCCTGTATCATCGGGACGTAAAAGTCCTTTACTACCACCAAGGTCTGTGTGGCCGACAGGCATCGCATCCCGTTGCGCTTGCGAAAAGCCAGAATATGCTGAAGCAGCGCGTCCTCTTCAGGCGTGTATTCCTTTGTGTCGGCGTTTTGATAGGGGCTTTTATATTGCCCCGGTGTGCTTAGCTCGTTCATTTCGGCCTCTTTTTCTTGAACAGTTTCTGATAGATGGATTTAATGCTGGCCCTGCATTCCTTCTTGCTGCGCTGTTGTGCTGTGGCCTTATCGACGCGCCGCATTTTCAACAGGACGTGGTTATCGTCCTTGACAATCGCATAATCTATTTCGTGGACAAGCCCACAATCACAGCAGACAATGTAGTGTTGGTCTAACACGCTTATATCAAACCATTCGCCGTCATACCGCTGTGCGCCTTTCATTACGGCCTCTCCTTCTTTTCTTCTGTCGCTCTAACTACCAGTCGCTCGGTTAAATCTTCGTCGCCGAAGTTGGCCCACTTGTTTTCGCAGAGATTGAACAGGATGTCGTTTTCGTTCACTTCCTGTTTTGTAACAACACCCATCGTTCCCCAGTTGCTTCTCTTTTTCACACAACTTAAAGGAGCCGCAAGGCACGAGCCCGTCCTTGCTCTCGCCGTTACAACCCAAAAGCCATATTCACCAATTACGACATCACCGACGCGCAATTTTCGCTTGTCCATTACGGCCTCTCCCAATCTTTGGCTTCTCTGGCATAATCAATTAAATTCCGCTCGTGCGGGTAGTACTCTAAAAATTCCGCAAGGCTCGGCGCGCCGCCGTCATTGACGGTGATTGTTACAACCTCAGTATCCCCGGCCGCGTTCACTTCGCACTTGTAAACGCCCTCGTCCATAAGCCCCGGCGTCCAGTTAAATTCGTTGGTGGCTGTGTTGAAATAGGCAGGCTCTAACGCCTTGTTGCCCGTCTCTATGTTCGTCAGATACACTTCCTGCACCTCAGCGGCTCTAATCTTCCGAGGCTCCGGCTCTTGCACAATGTCACGCCCACAGCCGGGCAAGCTGAACAGGAAGCCCAAGAGCATTGCCAACAAGCAGCCCATAGACATTATAGCCAGCAACTTAAAACCAAATTCATTCATCGTTCTGCTCCCTTCTTATTTATCCCCATTTTCCTATTTAAGAAATTGCCTCTATTTGAGAAAGCAAGCCAAGCACCATATCCTTTTTGATATTGGCATTCACAATATCATCGTAGAACTTGACAATCCTGTCGAGTTTTTCAAAGGCCTTCTTTTCTCCGTCACAACCCTTTGAGTGCTGCCAGCCGGGAGCAAGAATAACGCCCTTGAAGTCACATTTAACAATCATTTCGTTATCAAGTTCGTACCACATCTCGTGCTCGTGGCGCGCCAGAAATGTCGGCGATGCCCTGTGGATGGGATGGCTATGACTGATAGGCGAATAAATGTTGTATCCTAATTGTAACAACACCGCTGCCCGGTAATTACACAGCCGGAAGTTCGCTTCTTCCGCTTCGGGCACATAATTGCCATTGGCGTCTTTGGCGGTGTGGGGGTGTGCAAAATACCATAGCCCTTCGATGCGCTTCATATCCATTTCCTTTCCTTTACCAGTTTCCATACGGCTTTATTTTTTTCGTCGAGAGACATATTTGTATTGTCTATCAGGGCGCCGAAGTGCGGTTCCTGTATCCCCTCTCTCGGAACGGCAATGCGCACGTAGCGCTGTGTGTCTTGGAAAACTGTCCTCAAGGACCCTATCTCTATCTCGTCCAATGCTATTTCGCTTTCGTGCTGGTCATCCAAATGAGGCGCCCTTAAGAACCTAATCACCTTCCCGCTCATATCCTGTATGGCCTTTAGCTCGTTGGGGAAGCGCACGTCGGAGACAATGACGTAGTCAACACCGCCTTCTTCCGCTTCTTGGACCCGCCGCCTCCACGCATTGACCCAAACGTCCTGCCACTCTTCGCGGCAAACATCAGTCCCGAACCATTGCAAGGTCTGGCGAACGGTCATCCCACAGGGGAGTACCATACCTTTGTTTTTCTCAAGGTCAGACAGAATCCAGTCCCATTCCACTGGCACAAACAACTCAAGCACAAGCTCCTTCAACCGGTCGGCAAAATTTATCTCGGCAACCTTGTGGCCCTTGGCCCGCAGCCTTGCTATTGTGTGTTTCGCCGCGCTCGTCTTGCCCGAATGTATCCTGCCTGAAAAGCCTAATAGCCTCACCAGCTTCGCCTTTCCTTGTATTGTCTTGTCCATTTGGCGTTCGTTCTCTTCGAGCCTCATTCTCACGAGCTCGCCTTCAAGGTCCCTTATGCGTCTGTCGTGCCAGGCTATCTCGCGCTGGATGTCAATCCTTTGTCTCACGTTCCCAGCCTTTTAATTCTTCTTCTACTACCCGGCGCATTCTTTCGCTCTCCTTCCAAGTACCCAGAACCGCCCTGATTATCTTGCTCCTGTTGACAATAGGGCCAAAACATTCATATAAGTCTGTTAAGGCTATATCGGGCAACTTCGCCAACCTTTGCCTTAGCTCTTTTTCAGTCATCTTGCACCTTCCTGATAGTGATTTCGTAGGTTCCTTTGGAGCCACGCGGAAACGCCTTGCCCGCAAGGGCCACGAACAGTTCCGGCCACATTTGTCCCAAAGCCAAGACCCGTTCTCCCGATGCATCATTCCAAGCAGCAGAATTCTTTTCCAACTTTACAGAAGAGGGCCAGACGCAAAGCTCCCAATCGCCCTGCACGTCATTTTCATCCCTCGTTATCTGCACCTTCATTTCAAGCTCCTAAAAAGCGGGCCCTCCGTGGCCCAGGGCTGTCCTTAATCCTCTTTAACTTCTGCGCTGGCCCTGATAGTGGCTGTGCCTTTCAAAATGTAAATGCCGACCTTTGCGGGCTCCTCGTCGTTAACGAAGAACATAGGGTCGGGGTCGGCCTCAAACAGCACATCGTCCATAGGGCCGCCGTGCCTGCCGTAAATCTTTTTGGGTAGTTCCTTGGCCATAAAAAGCTCCTTATTCAACTGTTACTTGCATAACGCCCTCAACGTACTCGTCGCTTAAGTAGTAACCGTCCTTTGGCGCGGTGATAGTCTGGCCCTGCTCAACTTTAATAATGTCCGCCTGCTCGATGGGGTGCAGAACAATCTGCTGTGTGCAACCTGCCAGCAAAATCGCAAACACCAGCACAAGCCGCCTTGCCTTATCGAGCCACCGCGTAAGCCTTGATGGGGTTTTCCGCGCCTCGTCGATTTCATCTTCAAGGTCGCTCTTCTTTTTGCGCTTCGGGTTGACGTACCACTTGAACAGTCCCACCAGCGCGGCCACGGCCGCTGCGATGGCGGCAATCATTTTAATCATTGCTGCCACCCCCGATTTTTGAGTCCGCAGTTATCCGGCCCCAAAAAGCCAGGAGACCCGCAACGAGCCCTACAACCTCAAGAGCCCACTGCGTGATACCTTCGGATTCCGCTTCGATTTGGCCTGCTGTTTCTTCGTGCCCGAACATTCGTAGCAGCATTACAAGCACCACGATAATCGAGCCCCATACGCCCTTGCTCTGATACCATTTCTTTTCGCCGTTCATTTTGCGTCCTTTCAAAAGTTAATTAACCAAATTGCTAACGTACTCGATTAGGTACACACGGGGGGCAATGAGGATTTGTAGTACATCAAACCCATATCCCAAGCCGGGAAGAAGGAAGAACAAGGAAGCGGCTCCCCACACAAGTTCCGGTAGCGGCCCGACCTCCACCCTGTCCCAGCCGTTCCGGTCGTTGCACCACCCCGGCATTCTGCGCCAAACCGGAAACCACATCACCCACAAACAAAAACCGCAGAAAACAACCCAAAAGGCTGCCTCAATCCCCTTGTACCACAGCAATTCTCTAACAACTTCCGGGGCTTGCGTTTTCAAAAACTCCACGGCCCTCAATATCCCCTCTCGGCCCATTTCTGCGTGCTCCGCAAGCTCGTTTTGGAGTTCTTCTTTCATCGTGCGCTCTTTCAAAAAGTCTGTTTCTTTAACTTGTTCAGCATATTGTCAACGGCCCTTTCGACGCGCTCCAGGCGTCCGGGTCTCCAGAAGCCCAACCTGCCCGCCCTTTTACGAAGGGCTGCGGCGGCCGTGAGGCCGTATTTATTTTCAATAAATAGCCGGTACTTGTCTTTGATTTCGGGGTTGCTTGTGCGGTTGCATTTCCGGCATTGCGCGTGTACATTCCTCTTGGCAAATCTTGTGGGTTCAAACCTTCGGTCAATCCAGTGCCCCGCGTCAAATTCCTTCCAGGGGCGAACTGTTCCGCAGACACAGCATCTGCAATAAGAAGCCGGTGTTTCGGGGCATTCATTCTGATACTCAAGCGCATCTCTTCGCCGCACATATTCACTGAATTTCCTTCTTATGGTTTCCTTGATTGCAGTCTTTTTCCTTTTTGCCATCCGTGCCGTTGGTCTCCGTTATATCTGTGTGTATATATACTCACAGATACGAGCTTTCAGCTTTTTAATCATTGTTCGTTTTGGCCATCCTTTGGCACAAGCTCCGTCCATTCGTAATCGTCAATTGACACCTTGTGGAAGGTTCCGTCGTACCGCAACCAACAAACCCCCGGCCTTTCGTCCAATGAAACCTTACCGTACCTGCAAAGTTCATCGTTGCGCTTAAGCTTGGCCCTGTATATCCGCCCCTTGATGGGGTGGGCGGGGCGAATGGCGGAGAGCGGAACTGTCTGCGACAGCCCATCGCTATACAACTGCACCTGCGGCTCTTCAGTGACCGAAACAACTGTCCACGGCTTGCAACCGGCCCGCCACACCTTCTCGCCTACTTTCGGTTTCCATTTCATATCTGGCTCCTGTCATAGAATTTCACTCGCTCGTCAACGAATACTAATTGCGCAACTCCAGTCCTTCCGTTTCTGTTCTTGGCAATTATTACTTCAGCGCAGCCGTCAGGCTCTGCGCCCGGGTCTTTCTTTTTCCTGTAATAATCTTCCCGGTAAACCAAGAGGACTTTATCCGCGTCCTGCTCCAAACTCCCCGACTCTCTTAAATCACTTATTCTCGGCCGATGGTCTTCCCGAACATCGGGCTGGCGGTTCAATTGACTCAAAGCAATAACAGGAATATTCAGGGACACGGCCATTCGTTTTAATTTCCGGGAGATAGTGGTTATCTCCTGTTGGCGGGACTCTGATGTTTTCCCATTGTTCATTAGCTGTAAGTAATCAACAACCACCGCGTCGCATTTTGAGACTTTGGAATATGCATACTGACTATCAGGCGTCTCGGCGTTCTGGTGCAAGGTCAAAGGCAGGGGGACAAGCCCTTGTTCTTCCTCCGCCCTCAAAGCCCTGCCGGCAAGCTCCGCGCAGGTCATCTCCAGCGTGAAAAGAACTACTGAAATGTTGTTCTTCGACCAGCCAATGGCAATCTGCACCGCTAAAGCAGTTTTACCCATTGACGGCCGCCCGGCCAATACCACAAACTGGCCCGGCCCTATGCCTTCGATGATACGGTCAATGTCTCTTAAGCCCGTGGGGTGGACTACCCGAAACTCCTCCTGCGACTTGTAGGCCTGTATAGCCTGGGCTATACTCATCACGCCCTCTTCGTCCTGCTTTACACCAAGAGCCAAACTTTGTACCTGGCGGGCCTGGTCGCCCACCTCGCCCGGCGTTGCCAGAATGCGCTTCATTTCGTTGACGTTCTTAACGAGCTGGCGGAACTGGGACTTGTCTTTGATTATTTTTGTATAGTATTCCCACGACGCCGAACCAACCATCGAGTCGAATAACTGCTGGAGATATTCAACTCCCCCGGCCATCTCAAGCTCGCCCCGTGTTTTCAATTCGTTCAGCAGAGACGGCCCCTCGATGGGCTTTTCTTCAATGAACATCTGCCCAAGAGCCATACAGATAATCTTGTGCTCCGCGCGGTAGAAGTCATCTTCTGTGACGCACTGAATGACCTTGCCTATTATTTCCGGCTCGATTATCATCGCGCCCAGGACGTAAGCCTCGGCCTCTAACGAATAAAGTTGTTCGTCCCTCATTCAAACAGCCCCTTCTGCTTTTTGGCCGCTTCCAACACTATCTGCGACTCGGGCCGACGCATTTCCAGCGGCCTTGTCCGCGTGTAGCTGTCATAAAATAGCTGCTTCAACGCCGCGTCCGCTACCTCATCGCCGAAGCCTTCGACAAAGACCTTCCGCCCAAAGAATTTAATGCCTGTGTATATCCTATCTGCCTGCATCGGGGGCCTCGACAAGGCGCGTGAAGGTCCATTCGTTGTAGCAAAACCACCGCACTTCGGAGCTCGTACTTGCTACCTGGTACAGGCTCCCAAGACAGCGCGCCTCCTCTACCTTTTCGACTTCGCACAGATGCCGTGTTAACGGCCAACCCCTTCCCACCACCTTGTAAATCCCGCCCTTTTCCACCGGCGGCTTAGGCTCAAGCTCGGCGATGGCGCGGTCGACCTCTGTAATCGCTTTCAATGCGGCGTCTCGCCGGTCATCGCGCACGCAGATAGCCAACGGGGTTAGCAAATGGTCTCGTGCCTTTTCTAACCGCTTAATCTCATTCATTTTAGGCTTATTCATCAGGCCCCTCGCTTTCCAAGCCTATTGCCCATCTGTTTTTCCCACCGAATGATTTGGTCTACGTAAAAAGCATAATCATCTTGTTGCTGGTTCGTATAACCGTGCTCTTCCGCGCATCTTCTTACATTTTCTTGCCACCAACCGCATGGCCTCACAATACACCCACTTCTAATTATTCCAGGCGCATACCAGTGCATTTGGTATGTTGCCGACCCGTACACCGGTAGCCGCACGTGGTTGCCAAGCTGCACGCCGTCGCCAAGCCGCACGTGGTCGCCAAGCCGCACGTGGTTGCCAAGCTGCACGTAGTTGCCAAGCCGCACGTGGTTGCCAAGCTGCACGTAGTTGCCAAGCCGCACGTGGTTGCCAGTCGGACTGACGTGCCAGCATTCCCGCTTTCCCCATCCTCGGATTTTATTAACGCTCGCATTTTCAATCATCACGTCCCTTGCTTTCTGCCAGGATTTCAGCCCGGCGACGCTGGGCCTCACGGTCGGGGGGTTTTACTTTCGAGCTGCCCGGCTTGCCGTCTTTTTGCCACCAGGACAAAATTGTCATATAATGACTTTTGTACCGGCGGCCAGTTGACCCCACATAACTATCCACTTTTTCTATGTATTCAGTGGTGAGCTTTTCACCCAACTGGTTAATGAGTTTTTGGTGTTCTTCTTCAGTCAGTAAAGTGTAGTTAAGAAATCGCTTTTTGGGGGGCTCTCCCTCTCCTCTTCTCTTCTCTTCTCTTCTCTTCTCTATGTACAATTCTGTACAATTCTGTACAGACTCTCCCTCTTGTTTGTATATGCTTATAAAACCGGCACTTACGAGCGCATCGAAGTCAATTTTGCTTTTTGCCTTGATTTCAGACTTAATCCAGTCCTTATCGAGGGGGATTTGGTTGTGCAGCTCCGCCGCCAGGAGCCACAAAAGTATGAGGTGCGCCTTAGTGGTGTCGGGTAATTTGTTGAACTCGTAGTTGCGGAGAAGTGCCCTGTGGAGCTTAATCCACTTGGGTTCTCTGTCCCGATATTGCTGGAACTTCTCCCAGTTTTTTATTCTGAGATATTCCACCGAGCCTCCGTGCCCTTTGCTTTTTTGAGTGCGGCTTCGGCTTGCCTGTACACTTGTTCAGCCACAATCCTATCAGCGCTATTGCCGGGGCCTTTGAGCGGGTAGCCAGCAGCCCACCCCATAGCTTGCTCCAGTGCCTCCACAAGCTCATAATGAGCATTACAGGCGCGGACGATAAACTCGGCGTTGGCCTCGTCAATTTCTTTGATGGGAATGTTGCTTGATGCTACCGGACAGTGGCCTGGCCCGTATATGCGGGGTATTAGGCACTCGGTCTCATTGAACCACGGTAGCGGTGTGTGTTTGGGTTCCATTATGTTTCCTCCAGATGCCTGAAAATTGACTGGTATCCATTCAACTGGGCCTTGAGCGCCTCCAGGTTGCTAATGACGGCCTTGTACGCCCCGTCTGCCTGTTCCAGTTCCAATCTCTCCTGCCAGCATAAGCCTTTGGCTATTTTCTCTGTATAGCTTGCTGGTGGCTTAGGCACGGGCTCGCCGTTATCGTCCTTTGCTGTTCCTTGAGAGAGCTCCATAATCTTTATCTGGAGCGCCCGGTCGTAGTTTGAGATGGCTTTGGCCTTTTTTTGCCCGGCGTCCCGGAGAGCCCTTCGCTCTTCGCCGATTGCCTGAATGATTTTTTGTATTCGGTTTGCTACTTTTGTGATTTCCATATCACGCCTCAAAAAGGAATTTCGTCGTCGGGGATAGTTTCATCAGTTGCCGGGGGGTTGTCGGGGGCGGACTTTTCCGTTAGCCTCTTCCATTCCTCCGACTGCTTGATTTCGTGTTTTACCCAGTCCGGTACGTTCTCCGGGATGTTCGTTCCGTGGTCGGAGATTGAATAAGTAACCACCGGGTTCTCAGGGTCTTTGGGCTCCAGGTTCTTCATTAACTTGGCCACCCCGGAGATTTTGTCGTAGGTTCTATCACCTTTTTGCTCGTTGACGATATTGAGCATACAGTTCTTGCCTGCGATGTTGAACAAATCGAACCCCGCGAGTTCTTCCCCGGTGAAGTTCTTCCCCCGCCAGCTTACCAAATCTTGATAGAGGTTGGATTTCTCGTGGAGAGAAATTGTGTACCGTTTCGACCGGGCGCGGGGCAGGTTGAGCTTGTCCCCGTCCCGGTCAATCTCAATTCTCACGTCGGGGAGTTCCCATATAATCACGCACTTGCGGTTGTACTTATTGAACCGCTCGTTGTACTGGGTTCCGATGTCAATCACCGCGTAACATACAGCCTGGTACAATCCGGCCTCGATAGGTTCGCTTGAGCCACCATTTTTCTGGCTTGCAACAAGTCCCATTTCTTTTCCTTTCAATAAATCGGCCACGAAGTTGCCAACACGCTGGCACTCCGGGTCGCTCATCTTGGCATTTCCGTTAATCGATGTTCTGTTTGGCGTCTTGCCCTGCCGAGCCGCTTAATCCTCTTGTGCCCTAACATTCGTTGTTCGCAGTCCTGGCACATAAAGCCCCATTTGGTATTACAGGCAAATTGTAGGGGCATAAATTCGCCGCATTTCGGGCATAGGAAATTAGCCATTTTCAATCTCCCGATAGTGGTTGTAGGGGCAAACAGACCTGACGGGGCAGTAGTCTTTGCACCGCGTGAATTCGCCGGGGCGGGCTTCTATCCACGTGCCCTTTTTCTTGCTTTCTGGCAGCTTGTCGATGTAGGCTTGGGCTTTTTCGTAGGTGTCTAGCCCTTTGACTCGCATCGCTGTTTTGTTTTTGCCCTTCTTTACGGCGTATCGTGTTGGCCTGGCCCACTTTTCTTCCGGTGTGCATTCGGTGGCGGGCTCAAGGTGTAACGCTACTCGCTCTTCGATGTACCTTTGTTGGGTTTCAAAGTCCCACAGCGGCACGGGATAGGTATCAAAGGCAATCGGGGGGTAATCTGCCTCTCTTTGTGCTTGCCGCTTGTTGTGGTCGCGGAGTATGGCGTTGGCGTACAATTCATCGACGGGGCGTCCGTAGAGCCGTTCAGCCCAGGCATAGCAGTTTAATTGAGCTTCGATTTCTTTTGCGTCGCCGAGGATGTGACCCCAAATGGTTTTGGTTTTATGGTCGCAAACCTGTGCGGGGCATGTTGTGCCGTTAAGTTGTCGGCGCGGGATATACAGGTCGATTTTCGCAACTACGGTTATCCCGTTGACTTCATACTCAAACTTTTCCTCTACAATCCCGTCTGCGTTTAACGAGAGGATGTAGTGCATCGCGCTTCCGAGGAGCATCCAGAGTTTCTCTGACGCATCTTCTTCCAGTTCGTCCCAGCGCTCTATCATTAATTGTCTTATCAGTGGCGGGCCGATGAGGTGAGTCACGGATAGTCTGTCGGGGTCCAGTGGATAGTTTTTGGAAACGGCCCTGTAAATCGCTTCTGGCAAGTTATGTTTATTGGTGGTTTTCATTTTGGCTCCTTGTCGAGCGTGATTAACAGCGTCCCTGCATAGCCCCGTGTGTAACTGCATTCCGTCTTGTTGTGGATGTGCCACAAGCTATCCAGGACCAGTTTCCGTGCGTCCCACCACTTGTTCATTTCGCCCAGGCATTTGCCGCAGACCGTGAGGGGCTCGGTGGCCTCTATGCACTCATCACAAAACCGCTGGTTGCAGATATCGCAGTAGCGGAAATCATCGGCGCAGATTGAGCAGGCCTGTCTCTCGCAGCCAGCGCACTCGCGCGCTTCAATCTGTATCTCGCCGTCACAAAATTCACACTGCCCCACCACCACGGGGGCGGGCTGTTCAAGGTTCTGTTCGGGTATCATTTTGCACCTTCCTTTCCGCAAAACAGCCCGACCGCCACATATTGCAGTACCGCAAACAGCCGCTTGTCGGGCGTTTGCACCATTTTCCGCTTTCCTCGATGTACTCAAAAATCTGCTCCGGGTTGTTCTCCCATAGCCTTGCCGTCTCTATCAAATCCAAGCTCGGCCCTTCGTTGCCGGACTCACCACAGTATTCGGCGACGGATTCACAGAGCGCGGCGTGGCACAGGCCGGTTTTCGCGCTCACGCGGTCGCCCCAATCTTTTAGCCAAGAAACTTGTGCGTTAATTTTGTTGGCTCGCTCAATTTGAGCTTGAGTTAGGCTCATTTTGCACCTTCCTTTCTTACACCGTCAGGCTGTCCGGGTATCGGGTGGCTCGTGGTTGATAATCAGGGCCAGCCGTTTTGCCGCATTTAGGGCAGTGCATTTTTGGGATGACGTTTCGGTGAAAGTAGCTATCGTCATAACCGCTACTCTCAAACTCGTGTCCGCAGTGTTCGCATTCATAGATAGCGGAGAAATCGCGTCGTGACTGGGATGTGATTTTCTTAATTCTCATTTTTGTCTCCTTCCATAACTGCTTTGATTTTCTGCCAGTATGCTTTGGTCGCTTCCTTTGTGTGTCCTGTCGGCCCGCCGTTGTGTATTCGAGCCATAGCTTCAAGGCCCTTGCCGTTGCCGTAATGTTTGAGATACACCGCTACCATCATTCGCGCGCGGTCGGGGTTGTATCGGTCAGCAAGCGAAAACTCGTTGTACCCGCAGAGCCGGTTGCAATCCTTGACATAGATAGGCCGGATTTGATATAGCCCCGCCGCGTTCTCGGCCTCGTTGTAAGCGTTGGGATCGCCGCCGCTTTCGACCTCAGCGATGGCGTCCAACAGGTCCGACAAGTTATGCTCCGCCGATACCGCCACCGCCCCGCCGAGCCAATGTTCCGGGCAGGCGAGCAAGGCGATAAAAGCCGCTGAAATTGTGCTTATTAGCTTTTTCATTTTCGTCTCCTGAACAGCACTGCCACGGGGATTTGTGCGGGCTCGTTATCCTTGGCTGGCAGCAAACGCGGAATGCAGCGCGTTTTGCCATCTTCGTATTCAAACCCCATAAAGTCCGGGTCCGGGAGGGCGGCTGCCAGGTCCTGCTCCCCCTCCCCAGTGCGGCGATAGTGGCAAAAAGTGTAACATTCATTTGGTGGCCACACCCGGCACCGCTCAATCTCCGACTCCGGCTGGTAATCCTTCTTGATCCGGAAAGTGTGAGCGGGAAAAAAGCTCGTAGCTTGCCCCCACTTCGCCTTCGCCCATCCTGTCGCGCGTTCAATGCCGGTCAGAACAATACAATTCTCTGGCCCGACCTGCTTGAAAACTTCTTGCTCCTCTGGGGTGCAAAGCGCGAATGGCATTGCGTTTGCTTTCAAACGGTCAACGATTCTTAATTCTCGTTCAGTCATCGTTTTTCTCCTTGTTTTCATATATGGGGCAGCACGGCCCGGCAACACACCGGAAACAGAACCAACTCGTTTTACAGGAACACCCGCGCTGCCCCAGTCAAAGAATTGCAAGCCTCCTTGCAATTCATCCGTGACAAAAGCTGCGGCAAGGCGGCTACCGCAGCTTCGGAGGAGGAGTAGATGAAAAAAGATTGCAACGGGGCGGGATTCCGGCTCAGGGCCGGAAGCTGTCGTGCCGCCCCGCCGCCAAGTTGCGGATGCCACCACGATTTTAAGGAGCCCCATACCGGGCACAACCCGGCTATGCTACCCAAATGCCCCCCCGCAACTCATACCTACTTTTTTCTTGACAGAGAAGGGTCGGAACGATAGAATTGTGATTACAGGGAGTGGGAAACCGGAGGTTTCAGGTGGAGTACCAGCTTGGGAAGCTGACATTCTACCACTGAATTACGCCCGCGAGAATGGGTTTGACAAAAGGCGACAAGGCGATAGAATTCGCAGTAATGCCTTGCAAACTGAAGTTGCTACTACTTAGGTTCCACTATCACGCAAGGCGTTACACTGCGCGTACTCAGCAGCATTATGCCGCCACGCTGGCGCGATTTGCCAGGTTTGTGCCCTCTGACTTCACCGAAATTAGGCCCGCTCACATCCTTGCGTACGTCGATTCCATTTTGGTCTCTTGCTCCAATCGAACAGCCAATTCTCAGCTTACCGCGATAAAATCCTTTTGCCGGTGGGCTTCTGCCGTCCTTGAGGTTCCAAATCCTGCGGAGAAAATCAAGATGCTCAAAGAAGCCCCACCGCGCCAGAGGGTATTCACCGAAGAGGAATATCATAAGCTGTTAAGTGTTGCAAAACCTTGCGAGCGTCAGATTATTCAGCTTTTTGCCAATACCGGCTTGAGGGTGTCCGAATTGCTCTCGCTTGGCCCTCAGTCAATCATTAACGGGCATATCGTGATAACCGGCAAGGGCAGAAAACGTCGGGCTGTTCCCATCAATCAAACGGTGCGTCGTATCCTGCGCTCCGACCCGCTATTCAAATGTAAGAGAGCATATTCCCGCCGGCAATCAATAGAGAATATGATTGCCAGGCTGTGTCGCAAGGCCCATATTCCAAGAGGCGGGCCTCACGCCATTAGACACTTTTTCTGCACGCAGCTTATCGTTAAGCACGGTGTCCCTGTGAGTAAAGTGTCGCGCTTGTTGGGCCATTCCAGCATCCGCACAACTGAGAAAATCTACACACACTGGCTGGAGTCCGACCTTGACGGGCTTACGGATGTTCTGGAATAGACCTGCCCGGCTGCTGACCACCGCACTTTTGAGGTGTGCGAAATGGGCCGGGCAGGTTTGAACTCTGTTCTGCGTTACGGTGGTCAGCATATTGCATCCTTTCATATTATACCCTAACCTACAAATCGGCATAAGTCAAATACTTTCTTGAGAATTTTGCGATTTTTTTTCGGCCTATCCTGGCTCCCTGAAAAATTCCGGTGGCGGGGCGTCATTGTCCGCGTCTATGAGCCAATCTAAGATCCTGCGCGCCGCGTCCTGCCAATTTTCGTATGCCCCATCGTCCCTTAAGTCCGCGTGGTCGTGAAACCAGCGCTGATGGGCCGGGCGTATCATCAATGGGATGTTGGCTTTTTCTTTACTTTTCATTTTTGCGGATAAAACCTCAATCCACATTCCAATTGTATATATTTGCGTTCTTCGGCGCCAGTGACAATCCTGCATTGCCAATACGGGACGCGTTTTTTGTATCCAAGGGCCTTGTACCGGGACAGATTTACCAATTGTCGCCCCTGGTCATCTTGATAATGGGCACTATTAGCCACCCACAAGGCGCCTTCGTGTACAACTATATCCATCGGGTGCAATCTTTTGCGCATTAGAGATACCTCGACAAGTCTTTTGGTTTGTCGCCGGTTAGATGGGGATATTTAGCTTTCAGGACATTGCGAATTTCAGTGTGATAGTTGCGATTTCCGTTACAACCGTTTTTTTTGTTTAGCTGCTTTGCTATTTGCTCGATTTCGGCTTCTTGTGTTATTGGGAAGAATTCAATGCTAATATCGTCCGGGCTCATTAGAACCACAATATCAATGCTTCCGCCTTTTTGGTATTGTCTCGGCATTTTCTTTTCCTTTCATAATGCCCCCGGCCCGGCACTTTCAGGGCTTGAAAGGGGCTCAGCAGAGCCGGGGGCTTGCGTTAATTGCTGGTTTTAATTAGTACCGCCTCGGTTAATATCTGTGCCATTTTTTGCAGGCGTTCAAGCGCAAAGTCTTTTTTGTCCCGGTACGCCAGTCGGGTTTGGATTTCGTTTATTGTCTGATATTTGCGCAACCTGCTCAATGGCATTTTGGCAAAGCTCTCAATGGCTTGTTGTTCTGCGCTCATCTTAAGCCCCTTGCTTTTGGGTTCTTCGTATATCGAAAACTCGCAGTATTTCCACTACGCCTATTCCGGCACAGCGTTTGACTTCGGCAAGGGCTTTGTCGTAGTCCGTGTTTGCCTGTTCCAGGTTTCTCCCGCTATACCGCAGGATTTTGTCGTTGCCGTTGGCGTGTTCTGCAATCCACAACGCGGGTTCGCGGTGGTAGCTTGTTTTTTTGCCTTGCGAGTCCAGCCCGCACCACAATTCGAGCACATAATGGCCGGTTGCGAAGTCGGACTTCACGCGGCAAGCCGCTACCTTAAATGCGCTTTTTGGCACTTTCATCATCAAGCCCCTTTCTTCTTTGCGGTCGCCCTGTGCGACCTCATCAAGCCTCGTTTTCTAAATAATCAACAGCCTCTTGTTTGGTGGCGAAGTCGCCGACATACTCGCCGTCGCAGGTCAAGAACCACCGGCGGAGCTTAATCTCGTAACCTCCGACATCGCACATTCGCCCGTATTGCAAGACATATTCGTGCCCGTTTAGGCGTCCTATTTCTGTTTTAGTTTTCATAAGCCCCCTGCCCGCTTTCGCAGCTACGCCCGTACTGGCCGGGGCGGGGGCGGGTTGTTAGTCGGCGTAGCGATAAGCGGTGGCTCCGCGGTACTGCTTATGTACGCGGTGGCAGAGCTGCCAGATATCCCCGTCGATATCAGGGTTGTAGCGGATTGTAGTTGTGTAGGTTTGTTCCGGCGTGATTGTGATAATCTCGATAACGCGCTCCATAACTTGCCCCTTTCAAAAGGTTAACAACCTATCCCCTCCCGCTCCGGGGAGCGGTCGGGGGCGGGTTGTTAGTCGGCCCATTATGTTTCAATCTTGCCAGTACTATAACGAACGAATCGTCGTTGCCATTTCTGCGGCAGTTTATGAAGGGCATAATCAAAACCCTTAGGGCTTGAATTCTCGAAAGCATTATACCATTTTGCATATACGCCAGGAGTCATTTCGTTCTGACTACAAAGCGTAAGAAACGTCAGCATTTCCTGTCGCAACGATTCGAAATCATTGCTCAGGGCCGCGCAATAACTGACTGAATTTGTGAAGCGCGATACCGTTCTCATTCTTTGCCCCTTTCAATTAAATTGTTTTTCGCACTACCATATTATAGCACGAAAAAGCCAAAAAGTCAAGCTGGCCCCCGGAGAATCGCTTAAAAAATAAGAAAATTGTGACTGGACACCTGGGAAAAATGGAAAAACTTTGATTTTCTTGGATTTTGCGCTTGACTTGCGAATCAATATATGGTATAATGGATGTACTGAAATGGACTGGAACTACTATATATGGTAGGGCGTTATGGATGACGAGCTTTATTGTCCGATTTGCGGGCGGCATGATATCAAGCTGCTGGCAGGGAAACACAGGTGTACAGATAAGGATTTGCGGGCTGAAGAGCGCCGATTGAGGCGCATTGATAAGCCGCAGCGGGGATACGCGGATAGGCTGGCGGAAAACAAAGCAATGCGCAGGGATGATGATATCTATGATAGGTAGATGTGATGCTGGCAGAAACGGGCAAGGCATTAGAGAGCATTAAAGAGATTAGGCGCTTGATAGTAGTAGATATATTGCCTGTGTGCAGCGGTCGGGCGGATGAATTAGTAAATAAGGTGTTGTTCGGCGATCTGGACGAGCTAGAGCGCCAGATAAGAGATATCGAGTTAACCAGGAGCGCGAGAGGGTATTTTGGGCAAGTTGCTGACAGATAGGCAAGCTGTTTTTGCATCGGAGTACATTATAGATAATAATGCCACGCAGGCAGCGATAAGAGCAGGATATAGCCCCAAAGGCGCTACGGTCCGAGGGAGTGAGCTATTAGCAAATAGTAAGGTTAGGGCCGCTATTGAGCGCCTAAGGGCCGCTGAGCGGGCAAGGGGGCGTCATAAAGCCGAGGATATCCTGCAGGGCCTTGCCGATATCGCCTTTGATCCTGCCAAAAAGGATGCGGACCGCATAAGGGCCCTGGAGCTCTTGGGCAAGTCGCAGGCGCTCTTTACGGATCGCTTGGAGCAGTCCGGGGATGGGCTGAGCATCAATATTAAGTCCAAAGGGCCCCTAGAGGCCCCTGCAAGGCCCCAAAAGGCCCCTGAAGGGCGCTTTGGGCGCAACTAGGGGGGCGGGTAACCCCCGGACCACGGGGGCGGTTAGGGGCAGGTGGGATAAGTAAAAAAGAGACCCTAAAGCCATAACTTTTGGAGTCCCATAACTTTTGGAGTCCCAGCACTTTGGAGTCCCAAAACCTATCAGAATCCGAGAAAACCGCCCTTGCCCTTTTAAGGGCTATGGATGAGGAGGAGGCTCTTAAGGAGCTCTGGTATCGCTTTGACTGATTGTGGACCTCTCTTGGCCACGAAAAATTGTATTCGTCCGTATTTTTCGAGCCTCAGGCGGGATTTTGGCCTTAAGGCGGCTTGCGACCGCTGAGCCATAAATCAGTGGGATGGCGCTAAGGCCCGCCCGGAGCCGGTCAATCCGGGCATTTTAGTGGCGGGCGCTGGCCCTTATTCTACTTTTCGGCCCAAAGCTATAATAAGGGATTTCTTATTATATGATGCTCACAGACGCCGCAGAAATAATCCACAAGACTTTCATCGAGGGCAAGCCTGACAGAGAGAAATCTGTGGCCCAGGAGCGTGAGAAGCTGGCCCACCGCGAAGAGCGTTGGAAGAGCAGAAGGGGTAGAATTGCTCGATTGCGAGCTTGCTGAAATTTTAGATGTACCTACCCGCATTATTAACCGGGCTGCAAGGCGGAATAATTTTGATGCATACGGCGAGAATTTCCGCTCAAAAATACCGGTTAGTTCAAATAGTTGGGGTGGGGCGAGGCATCGTTACAAATATACCAGAGAAGGAGTTCGTTTGTTGTTAACCCGATTCCGCAGGGCAATTCCGGCAGATGTTACAGCTCGGCTCTCCGAATTCTGCGGGGAGAACCTGCTTCCGTTAACTGATACTTCCGCATTGAGAGCAGAAGAATGCTTCGCTGAGCGACTGATGCGGATTTTGGCTGGGATTGGGCCTGTATGGCGGCAGTATCCTGTAGAAACCCAGGTTCAGTTATATTGGGTCGATTTCTACCTGCCCCTTTGGAATATCGCAATAGAGGTTGATGAAGAACATCATTCCAAGCATTTGGAAGCCGATTCTTTGCGGCAGATGCGCATAGAAAACGCTCTTGGCTGCGAGTTTGTGAGGGTCTCCGTTGACGACAACTGCGACGATAAAATAAACGAAATCCTCCGCAAAATTGTGTCACAGAAACTCTATTCCGAGCTTGCGGCCGCCAAAACGCGTGATTAAAACCCATCCACACTTATCAATAAGTGTCGATGTTTATACACACTTGACTATGTCGGGAACTTGACTTTTTGAAACGTAACCAGGTGTCCAAAAAGTGGGATTTGGAGCTGGAGCCCTTCCAGATGTCCTTCTTTTCTTCGCAGGCTCGGTTCCCTGCGATGGTGAGCGCCTGGGGCACTGGTAAGACGATGTGCGGGATACTGAAGGGCTTGGTCCTGTCCAATCATCCCAATAACCTGGGCTTGATTGTCAGAAAGAACTTCACCGACCTTCGTGATTCTACCATCAAGGACTTCCAGCGATACACAAGGATAAAGGTCCCTTCTTCAAAGGATGTTAGATTACCCAACGGCTCAGAGATAATGTTCCGTCATATGGACGAGCTGGCGGGTATCGTCCAGAACGTCAATCTGGGCTGGTTTTTAATAGAACAGGCTGAAGAATTCGAGTCCGACCAGGAGTTCCAGAAATTACGAGGCAGGTTAAGAAGGGAGAACGTCCCCCATCAGGGGGTAATCATAGCCAATACCAACGGCCATAACTGGATATGGCGATTATGGAAGAACACCGACGATTCCGATTATGACCTTCACGAAGCCACTACTTTTGACAATCGAGAAAACCTCCCTGAAGATTTCATTAAAGACTTAAAGAAGATGGAGGAGCAATCTCCTGCGCATTACAGGAGATACGTCCTTAACTCGTGGGAGGAGACGGACACTGCCGACAAGATAATTCCGTACAGAGACTTATTGGAATCCGTTGACAGGCAGTTGAATTTCTTCAAGCCCCCCAAAAGGGTAATTTCCTGCGACCCTGCGGAGTTCGGGGACGACCACACGGTCATATATGCGTTTGAGGGCCCGCGAATCATTGCCACTGAATACCTCTTAAAAAAAGAGCCAATGGAAACCGCCGGAAGGATTTACCGGATGCACCGAAACGTCCATTCTTCTCTTATCGCGGTAGATGAGATTGGCATAGGTGCGGGGATAAGAAGCCGTTTGCACGAATTAGGCGCTCCGGTGATGGGCGTTAATTCAGGCGCTTTGGCCGAGGACAAGGAACATTACAAAAACCTAAAGGCCGAGATGTGGTTCCACGCCCAGGATGTTTTCCGGGAGGGGGAAGTATGTTTGCCCGACGACGACAAGCTCATTGAGGACCTGGCCGCTCATACCTATGCAGTCAATTCCAAGGGCCAGGTGGTCATCGAGAAGAAAAAGGACGTCAAGAAGCGGTTAGGCAGGAGCCCCGACCAGGGCGACGCCTTTGTTCTTGGGCTATGGGCGCTAAGGAAGGCCCCGGAGCCCGACGCGCCTTACATTGAAGAGTCTGATTCTGATATAGCAAATTCTTATTCTCCAAAGACGTTATTCGTATGAACAAATCCGAGCGAGTTATACAATATGTAATCAGCCAGAAAAAGCGCGCCAAGGACGCCTCAAGGTCTCGTCGCGCGAAGTGGCAGGAATTGTGGAATTTATATCAGAACCGGCAGGACTATTCCGCCAAGAAGGACTGGCAGAGCAAATGTTTCATCCCGAAATTATATATGGCGGTGGAACAATCCTCTTCGATGGTCAAGAGGGCCGTTCTTTCCACGAGGAAATTATTCAAGCTCGAACCGAAACTTGAAAACGACGAAGTGGCAAGGCGGGCTGCGCCTCTCGTAGAAAAACTATTTAAGCGCCACCTGGAAGATTCTAATTTTGCCAATACCTACGGAGAAATGATTAAAGGCGCGTTCCTCTTGGGATTGGGAATGCCGAAGGTCCTATGGGACGGCGGGCTTCAGTTTTATAACGTAGATATTCTTAATGTCTATATCGACCCGCTATTCGAGCCCTCGGAAAAGCGCCCTAAATATATTATTGAGTATGCAGAAATGGACCTGGCCGACCTGCGGGAGATGGCAAAGGATATAAATAAACGCGCAGGTAAATCAATATACAAGATGCGCGAGGTAAATAAAATTGAAGAGGATTTTCACAAGCAGGACGAAGAGGAGAGGCGCAGGAGGAGGGGCCTCTCCCAGCACCAGAAGAACGACGACAAGAAGGTTGGGCTGCTCCAGTATTGGGGGGACGTTGTTTCGGAGGATGGCAAAAGCGTGGAGAGAAATCGGATTCTCGTAATTGCCAATGATAAGTATCTGATTCGCAAACAGAAGAACCCATTCGACCACCAGCTTCCGCCTTACGTTCCTACCGTTCCCATCGTTTATCCTCATCGGGGGATATGCGGGGTTTCTTTGGTAGAGCCGGTGGTCACGATGCAATATGCATACAACAACATCGTGAATATGGTGGTTGATAATCTGAACTTTTCCGTGAACAAAATGTTTGAGGTCCGCCCGACCCAGATACAGGAGCCGAGGAATTTAACTTCGTTATATCCCGGCAAGTTGATTTTCAAGCATACCCCGGAAGAGGTTGTCAGAGAAGTCAGGACCAATAACGTAGGAAATGATGTTTACAATTCCCTTGATTTCCTGAACACGGAAATGGAGAAGGGAACCGCTGTTACTGAGTTCATAATGGGAATCTCCGGCAAGAACAAGACAGCAACGGAAGCGGAATTAAAGACCGCCCAGGCCCAAGGGTTATTCGATGTCATTGCCAGGGATTTAGAGAATAATTCCCTCCAGAGGGTATTGGAGATGAGTCTTGACTTAATGTTCCAG